>VFSW01005474.1_pt1 | contig 18763 bp, 33 predicted proteins | sample 5358111 | NCBI WGS metagenome assembly VFSW01 (sample SAMN11554181, study PRJNA540505) | mine drainage metagenome | isolation source: sediment from site ElyBrook_90M | place: USA: Ely Copper Mine, Vershire, VT | collected 2017 | reverse complement strand
GTATTAGAGCCTCCGCCGCCGCCCCCGCTGCCGCCGGATATCACATCGCACATTAACGGCGCGATCAGACGTTCTGGCACATCCCACGTCCACGGACCTGCGGCCGTGTTGATCGTCGCACCATCGAGCACGACACCAGTCCCAATGATGAACTCGACGACATGCTGACGAGGGATTGGACCACCTAGACTCATAGATCACCTCAAATAAAAATTCTTGAAAGAGCCATCACGTCCACCACTTGTTGTTGGCAGCCATGAAGGAGTAGAGCGCCTGGAGCTTCGCGGGAGTGGTGCCGTTAACGATCTGCATCATCGATTCGGCGGCCCCCCATGCACCGTATTTGGAGGAGTACTGGATTCCAATGAAATAATTGATGAGCTTACCGCCTGCCGATTTCCACGCATTGAGCAAAGAAATAGTCGCCGTCCCCATCCTCGTGTCGCGGTTCGCCGCGTCAAACAACGGCCAGAAAAAGCTGTCGTGATAGGTATCGGTATAGTTCGGCGACCCGCCGCCGACCGCCGTGTTCGCGCAGCCGAACGTCCAAGTCACCGTTCCGTCGGCCGTCGTACCGCTGGTCGAGAAGGTGGGGATCGTGGCGCCGGTCGTACCGGCCGTCGTGCACACTTGCACATTGCTTGACTCGTAGATCGCCTCACCGACTGCGAACGCTGCGTTCGCGGCCCAGGGTGCGTACTTGTTGTTGATCTTGAACCAGGTGATCGTCCCGTCCGTCGTCGTGCCACCAAGCGTCGTGTTCCAGGTAGGAGCCGTGGCGCCGCTTGTACCTCCGGCCCAGGTCTTGTGCACGTGACCGCTCGGATCGTAGGCAGTCCAACCGCCGCCGTAGCTGTGGTTGGCGACCCACGCGCTCGGGCCGTTGTTGACCCCGGTGAGCATCGTGGTCTCCGCCACGAGAGATTGCCCCCCCTCGTACCCGACAAGCGATATCCCTTCAGCCGCGTAAGGGGAGCCGCCGAGCATCGTCGCGTGCGCGCTGATGCCGGCAGTGCACTGCGACATCCAGCTCTCGCCCGTCTGCGAGTCGCCGTAAATGACGCCCCCGGAGTTGATCTGGTCGAAAAGGCTCGTCAGGGCACTGGACTGCGTTTCGTAGGCCCACGCGGCCGGTGCGTCGTAGCCTCCAAAGTACGGAGCGATGCACACTCCATAGATGCCATGCAGGTACGGGGCCGTGTTGCCCGTGGTCTCCGCGAGCCAGAGCGGTGCGTCCAGTGCCGACTGCGCTGGGTATGTCGCTGCGCACTGACCGCCGCAGAGAATGCGCACAGTGGAAGAAAAACTAGAACCGAACTGCGCCGAAAAAAGATCAGCGACCTTGGCGACCCGCATTCCATAGTAATTCAGCGTGCAGTCATAGGCGCTGTAGCCGCGCGCGGCGTAGTCGGGCCACATATTCTGGCCGACCCAGCTTGCATAAGCCTCCTGGGTAAACTCGCTGTTCCAGACTTCATTCGACAGCTCGATGTACGCTTTAAGCCCTGAATTCAGAGTGCTCTGGATGAGCGCCGCGAGACTCGTAACGTCCGCATCCGGCATATCAATCGGCAGGTTGAACCACGGGTTCGTGCTCGTCTGATTGGCGAGCGCGATCACCAGTTCAAACGGTGCGCCGCGAGGACCACCGTATATTGAATTCGACAGCATGGGGCGCGCAGCCCACGTCGCGGCGTGGAAATTCCAATAGGCCGTCGTAGTGCTTCCAGCCTTTGACAACCCTCCAGTCCACGAGATTGCAGTCGATCCCACTGTGCACGTACACACCCGCACGTCGGTAGTATCGAATGTGAATCGATAGCTTCCGGATGAATTCGTCCACGCCGAGGCCAGCGTGGCACTCGTCGCGCCGTTCGCAGGTGCAGCGGCGAGCGAAATACTATTCACTTCATCATTGACACTCGACCACCCCATCGAGCGAATCGTGTCGAACTGCTTGATGAAATTGATGTAGTCAGAGGTAAAGATGCCGCCGGCGTTCCACGACGCAAGATTGCTCTGCAACCCCAAATACATATTGCGCAGGTAGTTCCCGGTCGAACTCGGATCGGTGGCTGTCACCGTCACGGCCACACCGCCGCTGCTCGGAGTCAACACCGAGAAGGTCACGACACCGGTCTCAGTTGATGTCATGGTGCTGGTGATAGTGTCTCCGGACACCGACACTCCAGTAGACGACGTGCTCAGGCTCGATGCGTCGTTCCCGAGCGTCATCGTGCCGGCACCCTGAAATTGAATAGCGTAGGTGCCAGGGTAGAAAGCATACGCAGCGCCAGGAGGGACCGTGCAATCGAAGAAAAGAAGCACCTGCAAAGAAGTGAACTGCTGGCCTCCGCTCGGGATCGGCGAAGCTGTAAGGGAGGTCGGCCAGCCATTCGCGTCTACCTGGACGTAAGCCTCCTCACCTGTGTCGAAAGTGCCGCTCTTTTGCGTGACCCACTGACTGTTGTGGGCAGCTCCCCGGGTCCCATTCATGTTGAAAGCGTTGATGAACGGGAAGTCCAGCGAGTACGTTGTGATCCCGGTGAGGTTCACTCCAAGGGAAGGGAGCCACGCGGGCACCGGATGCGCACTCGTCGTATCGCGCGCGAACAGCCCCCGGCCTTGACGACGGATCGCCATGTTAGTTGCAAAGAACGAGCTTGGCCTGATGACAGGTCATCGAACCGGTGGAGACTGTCTGGGTGAAGAATGAGTCAAAGACGTTCGCCACCGTTGAGTCGAACCCCGACGAGATCGCCGGCGCCGAACCATAGGGCAGCAACTGGCCGCCAGGACCAGGGCCTGTGCCCGCCGCCGCCGTGTTGATCGACGCCCCGGAGAGCCAGCGCCCTTGCGCCCACAGCGTCGCTGCCGTGGTGGCGCCGATGCTGCGGATAGTCATGTCGATCTCCAGCTCCCACGGCACGTTGGTGACGCCCGTGGTGTTGAGCGGCATCGAGCCGGAGCTGAACACTACGGTCGAACCAAAGCGCACGTCGAACGTCGCGTTGCAGGGAGTCGTCGCGGGGCACGAGATCACGCCCGACGCCTTGAAGTTCAGCGACTGACCGACCTGAAAGAGCCCGGCCGGCAGGATGATGCGGTTCTGCCCAGCTACGGGCGAGGCCGCAACGAGCATCGAGGCGGCGGCCGCCGCCGTTAACGTAGGGCCATCGGCCTGCTGGGTAAAGAGCACCTCATACCACGAGTTGTTGCTCATTGCGTCAAGCTCCCGTCGCAGTGAGTGTCAGGCTCGACACGGAGATGGTCTCCCCGGACGAGAACGAAACGCCGCCGGTGAAGGTCAGATCACCGCCGAAGGTGATCGACTGGCCGCTCGACACGCCCGCGCCGGTCACGTTCTGATTGAGCGTCACCGTGGTCGACGCGACATCGATCGCGTAGGTGCCGGCGGGGATGTTGGTGCCAGTTACCGTCTGCCCGGCGACGATCGGCGACGTCGCGGCGAATGACAACACGTTACCGCTCGCCGTCGCGGCATTCGTGTTGATCGCGGTGCTGCCGTAGACCAGCCCCTGCGCGATCACGGTGGTGCCGGCGCTCGTCGTGCACAGCCGCCAGTAGCCAGCGGTTCCGTTCGCGGCCGCCGCAGCATTGGTGATGGCGTTCGCGGTGAGTACGCCGCTCGTCACCGAGCCGAACGTGGCCGAGCACGCCAGCGATGCGAGCAGGGTGCCGGTCGCGGCGGTGGCACAATTGGCCGGAGGCGCTCCGGTGTAGATGAGCAGGTAGGACGTCGCACCGAGCGCGGTGACGAGATCCGTCATGTTGTTGGTGCGGTGCGTAGTGCTGTACTGGATCACTGGTTGATACTCCAGGTGAAAGGGACGACGCGGCCTTGCGACCGCGCACCGTGAAAAGAAGCGGAAAAGGAAGCTAAATGCTTCGGATGTCCGAGGCAATCCGGATCGACTTCGCCCGCCGCTCCATCTCGAACTTGATCACCGCGACGAACTGCGAGAGTTGCATCGTGGCGTTGAGGCCGCTCTGCAGCACCTGCTGCGCTTGCGCCAGCTCGCGCATCAGGCTCTCCAGCGTCGAAAGCAGCTGCTGGTCGGACAGTTCGCGGAAAGCCGTCTGCTTACCGGCAACGGGCACGTTATTCGCCATGAATTGCTCGATCGTGGTCCGATAGGCGTCGAGCGGCGAGGCGGCCGGCGGCGCCGCGTGATCGTGACCGTTGGGTGCGCGTTCCATCAGAATCCTTCTCGGTTTCCAAGCGACAGCGATATGCCGTAGCAGAAACAGTCCAATAGATCGTCTGCGGCCATGTCATGCGTCCCGGCCCGAAAGCCGAGGATCTGCGACAGGAGATGGTTTTTCGTGGCTCCCTTGTACGTCGTCACGCGATCGTAGGCGGCACGAGAGAACTTCACCTCTCCAGCATGCACGTATCCCGACACATTGATCGCCCGCTCGCTCTTGCCGACCGAGGAGAGCTTGCTCGGGATCTCATTCACCGGCCAACCGCGATTGTTCCCCTGCTGCAACAGGATCATTCCAGAAGCCTTGTCCTCGATGAACGCCCCTTTACTGCCTAGGCGAGCGCGGTACTTTTCGGCCAGAGTCTCCAGATACGGAAATACCGTCGGCAGCCACGACTCAAGCATTGCCCCCTCGACCTGCTTGTAATCCCAGTCGATGATGACGAGCGGGAAGTCGTTTTGCTTGTTCGCGCTCAGCGCCCAGTACACGATGCCGAGGCCATCGTGCTCTTTTCCGGTCTTGACCGCCGAGTCGATCGTGCAGAACACGCAATCGACAGGATACTGCGGTTCATAGGGCTCGTATGTCGGTCCTGATTCGCTGTCTCCAACATTGACCAGGAGCGACGACTCGCTGAAGAACGATCCGCCAATCGGTCGAGGACGCTGCTCATAGAGCGCCGACCACTCATATTCGCCGATGGTCGCGCGGATCTGGTCCAGGGCAGATCGAGGGTAGGACTCCTCCCATAGCGCATACCCGTCAGCGTCTATCGCCGGAAGTATGGCCTTGGTCCACTGATCCCCGCCTTCAGCTTCCTGAGCGATGAGCCGGCCCGCTAGATCATCCTCATGCCAGCGCGTGAGCGTCAGGATGATCGCCCCGCCTGGGGCCAGTCTGGTATAGGCGACCGAGCGGTACCAGTCCCATACCGTCTCGCGCTGCAATTCGCTCTCTGCGCTCGCCCGATCCTTGACCGGATCGTCTATCACGAACACATGAGCGCCGCGGCCTGTGATGCTGGTGCCCACACCAGCCGCCACGTACCCGCCTCCGCCTGAGATGTGCCAGCGCTCTTTCGACTGACTGTCACCGGCCAACCGGACACCCGGAAACAGGCGCTTGTACTCGGGTGAGGCGATGATATTTCGGACGTCTCGGCCGAAGTCGGCCGCAAGCTCCGCCCCGTAGCTCGCCGAGATGATGTCCCGATCCGGATGCCGGCCCATGTACCAGGCCGGGAAGTGCCGTGAGACCAGCGTGCTCTTGCCGTGCCTGGGCGGGCACATCACGAGCAGTCGGCTGATCTCTCCACGCTCGACCGCCTCGAGCTTCGAGGCAATCAGTTGATTGTGCGTCGCAACTCGGTAGTTCGGCTTGGTGTAGCAGGTAAAGTCAATGAGCCTTTCCCGCGCCCCCTGTCTCCTCGACAGTTCCCGCATCGCCGCGGTCCGAGCCTCTTGTACCAAGGAGACTGAGTAACTCGTCGTCTGACAATTCCTCAAGCTGGTGGTTGATCTTGGCATTGATGTCGAGCGGTGAATCCTTCTGCCCGAGCAATTGCTTGCCGAGCCACACGAGCATGGTATTGCTGCCGTTTTGTGCGGCGCGCCACTGCATGCGTCGTAAGCTCAGGCGGGCCAAGTCTCGACCTCGTTTTAGGGTGTCCGCGAAATTGCGCTCGACCGTATCCTGAGAGACCTGAACCTCGGCCGCTATCTCTGCTGCGGTGCAACCAACTTTGGCCAGCGCGAGGATGACGCCTTCATTGACTTCCTTTCGTGGTCTGCCGACTGGTCGACCTGTGCTTTTTCTGCTCATGATGTATCGGATTCTACCAGTTCTATGCCCGCATTCAGTGACCGGCCGTAGCCGCTCTCTATGACATGGATCAGCGTCTTGATGTCCTGCTTCTCGATGCAGGCGGCGATCGTGATCGCGTAGTTGGATGGCTTGAACCACTCCCCGTTGATTTTCTCCGGGGTCAAAACTGCGTGGACCTTCTCTCCCAGAGCTTTATCGCATCGGATGGCGCCGATCAGCTTGACCTGGTTAGGACAGTCAGCCTGGATCTCACTTTGGCGCTTTCGAGGATTGAGCGCTAAGCCAAACCGGAGCGCATTGCCGCTGACCATCGCATACAGGAACGACTCTCCTGCCTGCTTCAACGCGATCTGCCTGAGACGCTGGCGACTCGGCAGACGCCGATGCGAATGCTCGAAAGTGACGAGCGGATGCGGCGAGAGATACCCTACTTTCACCTGCCCGCGCCAACTCACATTGTAACCAGCGCGAAGGGTAATGGTCCGGACCACAGCGCTGTCAAGTCGTATTTTACGGCTTGTTATTCAACGCTAAAGTGGTCCGGACCAATTCTTAAGCCAATTTCAGCATTTCGAGCTGTTCCTCGATCAATGGCACCCGGCCAGCGATGTAGGCATGGCCCTCATTGTAGTGTCCCCAGTAGGCTGTCTTGGATATTCCGAGCAGCCGGCAATGATCCCGATAGCCGCCGCGACACAGATACTTGGCGTGGATCACTTCGCGCTGTTCGATCCTCATGCCTGACATCGCCCGCCAGATGATTAAGCCGTCGCCGTGATAGACCTCATCGAATCGCTGATTGCGCACGCTGCCCTGACCTGCGCCTTCGCCCTCAGCGCGTATTTTACCTAAAAGTGTGGCAAGCGGCAGGCCGTCGAAATGCCACTGGTCCGCGCCTGTAGCACTCCTGACCCAGCGCCCGGCGTTGAGCGCCCGAGCGTACTGTGTAGCCCACGCGCGCATCATCGGCGGCAGCCAGTCGCGCCAATAACCGCGGGCGCCTGGGTTCGATGTGCTCACTGAGACTCGCCTTCCGACATTTCCCGGTGCAGTTGGACCGCCATTTCGAGCGTCTGAGTCAGCGTCTCCCCGATCGCTGCGATACCGCCCTTGAACGTCATGCACTTCGGCCCCTTGAAGTCCCGAATCCGATACGTCTGATACCGTCGCCGGCCGTAGAGCATCCGAACGAGCCAGCCTTGTTTCGTCATGATTAACGGAGTCGTCCGATTGTCATACCTGCGATACCGCGCCATGCCATGCCATGCCGAGCAACGCCAATCCTAACCGGGCGCATCCGTGACGTGCCCAGCCTGCCAAGCCCTGCCACGCCTGCCTCGCCATGCCCGGGCCGACCAGACCGGTCCTGGCCTCCACGTACCGTACGATGCCCATAACCTCCTTTCCTGCCACACCATGCCAATATTCATCACGCCAGACCTGGCCCCGTCATGCCTGCCGTGCCACGCCTCTCCTTGCCAGGCGTTGCCGCGCCTCGCCTGCCAAGCCAAGCCCTGCCACGCCCGGCCTCACCAGGCCGCCCGGCCCTCCTGCCTAACCATGCCTAGACGCGCCTGATCATGCCGCGCCCGGCCGTGCCTCGCCTGCCTCATGCCTTCTTCCTGGGCATCACCCGTGTCTGCACCCGGTCAATCGCCGCAAATACCACAGCCAATTCCGACAGATGCGCGTATTGACGCCTCATGGCCTGCAGCTTCGCCATCGCTTGAGCGAGGATGAAGTCGCGTTTAGCGGGTTCCGACATCGCCACATCGATGTAGTCGTAATCGCCTGTGTTGGTGCTTCTCATCACCGCTTGCGCCTGGATGGTGTGCGGCTTGTTGCGGCGGTAGACCACCACATCGACACGCAGCGCCGAGAGCATCAACCGAGCGAGCAATAAGCGATGCTCATGCGCGGCCTCGCGCTCGCCAATGTCCCACAAGTAGGAGTGCACGGGCGAGGACTTGGAGCGTGCCATCGCCACGATTGTCTCGGGGCGACGGTCAGGCAGTTTCTCGATCCATGCGCCGACCACTCCAGCCGGAGCGTTCGGATGCCTGCCCGGATTCCACGTATAGCGCTTCGCCTCGCTCATTGCAGTACCGCAGGCTCAGTGATGCGGCTCCCATTCGTGGACAAGCGCGTCATTTTCGGCTTCACGGCGCGCTTGGCTTTCGGCAGACCTTCGACCTGGAAGGTTCCGAATCCGCAGCCATTGGAATTCGGCGAACTCGGCCGGCCATCGCCTATGCCGACGGATTCGCCAGCCCGAGCGAGAAGATTCAGCACGTCCTGAGCCGACAGCAGATCAGCATCGTAGCTGATCTTGACCTTTGCGCTCCAGGTATCGTACCGAGGACGATTGCGCATGTCGATGCCGCCGCCATCGTTACGCGCTGGCCGCGTATCGTGTACCGGCTTTCCGATGATGCGCACGAGTGGCGTGCCGTCCTCTTTGTCGTATCCTTCGGCGACGATGAATATCAGTCCCTTGGCCTGCGTCATCGTGAGGCCGCCACCGTAGGATGCCGCCCGGATCATCGCGTTGCGCAGACTGCCGGCATAAAAGCCGTCCCAGCCATTCTTGGAAATGTATCGCGCGGCGTTGAACTCGGCCTTGTAGTCCTTCGGCGCTCGAGGCTTCTTCACCTTGTCTTGACTGGTCTGCTTGGCCTCGATCTGATTGCGCGCCTTCATCGAGAACTTGTGGACCATGAGCGGCGCACTGCCCCTGATGCCGACTTCCACGACCTGAAAGTTCGGCGCTTTGATCTCAAAAGCAACCTGCTTCTTTGCGAATGCCATAAATCCTCCTAGCGACGAAATGTCGCCGGGCGATTATGAATACATTTACGCATAACTTGCAAGTGCATTTTTAATTCCGCCACGCATATTGTACAATCTCACCATGCAGACCCCGCGCGATGCGATCCTTAAATTGATTGAAAACGGCTTTACGGAAGTTCAAATCGTGTGCGCTCTCAGAAAATCAGGGGTATTGGTCACACAACCCTCTATCAGCCGGATCAAAAACGGGGACATTTCGGAGCCATCCTATTCTGTAGGTTCTGCGCTGATGAAACTTGCTGCGAGATCGAGGCGACGCAAGAGTCATGCACCAGCGGCTCATACCTGATCCCCAATTCCCTGCAAGCCCGTCGCACCTTGATCTCGATGGGACTTGGAGTCGGCGGTCTCGGCTTCGCCCCTCGCCCGCGCCTGCGGCGTTCCGCGGCTTCTCTGGCCTGCTCGCGGCGCCGCTCGAGGTTAGCCCAGTAGTATGACCTGTGGTAGTCGCGCCGACTCATTTCGACCTTCTGACCACGTGCGGCTGCTGGGAGACGATCCAGTCTGGCGTCTGCTCGGAGTGTTTCGTGCCGCAATGCCAGCAGCGGTCGAACTTGTGCAGCGTTTCCTCCCCGCACTTCTTGCACTTGTCACGCGAAAATGGACTCGCGCCGAAGCGCAGAGAATAGTGCACGCTGGTCACGCCTCGACCCCTCGGGGCTTCCAGATGCCGCGCAGTTCCGACCAGCTTCCGGGGATGTCGGAATCGTCATCGCGCGGCCTGAGCTGATCTTCATGCGCGGCCCAGCCGAAGAATGATTGAGGGAGTGCCGGACCTTGCACGTCGTAACCCATGAACGGCTCGCCGCTGACGGAGCATGAAAATCGCCTTTCAGCGCTGGCGACAACTGCAGGGTAGTCACCGTCCGAGAACTTCACCCAAACCTTTTGCCCTATGTGGTATTTCACGGCTCCCCTCCCAGCCTTCGCTCGATTCGCGCGCGCGCGAGCAACTGATTCGGCGAGCAAGCGTCATAACTCTGCGGCCCCGTGGCACGGACCCAGCGGCCACCGATGCGTGCCTTCTTGCCCTTGCGGGAGCGGCGGAATTCGACATGGCCCTCGGCAGGCTTCGCGAGCGCGATGATCCGCCCCGTTAGCCGTCCGCGCTTCAGGCTCGGCGAGGTATAGCGCGTTGCGCGCCACTTGTCGGACTTGGAACCCATGAAACGATCGACCAGGCTCATGATTCACCTTCCTGTTCTTTGGGGGCGACAAAAGTGAGAACGCCAGAACGCAATAACTCAAGCTGCCATCTTTCAGCCCAGCATCCACCGTCGCGATAGATTTCACCGTCGATATCGCCGCGCTTCACCGCTTCGATCTCGGCGGGATCGGTGACCGGCACCCTCATTGGCCATATCATGATGCCCCCGATGGTTTCCAGCCCCGATCCTTGAAAAACGCCTCAATCATTCGCAGCGCCTCGCCAGTGCGCACCTGATCCGTGGTGACGCGCAACACCTGCCAGCCCAAGCGCGTCAGGTCATTGTGCTTTTCAATATCTCGCAGGATGTTCTGCGGATGCGAATGAGCGCCGCCCCCTTTGCGCCAGATTCCGCCTTCGACTTCGACCCCAAATTTGCGGTCACATATGCCGTAATCAGTCTCGAGCCACGCGAAGTCCAGCCTCCACTGACGCCCGATAGATGCGGCGAAACGGTATTGACGTCGATAGCCACCCAAATAGGGAACAGCCGCAAGCTGGATGTGCAGGTGACTCTCAGGGCTCATTACAGCAACGCGCCTAGAACGCGCTACGGGGCGCTGTGGGCGGACTTTGGCCTTACCCGCCGCTAGTGTCTTGGCCGCAGCTTCTGACAGCCGTAGCGCCATCAGGAGGTCTCGTTTACCGTTTGCGTTGAACCATTCCAGCGGCCCGACGGCGCACCCATCCAGATACCGCGCTCGTGGTGGACCAGCCCTATTTCGATCATCTGTGAACGCGACAGACACGTTCTGGTGCCCCAGCCGAACTTAGCCGTCCGATGCCGATCAAATGCGCTGAGTGAGATGTCCAACTCGGCGCGTTTAGCGCCCCGCGTGCGCCAGCCATCGGAGCAGCCGGCCAAATACGCCACCTCATCGGCGAGGTAAGCGCGTTCCTTCAGCAGCCGCGCCACCCTCCCCCGCAGCGCCTCGATGTGCTCTAGCAGCCGCTGATGTTCGTCGGCGAGGGTGAAGAGGCTCATGCTTCGTCCCTCACAAATGCCTCGTCGCGCAGGCGCAGGAGATCACGGTCTTTCCCAGTGCGCCGCACCATCCAAACAGTGCTAAGCGATCGGCCGGTGTGCTGAGCAACCTGCCGCGCCGAAAACCCAGCGAGCAACAGCAGCCCGATCCGCTCGTAGTCGTGGTTAGTCAGCCATCGCTTGTTCACGCCGCCTCCAGCTCTTTCAGCAACGCCCCCACGCGATACGCCCACGCACCCGCCTGCGTTTCCGTGTCCACGCAGCCCGTCACGGCCGTCTCGCGCATGTCCTGGGCCCACAACTTTTTTGCGGCCACCAGCCGGAGCGTCTGCGCCTCGTCGAATCCGCCGGCGTGCGAGAGCACGCGGCGCATCAGCACGGCCATGAAGTGGTGATTCGCCTGGATATCCCATTGATCACCCTGCCACTGATCGACAGGCGCGACGCTGGCGGCTGGCGCGCGCAGATTGCGCCGTATACGCCAAAGTTCACCCACGGTCGGCAGCCGCATGTCCGGGTCGTCACGAAACTTCCCGATCGCGGCCTCGACCGTGCGCGCAAGCTCCGACAGCGCCATCGACTGCAGGCCCTTCCAGTAACCCGATTGCAGCCCGGCGGCGTAGTTTCTGCCCCACGCCCCGAACAGCGTTTCCATCTGCGAATCGAATTCCTCACGCTGGGTGCTGTCCACGCGCTTTCTCCTCGGCTTCGATTTCCTGCCACGGCCGAGCCGGCGGCCGACGAATTGCAGAGCCGTTGATCGGCGCCGATTTCAACGGGAACAGTCCCTGCCAGCCGTTCTCGATCGATTGCTTGACGACGGCCATTTGTGCATCGCCGTACTTCGACACCAGCGCTTCGGCGCACGCGACGAGACTCGACGGCTTCAGCGGCTTGCCGATCTCGCTGCGGTAGAGTTGCCAGCGCTCGAACGCTTCACGATCGAGTCCCACCGTCGCCAACGCGTGCACGCACGCGTCTTCCCGTTCCTTTCCTTTCCTTTCCCTTTCCCTTTCCTTTCCCTTCCCTGCGTCCTGGGGTGGTACCGGTACCGGCTCGGTACCGGTGTCGTCCGGTACATGTCCGGTATAACTATCGTCGTGCTCAGGCGCCGGGATGGTGCTGCTGGGTTCCCGGACGTTGATGTGCTGGTGATCTTCCCAGCTCGGAATGAATCCGTAGGTTCTCTCCTCCACGACGTAACGCTGTACGAAGCCATGGGCCTCGAGCGCTGACAGCACCGCGGAAAAGTCCACATCGTCATAGGGCAAGACGTTCAACTTCAACTGCCTGGGCCGCCACTCGAAACGGCCGGCGCGATCGCACTGCGTCCACAATCCGACATACGCCAGGCGTAGCGGAAGGCGCGACTGCTGCTCAGCATCGAACAGGCTTTCGTGCTGGAAGAACTCGGGTTTGATGGTGCGAATGCGGGCCATCGACACTACCAGCCTAGTTGCTCTTGCGCTGAGCACATAGCCGCTTTTTCAATCTGATGGCTACTCGCCACGATCGCACGAGGTAACTCCCGAACATCGAAAGCAACAAAATGAGTGCCGTCGCCGTTGCTTTGAACGTTCTGCGCGCGCCGACGTAGATTACCTCCGCGAATCAACCCGGCACGTAGCTCATGCAAGTCAATAAGAAACCATCGATCTATATCAGCTCCACGGCTGTTGTGGCCGTAGAAGAACCAATCGCCCCAGCCTTCAATGATCTTTGAAAATTCTGTTTTAACGCCCGAATCACGCCGCGCCCTTAACGTTATGTCCCACGGGAAACGACTAGCGTATCCGGGGCGCCTAACCCGCGCGGCAATAGTCATGTCGCGAGCACGCAAAACGATGAGATCTGCTGCTTCGCGCGTATCAATCTCGAACGGCGCTGGCACCAGTAAATAGGGCCCGACCAGACGACGAATCTCTGGGATGAACGCGTCAGACCAGGCGCGATCATTCATGTAACTCATGCCGCAAACTTTCCTTTCTCGTTTCCGAATTGATCGAACCCTTCTCGTGGTTCGCGGCTGAAAATGTCGATCCGCGGTGCGCCAGTGACCCTACGGACGAGATCGTAGAATTCGTCCGGCTTACGTGAATGCTCGCGGCGTGGTGCTTCGAAACACGTCGGGAAAGCCTTGGTATCGATGAATGGCACGCCTCCACGGCGTGCAACCACAATAAATTCGCAGTTGTACTGTGGGAGATTGAATGGCTGCGGGCCACCAGGCTTGTGCCAGACCATGGTGAATAGATAATTCAGGCCCCATTGCTTCACAATCTCGAAAGTCGCCGGCAGAAATTTCTGTGTAGTCCAGACAAAGCTGATGCACCCGTCCGCCGCAGGCAATTTGAACGCTGCGATCTCCTCAACGGGCATGGTTGGGTAATGCATTCCAACTTGCCCAGGACGCACGTCTCGATCGTTTATTTCGACTGGCCACGGCGGATCGATCACGATGGTCCGATAGAGACCTGCCGGAACGGGCAACGCATTTGCCTCGCGACGCTTTGCATCGTTCTGAGCGCGCACCGCGTCGGCACGCTCGGCGCGAATGCGTTTGGCCGCCTGCAGGATCTCATCCGCCCCACGGGCGACAATCTCGCTTTGTTCGCGCTGCGGCAGCTCTGCGACATCCGCCGCGGCAGAAACTGAAACCGTGCCGTGCTCGACAGCGCCGAGCAATTCGGGCGAGCCGTGCTCGAGCACTTCGCGGGCTGACTGCACCGTGCGACGCGACACTTTCAGCATGTCCGCCGCGTCGGTCTGCGAGGGTGCGCAAATTTGCGCATGCTGATTCGTTCCCTTCGGCAGCGTCGCGATCTTGGCCGCCACCATCGCCCGCTGCGATTCGTTCAGGTGCCTACGGTGCAGGTTGAGCGAGACTACAAAGCCTACCGGATCGTCACCCGCATAGGTGCGGGTAGGCCGATGAGCGATATTGGCTGCTTCACACGCGCGCCAGCGGTTTCGCCCGTCAAGGATCTGCCCGTCATAAAGCCAGATTGGCTCACGTAGGCCGTTGGCCTTCACATCAGCGACAAGCGCATCGAAGTCGGCCCCATCGAGCAGCGGGAACAGGTCGGCCAATGCATGGAACTTCACGCCGCCCCCTCCATCTTCCCCAGCAGTTCGGCGAGCGCGTCCCAGCACTGATCCGCCTGCCGCCATTTGCGCTCTCGGATCAGCCAGCGCAGTCGGCCGAGGATCCAGACCAGGTCGGTCGGTATGGCGGGGTTCACACGAGCACCAGAAGAAAACGCGGGGCCGCAGGCGCCCCGCTAAGAGCGCGGTGAGGCGCCCGTGCCGCGCCAGGGGGATTAACGTGGCGCGGATTCAAGATCGTGCCTTGGCGAGTTTCGCTCGCCTGTTTGCGGCGTAAACCGTGCGCCAACGCTCGCGGTTGGCTTCGTAGTACTTGCGCTGCTCGGCTGCGATGCGCTCGCGGTTGGCTTCGCGGTACTTGCGCTGCTCGGCCCTGGACGCCTCTCTCATTGCAGCCTGCGTCTCGCGCTCGATCTGCGCACGCTCGGCCGCCGTCAATTGACGCGCTGGACGCAACGTCCGCACCGGCAGATTGCGCAGCTGCTCACGCATGGCCGAGCGCCCACGCGATCAGGTGATAGATGCGCTCCCACAGGAAGCCGCAGACTGCGCCGCAGAGCAGCAGGACGATGGCGTCAGACACATCCTGATATTTCATGTTCGGTTCCGTACAGAACAGACGGGAAATGTGTGATTCAGTACCGTTTGTGGGAGTGTATGCCTGTTGCGGCAATGCACAAAAATAGGCGCTGTCGGGCGCCCGCTGCCGGATACGGAATGATGCGCGTCGATCCAGCTTTCGCTGAAGTCAGACACCAGTGCCCCTCGAATGGCGCTCTAGGCGCCTTCTAATTCAGTCAACGTTCCCGTGGATACAGGTCGGGCCGCATTCTATGCCGGAACACCGCCCCGGCGGTAGCCTTTTCGCCGGTGCTCATGCCGCCACCGCCATCGCTATGACGCGCGGCGGTATAGACTCGTTCCCGCAAACGGAGGTCCGACACCTAGACCCGGCAGAGAGAATATTTTTCGCGGCGTTCACGTCGCGATCATGCTCGGCTCCACAGTCCGCGCATTCCCACTGTCTTACAACGAGCATGTCCAGACCTGCAGGGCCTGTTAAAGCACCACAGCTGCTGCACGCTTGCGTTGTGAATCTCTCGTTGACGACTTCAACGCTTCTGCCGGCCTGCTGGCCCTTGTACTGCAACTGCGTTCTGAGCAGGCTCCAGCCGCTGTCGAGCACGGACTTCGCCATCCGCGTCTTTGCCAGCTTCGAACTACTCACGTCGCCCACGACGATGTTCTGATATCGATCGACAATTCCACGACTGAACTTGTGCAAGGAGTCCGCGCGACATCGCGCGATCCTGCGATGAATTCTCTTGGCCTGACGCTTGTGGCCTCGGCGCTGAGCCGTGGCAAGCTTCTCAGCATAGCGATGCGTCCAGCGGCCAGCTTCCAAGCGCTCGCCGTCACTGGTCACAGCGATATCCTTAAGGCCGAGATCGATGCCAACCGACTCAAGCGGTGCGACGGTCTGCTCTGCTTCTACCTGGACAGGAAGGCACAACCACCAATCACCTACACTGTCCTGAGCAAAGCAGCCGTCACGCCATTTCACGTCGTCAAGCTGTTCGCGCTCGAACACGCGGAAGCACTTGCCAGCAAAGCGCAGGCACAAGCCTTTGCGCTTAAGGATCGCGGCCTTGAACGGTACCCAGCCAAGAGAGCGGCGCGCACCTCGGCTCACGCGCCAGCGCAGTTTAGCGCGCTTGGCCGCTCGACGCTTCTGCGCGTAGTGCACACAGATCGACTGAATGGTATCAGCACCGATCTTGTTGAAAAACTCCGTCGCGCCGGCTGAGAGATTGCACAGGTCAAAGCCGCTCAGGAATCTGGCGTTCGCGCGCCGGTTGCGATCAGCCGCATCCGCGCTCGTAGCATTCGCCCAGTTCCAGACACCATTGACTTCAATGGCCGCAGCATTAAGCCACGAATAAGTCTCGCGCCGGACTTTCAGGCGGATAGTGCGCGTGAACGACGACGGAATTGGCGCAGCATTCATGACTTATCGATGTTATTTTTGACGCAACGCACAACTACCTCACGCGCGCGCCTTCTTGATCGCTGTTGGCGTGTAAATATCGTCCCAAGTGAACTCCGACGCCGCGATGATCTTCTGCGCCATGACCACATTCGGGATGCGAACCCGGTGCATCCATGACAGGGCCGCGCGTTCCGTGACGCCGCAGCGCTTGAACTCCTGCACAAACTGTGCTACGCCGACTTTCTTGATGTACTCAGCTAAGTCCATAGGCAATAAGTAACACAGCTTGTGCGAGAATGCAAATCTTCGCCGTGCCACTAAATGTGTTTGACAACGTACACGGATTGTGTATAGTGGCGTCCATGAACTCGGAGACCACGATGCCAAACACTCGCCGACCCAGCACACAGACGCGCGCGCTGATGCTGTTCTTCCGGCTCAACGCCGACGCGATGAACTATACGCCGCTGTCTCGTCGCGGCCTGCGTGCGGCGCGGCTGATGCCGCTGATCCGTGCAAAGCATCTGGGCGGGAGCGCGGCATGAACAAAGCAGTTTTAGCCGCCGGTAAGACCGATGAGCGCTATGGCATGACGCAAGCTGAAGATGGTATTTGGTGGCTCGTCGATAACGAGGACAGCGCGACGAATGTGACGCTTGGAACGACCGATTTCGAGGAAGCGCAGTCGATGGTAGATGACTTTAATTCTGGGCGCATCAGCGTGGGGACTGAGGTTGAACAGCGAAGCTCTACAAGCTGACCGACGAAAACGGAAAAACGCGCGCGGGGGAACCGAACGGTGCGTAGAGCACTCGCGCCTCGCGGCTGCCTTTCAGCAGCAAGCGCGGGACGCAGACGCCCTGGCCGACCGCATCGAGCAATCGTCCGATGACATCCTGTAGGAGCAGCAGCCCATGACCACCGTCGATGAGATCTCTTACGAGGCTTTCGTCGCCAGCATCGCCGACAAGGCCCCGCGCTACGGCATCACCGAGCGCGACCTGCCGGTGCTGACACCCGAGCAGATGCGTTTGGTGCTGCTCAGCGACGACGAGCCCATGCAGGACGTGGACCTGGACGTGCAGATGCTGGCCCGCGTCCTCGCCGATGAGCCTACACCGATTGCGATGCGCGCACTCATTGCAGACATCACACGCCAGCTCGACGTGATCCTGCGCGCGAAGCTGCTGCGCGACGTGCGAGCCGAGATCGACGCGCGCGAGATTCGCGCGGCTGAGGCGCAGCTTGATCACTCGTGGCGCATCGGGACGCTGGCCGATGCGGCGAGGGATCAGACATGAGCAGGCACGCAAAGACCATTTCTGGAGCCTACGAAAACTGCTGGGGAAGCGGCGAAAGCCTTGTGCTTCCAGACGGCGAGATCAATTGGGGCGCGGAACGCCGCGCCGATCCAGGAGTTCGGCAGTGTCCAGGGTGCGGTACCTACTTCTGGAACGAGGCGGCGGCGATGGAATGCACTAGCTGCCATACACAATTCGGAGACTCAGTGAAATGAGCGCCACCGACGTACTGGACACCCGCACCTCAGAGTCTGTCGCGAAGATCGCCACGTGCATGGAAGGCCCGCTCACATCCGCCGACATGCTGCTGCTGCTGCGCATGGCCGTTCTCGAAGGCATCGACATCGGCCTGGACGCGAGCCTTGCGCTGAGCAGGCAGCGCGCGGCACCGACGATTGAAGCGGCAAAATAGCATTACATCACACTGGAGTAATACGATGAGCCAGACCAAATCTCACACCCTTAATGCTGGCCAGATCCGCCAGGGCGACGTGCTGCTGGTGAAGATCGACAAAGGCGACGATGGCGAACGCGAGCCGTTGTCTGCCGACGGCTCTACCGTCCTCGCGCATGGCGAAGTCACCGGGCACCGGCACCGGCTGCTCGATGCCGATGGCGTTGTGCAGACGCGCGCCAATCGGCAGCTCACGCTGATGCGCACCACAGCGCTCTTGCACGAAGAGCACGCGCCGGTCGACGTGCCGTCTGGGGCCTACGATTTGCCTCGGCAAGTCGAATGGAACGACGATCTCGAGCCGCGAACCGTGGCGGATTGAATCATGAGCAAAGAGAAATTCATCCGACGTCCTGACTACGTGAGTGGCGATCTCACGCCAGACGAACAGCGGCTCATGTCGGAGCACATCGCGCCGTGGATCTCAAACGCGATGCGCACCGATACCGTCGACAGAGACCAACTGACACGCGCCATCAAAGATCTTTACGCCGTCTCAGGCTTAGCCGAGCCGATCGTCGTCATTGTGCCGAGCCCGCGCGTCATGGCGTTTGCGGGCGGCTTTGCTTCTGCGATCTGGTACCTGCGCGAGCGTGGTTTTCCGGCACCCACCTGGGCAGCCACCGGGGCAGCCACCGTGGCAGCCACCGTGGCAGCCACCGGGGCAGCCACCGTGGCAGTCACCGAGGCACCCACCTGGGCAGCCACCGGGGCAGCCACCAGGGCAGCCACCGGGGCAGCCACCGTGGCAGCCACCGGGGCAGCCACCGTGGCAGTCACCGAGGCACCCACCTGGGCAGCCACCGGGGCAGCCACC
>VFSW01005473.1_pt1 | contig 18764 bp, 18 predicted proteins | sample 5358111 | NCBI WGS metagenome assembly VFSW01 (sample SAMN11554181, study PRJNA540505) | mine drainage metagenome | isolation source: sediment from site ElyBrook_90M | place: USA: Ely Copper Mine, Vershire, VT | collected 2017 | reverse complement strand
ATAATATATAGATAAACACGGAGAATTATATGTCTTTTATAACTAATATTGTGAATTTTGTAACAAATCAGCCTGGGGCTGTTAGGCCAAATAAGATCTCAGAACAGGAGCTCAATCGCGGGCAAAGATTGATGACCATTCTGCATAAAGCCTCTCCTATTGAGATACCCAACGGATCAGGGGGAATAATTGATGCCGCCATCCTACAGCCCACCGAAGCAGCAAAGACTGTTATCCTGGTTGTAACAGACCAAAAACCCTACCAAATAGCCATGCTTGATGTCTCCGTTGATTTTAAAAATGAGGGCGCAAAAAAGAACGCTGATATCGTCTGTTTTAATACCTCTGGCATTGGACATAGCTCAGGCAAACCCAATCAAAGCACAATTCAGAAAGAAATCCAGGTCGTTAAAGAGCATCTCAAAACACAGTACCAGTACTCAGAATTTGACGTTCGTTACGTGAAATATTAATTTTACCTGTAGATTTCTTGTAAAAAAAAACGGCTTCCATTACCATTAGCTTCTTTAAATCGTTTAGGAGAAGCAATGGTTAGATACACAGGTCCCAAAAATCGCATCGCACGTCGTTTTGAGTCCAACATTTTTGGTCGTGCACGTAATCCCCTTCTTCACAAAGCCAACCCTCCCGGCCAACACGGCGCCAAACGCAAAAAGAAATCTGACTATGGTCAACAACTCGAAGAAAAACAAAAACTTCGCGCTGTCTACGGCATGCTCCCCAATGCTCAAGTCACCCGTTATTATAAAGAAGCTCTCCGTAAAGAAGGCAATACGGCTCACATCTTCATCCAACGCCTCGAAAGCCGTCTCGACAACGTCGTTTACCGTCTGAAGCTGGCACCTACTATTTTTGCCGCTCAGCAACTCGTCTCCCACGGCCACGTGCTCGTGAATGGCAAAAAAGTCGACCGCCGTTCCTTTGAAGTACTGCCTGGCATGATGATTTCTCTGAAAACAAAAGCACAAGGCCTCTCCGTTGTAAAAGATTCTTTGGACAACACATCGCGTGCTGTTCCTGATTACATGAGCAACGATCCTACGACGTTCTCAGGACAACTTCTCGTGAAGCCGATGCCGGACCAAATTCCGTTCCCACTGCCGGTGAACATTCCTCTCGTTTGCGAGCACCTCGCTCACACGAGCTAAGAACAAAATTTTATATTTCCATTTTAGGATGGAAATAGTTAAATTGTTCACCTATAGGAGCTTCCTGTTATGGCAATACACGCTTATTGGTTCTACCGCGCATCTGTTCTAGACTTTCAGAATTCAGACCTTAAGACAACCTTAGGTATCCCAAATGACATTTGGGAAAGCGATGCTATTTTTGCGCAAATTGAAAATACTCAAAAAGGATACTCACAGCAGTTCAAAACTGCTATTGAGAAGTCTGACAAGATTTGGTATGACCAATTTAAAAGCGCCTGTAAATACTCCATCGGTGGCGGCGTTGCTTTAGGAGGTTTCCTAGAAAGACGACAGCTCTCTAATCGCATCTCTTTAGAGAAGCTTTTAACTATAGGCGCAGTCATGCTCGCTTGTAGCGCTATATTGACCTTAATAGGAGCCTATCCCCACGCTGCTCATGCAGCAATGGAACCTCTGCAAAAAGCCTATGCACTTGAGGTGATATTTGTCGAAAAGCAAAAAAGTTTTATTAAAAATAAATTGCAAGAAAAAGAACTTGGGGCAGACATTGAGAGATCGCTCAATCAATTGAGTGCACATTTCCAAAGAATTGTTGAGAAAGACACAGAGATGAAGGCTTTTCTCTTGAATCGAGCCACAAAATAATAGAAGGGTTTGGTTGGCTATGAATACTTGTAATGTTCTTTAGTTTTTTTTATACTTCTTTTGCATGAAACTACTCATCGGCGCACATACATCGGCTCAGGGAGGCGTTCATCATGCCCTCTTAGAGGGACAAGAGATCGGCGCTACGACCATTCAACTCTTCACCGCCAACCAAAAGACATGGCACACCAAACCGATCGCTGACGAAGAGGTTGAGCGGTGGAAAGAAGCGCTTAAAACGACTGGCATTCAAAAGGTCATGAGCCATGACAGCTATCTGATCAACCTAGGATCGCCCAGTAAAGAATCCCAAGATAAAAGCATCGAGGCGTTCAAAAATGAGCTCCATAGATGCCATCAGCTCCAACTCGATTTCTTAAACTTCCACCCCGGCGCTGCGCTCGACTCTTCAGAAGAAGACTGTTTGAAGCAAATCATGCTCAGCTTAGAGCAGGTGGAAGAGATGGCAGCTCAAGGCCCCACGCGTCTTCTCATCGAAGCAACGGCCGGACAAGGATCGTCCGTCGGACATAAGTTTGAGCATTTGGGATATTTGGTTGAGCATCTGCACAACAAAATCCCCATCGGGGTCTGCATCGACACGTGCCATATCTTTTCAGCGGGTTATGATATCCGTACAAAAGAGGGCTGGGATCAAACACTGAAAGAATTTGACCGCATCGTGGGCCTGAAGCATCTCTATGCTCTTCATCTCAATGACTCGATGAAGCCCTTCGGAGCCCGCAAAGACCGCCATGCACCGCTGGGCGAAGGGGAAATTGGGATTGCCTGCTTTGAAGCCATCATGCAGAATAGTCATTTGAAGCACCTGCCGATGTACCTCGAGACTCCCGATGGTCCTCCGCTGTGGGAAAAAGAAATTGCACTACTTAGAAAACTTGGCGAATGAAACACACAAAAATATCTAGCATCACTGCGCAGCACTTAGGTCAAACACTCACCGTTTGTGGATGGGTGAAAACCGTACGTGGACAAAAGAATCTTTCCTTCGTTGAGCTCACCGACGGTTCGACTTTTTCAGGCCTCCAAATCGTTACCCAAAATTTAGATCCCGAAGTGACGACAGGAGCGGCTCTAGCCGTGACAGGACCCTTAGTCGAAAGTTTAGGCGGAAAACAGAAATGGGAAATCCAAGCTGAAAAAATCGAACTCCTTGGAAAATGTCCTGAAGAGTATCCCCTGCAAAAAAAACGGCACTCCTTTGAATTCCTGCGCACGATCGCGCATCTCCGTCCAAGAACAAACACCCAAGGCGCGGTCCTGCGCGTCCGCAATGCGCTCGCTTTTGCCACGCATCAATTTTTCCAAGAACGGGGATTTCTCTATGTTCAAACGCCGATCATCACAGGATCCGATTGCGAAGGCGGCGGGCAGCAGTTTTTAGTCACAACGCTGAACCCCAACAAACTTCCCCAGCATTCCGATAGATCGGTCGATTTTACCCAAGATTTTTTCCAAAAGCCCGCTTATCTCACGGTATCGGGACAGCTCAATGGCGAAGCACTCGCATGCGCCGTCTCCGATATTTACACCTTTGGCCCTACATTCCGTGCGGAAAACTCCAACACTTCGCGCCACCTTGCGGAATTTTGGATGATCGAGCCCGAGATGGCTTTTGCGGACCTCAGCGATAACAAAGAATGCGCCGAAGCCTATCTCAAATATGTTGTAAAATACGCATTAGAAAAATGTCCTGAAGATCTCCAATTTTTTGATTCTCTTATCGAAAAAGGCCTCATCGACCGTCTCCAACACGTCGCCAGCTCCCCCTTTGCGCATATGACCTATACGCAAGCCATCGAGATCCTGCAAAAATCAGGAAAAACCTTTGCGTTCCCTGTTGAATGGGGCGCCGATCTGCAATCTGAACACGAACGATATCTTGCCGAAGAATATTGCAAAAAGCCGGTGATCCTCAGCGACTATCCCGAAAAAATTAAATCATTCTATATGCGCGCCAACCCCGATGGAAAGACCGTCGCTGCGATGGATGTGCTCGTACCCAAAATTGGCGAAATCATTGGAGGCAGCCAGCGCGAAGAGCGTTTCGATGTGCTCAAATGCAAGATCGTTGACTTTGGTCTCAAAGAAGAAGATTATTGGTGGTACTTGCAGTTAAGACAATACGGAACGGTGCCCCATGCAGGATTTGGCGCTGGCTTTGAGCGGCTTATCCAATTTGTTACTGGAATGGAAAACATCCGCGATGTGATTCCATTCCCCCGTTACCCAGGACACGCAGATTTTTAATGGATAAACTACGTCCAGTCAATTGCTCAAACCCCACGTGTAAGGCGCCTCTTTCTCCTAATGTTGTCGAAACGAATTGTTCCCATTTGTTTCATGAAAAATGCTACACCAATTGGGATAGCAATCAATCAAAAGATTGCCCTTCGTGCACTCAAAAACTTAAATCCCTTTCAATACCTTTGATGTCAGATGTTGACTCATTTGCAGATTGCCCAATTTGCTCCTTAAAATTAAAACCCGTTGTCGTCATCTTCAACTGTGGAGACGGAGCCCACTTGGAATGTCATAATGCCTCTTCCAAAGAGCAAGGCGCGAAGTGCCCCTCAGGGCATTCAATCAATTACGATTCTCGAAAGATCTATACTAACCAAGAATACTCATCTTTAGTGCCTCCAGCCAAATCGAAATTTCCGTTAAAGTTAGCCCCTCCTCCAACCAAATCTCTCACTCAAGAAAACACACCTGCTCAAGAGCAAAAAACTACTTGGAAACAGTTTGGTTGGAAAATGACCAAAATGGCTTTAGCGACTGCTGTTGTTTATAAAGCAGGACGCTGGTTTTTTTGATGTAAAGAGAGCGATCTGACGATCGACGCGCTGATCGATGTAATCTTGGTAGGACTGCCCCGAATCTTGATTTTGTTTCATCATCACACTTAATTCTTCCATATTCCGCATCATTATCGGATGGCGCCTTAAGAGAGGATCGACGGTGCGCGGTACGCTTAAATCTAAAATCAGGCGCGTTTTTAAGTCTTCTGCCGTGTCACGGATAAGATAGCCATCCGAATGGGTGGCTGAGATCACCACGTCGAAGGAAGACCAATGATCGAGAATGCGCCCATCGGCGAGTGACACTCCATGATCGAGAGCAAAAGCCTCGGCTGCTTGAGGGGTTCTGGTGCAAAGCGTAATGGCAGGATGCTTGAGATAGTGGATGATCTTTCGATTGATCTGAGAGTTTCCGACAACGAGGATCGATACTGGAGTATAGCTTGAAACGAGCTCTGAGACGGTTTTTTCAAGAGATCCTTTGGGATTCCATGCATGACTAGAGCGGATCTCTTTAGCAACCTTTAAACTCTTCTGAAACAAAAAATGGAGCGGGCTGGGTAACTGCGTCGACTGCATCCCGGCGCTATAAGCAACTTTAACTTGGCGCTGAATGTCGCTCTCGCCTTTGACGACGCTATCCAGGCCTGACGTTACAGAAACCAGGTGGGCAAAGCAATCGCGGCCAATGAGAGAGTACAGCTCATTTCCGATGAGATCCTTCAGATGGCAAGAGAGCGCTTGAAAGAGCGCGGCTTCGATTGCGTAGATATTCTCTCCGCTGAAATAAATTTCGGCCCGGTGGCATGTGGTAAGAAAAACAGCTGGCCATTTTCCCTGTTGTAAAAGATGAAATGCGCGCACGACTTTTTCGTGAAAAGAGATATCACCGCGTGAATAGTTCGTTCCGAGAACTCCAACCTTCATTTGTGTTGTTATAAGGCAAAATTTGAGATTTACGCAACCTCCATCATTTTTCCTGCAGAGCGCGGATTTGTGAGTAAATCGCTTCGGTAGAAAAACCACGACGCGCAAGCGCTGCCGCTTTTTGCTGCGGAGATTTCTTTTTCCAATTAGCTTTCTGAAGAAGTGCACGGATGACCGCGGCCTCGCTAGAAAAACCAGGGTTTTTAAGGCCCCAGCTTTTAAGTTTCATTTTGATATAGCGGGGGCCGTATCCCTTCGCTTCGAGCTGTTCGACTCTTCTTTTGGCCATATGGTCATCATTGAGATACCCAGCTTCCTGACAGTAGATAAGAGTTTCTTCAATTTCTTGGGAAGGAAACCCTTTTAAAGTTAATTTTTTTCTTAACTCCTCTGTGGACCGGCTTTTGATGGCCAAAAGTCGAAAAGCTGTGCCTTTTGCTGTTTTTTGTTTCATTTTTATGATATTATAGCTACGTTTGAATTATGACTACCCCTCCAGGAGCTGCAGGACCAGGCGGCACAAGTGGATCAGGACAAACCCCTCCTCCCCCAGGATTTGGACCAGGTGAATTGCCCCCTATGGGGAAACCTCTGGATCCCAACGATCCTTGGGTGAAGATGATGGAAAAGATGTTTCCTAACACGAGTCCTTATGAGGCCCAAGTGTATGCGGGGCAGTTCCGCGATAACATGCTCAAAATGCTGCAAAGCGCGATCAACCGCATGACGCAAAAATCGCACGAGGCCGCGATGGAAATGAAGCGCGCGATCGAGGGGAATGACTAGAATGAAAATATGCAAACTGAAGAACTTACGATCAGCTCCTCTGAGATGTGCATCCGCTTGGATAAATTCCTGGCGAGCTCCTATCCGCTCCATTCGCGGACCTATTTCCAATATCTAATCGATCGCGGTTCTGTTCTCGTCAACGGCGACGTCTGGAAGAAAAAAGACATCCCTTGCATCGGCGATACCGTTGAGGTCTGTTTTGAACTCACCCCTGAATTAAATCTTACCCCTGAAAATATCCCTTTGGACATCTTATATGAAGATGACCATCTGATCGCAGTCAATAAGCCGCCAGGCATGGTTGTTCATCCCGCTCCTGGCCACCACCAAGGAACCTTTGTCAATGCTCTCCTCTACCACTGCAAATCGCTGCCGGTGATGGATACGTTAAGGCCAGGCATCGTGCATCGCCTGGATAAAGAGACATCTGGGGTACTTTTAGCCGCCAAAACACTGATGGCTCACCAAAAACTTATCGCTCTCTTCGCTTCTCGCCAGATGGAAAAAACATATACAGCCATTTGCGTAGGCACGCCCAAAGATGGTGTGATCGATGCTCCCATCGGCCGCCATCCTACACGTCGTCAGGAAATGACGGTAAGGGAAGGAGGAAAAGAAGCCATCTCCGATGTGAAATGCTTGAAAACACAAAACGAAATTTCCCTCGTAGAGATCCACCCCAAAACAGGACGCACACACCAAATCCGCGTGCATCTCCAACATATTGGCACCCCCGTGCTCGGAGATCCTGTCTATGGCAAACCTTCCGTAAATCAAAAATTCCATGTCGAGCAACAACTCTTACACGCGCATCGTCTCCGTTTTACTCATCCTATTACAGGTCATCTCCTTGAGATCCCTGCTCCTCTTCATAGACGATTTGCAAAGTTCTTAGAATATCTTGACCAATAACTGAGCGGTCAACTATTATTTCACCATAACTGCCTATCTGAAAATGGATAGTTTAAAAATTGCAAAAATTTTCGGATAGAAACTGACACCGACCACTCTACCGACGTCAACCGAACTTGGCCTTAGCGACACAGAAACCGACTTTCTCGACAGATTCTGAAATGGATTTTGGATAGGTAACCAATAACGAGGTGAAAAATTCTTGTGTCTACTCTAAGTTAAGGATTGAAATATGAAAGAGTTTGTCGAATATATTGTGAAAAATTTGGTCGACCATCCTGATAAAGTCCATATCAATGAAATCGGAGGAACCCATACCTTGATTCTCGAGCTCTCCGTAGAAAAAACGGATATCGGAAAAATCATTGGGAAAAAAGGGAAAACGATTAATGCGATTCGGACCCTTTTGATGTCGGTTGCCAGCCGTAATGGAGTCCGAGTAACCCTCGAGATTCTCGAAGAGCCCGCGAAAGTTGAACTACTGACCTAAGCTATAGGTGTGGCCTAAAGGTGAGGCAAGTACGGAGAAATCATGGCTTTGCGCGAATTAATGTGGCCCGCTTTGAAATAAAGCACGGCGATAGGAATTCCTTTTTTGTGCATCTTCTGTGGAATCGAATAAAAGCTCTCTTCGAAGATCTGCGCAAGCTCGGGGCCATTTTCTCCTAGAAACTCCACCGCCATCTCACTGCTCTGCATGTGGGGGGAAGCGCCAAAAGCGCTGAGGAAGTTTTTAAGGTGCTGTGTGGCCGTTTCTGTTGAAGCGGCCCAAATCCATATTTCGTCTTTATGGGAGTACTTTCCTGCGGTCCCTTTGTAAAGCTCATCGGCTCCTTCGACAGTGCTGATCATATGAAGATGGAAATCGATTTCTTTTTTGTTTTGGTAAGCTTTTTGAGCCTCCCCTAACCATACACGACGGAGTTCCATAGCATTTTTCGCAAAAAGAGGAATGTTTTTGGGGAAAAATTTCGTCTGGCCCACACGGCAGCAGCCATTTTGCTCTTTTGTATCCGCAAAAATTGAGGAAGGTTTGCCGCTTAAGGCAAATTTAAGATTTTGTTCGACCGCTACTTCTTTGGCGATATAAACGCGGCGGTACAGCGCGTACATCTCTTCATTTTGAAGAATTTTTTTCGCAGCCGCTTTGGCAAATTTTTTATCGCGCGGAATATCATCAAAGTCCACAACCTCGACTTCGCGTCCCTCTACGAGGGAATGTAGACGATTGAGTAAAGACGCCACACATTCGACATCGCGCACGGAGACTTTCGTGAGAAGATCGGTATCGTCTAAAATCCCATAGAGAAAATGAAGGTATTCAATTTTTTCCCTATCAGGAGAAATGAAAAAATTATGGTTTTCTTTACTGTTTAAATGGCGCTGCAAAAGACGTTGCAAGATGCGTTTGGCAGGCGGCTGGGAAAGATCTTTTTGCACCGCTTGAATCTGTTTCTCGATCTGAGCAAGCGTCATGTTGCCTGTGCTATAGCGATCGTTGATGGCAAAGGCAAGTTCGGCGACAAGGGCATTTGAAGATTGCGCATCGGTGATAAACACAACTGGCGGTGTCGAGGTCGTAAACTCACTCTTATGGTGATCGATGACGCTGATCACTTCCAAATAGGGAGGAATTTTTGTTTCATTGCGATTACAAAAATCCCGCAGCGAGACGGTTCCGAGCGTCGTCTTGAAAAGATCGGGCGCATGGATCACGCCCAGGGGAAATAATTTTCCTTCCTTGTCAGGAGCTGTGACAGTCAGATAGGGAAAGTGAGCGATTTTTCCGCGGATTTCTTCGAGATCGGCGCGAAAGTTGATATATTCGGAATGTTTTCCGAGTACTGAGGTTTTCACTTGCAAGGCGACATCGAGCCTCTCGACATATTGGCGCGTCGTGTAGATAGCTTGATCGAGTCCATGAATGATCTTCGTCAAAAATTGGAAAAGGAGCGTCCGGTTTTCTTGGATTTTTCCTTTAGCATCGAATACAGAAGATTTTTCCAATGCTTCCAGTTCTTTTAAAACTGTCTCAAAGTCGAACTTGGACCGCGCGAACTCTTCGATGGTGCTGTCAAGCCCTTTGTTCATTTGGAAAACGGTGGAGAGATATTTCTGGACGAGCTTCTTTTGATGGTCGGTAAATTCTTTGGCCGGTTCACACTGTCCAATTTTCATTTCCGCGATGGTTCGTACAAATTGTGTGAGTTCTTTACGCGTCAAATCTTCTTTGGCAAAAAGAGAAATGAGACGGACATGGAGATGATTTTCATACCAGCGAAGACACTGATTTAAAAGCGTGATGATAAAACGAACTTCTTCGGCATCGACATCCCGCCAATCCCCTAGGAAAAATCCTTCTTTGTCGATGAGAAGCACAGCCGTCGAGCCACCTTCAAAATTGATACTGAGGTTCGAATCTTCCGTCTGTTTACGGACTATCCCTTCTTGGGTCATGAGATCTAGACTTGAGACTGTCAAGCTTGTTCGATACTTGGCAAGTTGATCAAAAACCGAGGGACCCAGTAATCGATAAAAAAGGATGTCGACTTCCGTTTGCGATGGAGGGGGACCACCGGGGACATTCCAGATATGTAAACCGTGGCTGACACGCGCAGCAAAGGCGTCGATCCATCCCCAGAATGAAGCGATCGTGGTGTCGAGATCAGGCGACCCGTGCGCAGTGACAAAATGACTTCCAGGATAAACTTTGCCCATCCCTAGAGGAAATAATAGTTGATATTCTTCTCGCGGGATCCATTTTCCCATGATTTTGCCGCGGATACGATAATTTTCGTCGAAAGAAATGCCGGAAAATTGATTGAGCCACACTTCAAATGTCGAAAATGTGTAATGTTCGACAATTTTTTCTTCAGCAATAACGCTTAGAAAATCGAGAACAGGAAGAAGAAGAAACGCTCCTTCTTCTGCCTCATCGATGAGATTGAAGAGCGTTTTGCTGACTTCATCGCTCTTTTTTTGCTGCGATGCTTTGGCGAAGGCCGAAGCTCTAAGCGGTTTAAGATGTTTTTCAAGCCCGGAAAAAGAAGGACGTTTAAACTTTTCAATATCCATGGACCAACCACCTAAATTAAAATTCGGATTGAGCAGGATTCGAACCTGCGACCGCCCGCTTAGAAGGCGGGTGCTCTATCCTCTGAGCTATCAATCCAATACTCTTAGCATTCTATCTATGAGGAAGGGAAAGTGCAAGGCGAAAGCCGACATCAGGATAGGTCTCGCTCGGATCTAGTACACGACGGGCAGCCACGTGGAGCTCTTGAGCTGGGCTTAAATAAGAACCGCCTTTCGCAATTTGGCCCTGCGTCCATTCCCAGACGTTTCCGCTCATGTCATAGCATCCCCAGGGGCTTACCGCATTTTTCGTTATGAGAGATTTTCCTTGATGGGCAAAGAGGTGCAAACCGTTATAAAAACCAACCGGCGTCGTCCGATTAAAACCTGCCCTTCCTTTTCCGCGATCATAATTGGCCCACGTCGGATCCATCTCGTTGCGACTAAAACCAAATCGAAATTTTTCACTATCGCCCTGCATGCCCGCGACCCGCTCCCACTCAGCTTCCGTCGGAAGACGAAGGCCCATATCACGACAAAAAAGCTCGGCTCCTTTAAAACTCATGTGAACGACAGGATGTTCTTCAGACCCTTTTTCGACCCCAAAATAAATCGTATTCCCCTCAACGCGTGTCTCGATCTGGCTCTCAAAGGCCGCCTCTTTGGTTCGGAGGATGCATGTGTGGCGATCAAAAAAAACTTTTCCGCTTTTGACACTGACTCTTCCTTCGGCGGCAAGGCTATTGAGCCAAGTGGCCACATGGAGATTCGTCATAGGAACTACCCCTAAAAAAAATCCCTCTAACTGTATCGGTGTCTTCTTGGCCTCAGGTTCGCCCATTATGACTTTCCCTGGAGGAATATAGGCCATCGCTTGCTGGTTAGCTTGTACGCTTGTCTTACGTCCGCCTTTTTCTTTCTCAATCGTCTGACCTCCGCCCGCCTGCACGCCCTCGCCTTTCCTCTCCCATGGAAGCGGGATCATAATGAGAGGCGAAGTCGACTGTTTTTTGGTGTCCCCTTCCATCGCGCGAAGGGCTAATACCAAATCTTCCCGGCTGCGAATCAGAGCCGCAAATTGTAATGAAACAGGGTAAGGGACTTTTTCAGCCCTTGATTCTATTAGGGTCGGAAGTTGTTCTAATTCAGAAAAAGCTTGAAGCTTGGTTTGGAGAAGTTCCAACTCAGTCTCCTCCTTCTGCGGCAAAGTTCCGATCGCTTTCTCCAGATTATCCATGGAGGTTTTAAGTCCCCCCTCTAAAAGTGCTTCCAACTTTTCTTGCCTCTCAGAGAGGGTCGTCGTTGACTCCTCACCAGGTGCCAGCAACTTCATCCCCATTTCTTTAAGTTCGTTGAGCTGTTGTTTGATGGGCAAGCCAGGATTGCTAGAGAATTTTTGCAGCAATCCTTCCCACAATGCCATTTTTTCGACAAACCCACGGACAGCCGGAGTCAACGTGGCCGATCCAGGAGTGAGCATCGCCTGAAAAATATTTTTATCTTGTCCAACCTGCATTTGCATTGAGGCCTGTTTTACCATGGCTGTCAGCAAAGTTATTTCTTGACGCGTGAGCGGCTCCGCTAGTCTCGCCAACGTCGGTGGTACCCTTTGGCCTGCAGTAGAAGAGGTAGGGGGAGCCCCTTTCACTGTCTGTGCAGCAGAGGGACCCGAAGTCGGCGTCTTAGAAGCTACAAGGTCCGCTCCGCCGGATGAAGAGGTCGGCGCTCCAGAAGGAAGATTTTGACTCCCCTGAGGCGCCGGCGTAGAGGTAGAAGAAGGCGTTCTCGAAGGCGAAGTTGGGGACCCTTGAAGTTGGGGACCTGTTTCGGGAAGGAGCCCCGGCTGAGAAACTATCCCACCCCCCGCTCTGCCAACGGAGCCACCCAGCGGCCCTCCTTCGGGCGAAGGCCGCGATTCCCCTTCTTCTCGGCTGGCTTCTCGCCCCGCTTCTTTAGGGGCCCCTTTTTCTTCTTCGGGGGCTCTCTTCTGAGTAATCTGTTCGCTTTCTGGAGGGACAACTTTTATGCTAATATACGAGCGTTCGGATATTACCGCCTCTTGATGAAATCCCACCAATTTCGAACCTGATTGTAAAACTCCTGACACTGAAAGAATCGTTTTTTCCGTTATACGTGTCATATTCGGAGAAAGCTTCTCATGGGTGAGGACTTTATATTGTTCCGCTTTGAGATTGAGAGGATTCATACTTTTTTCTATACCTTACATCGGGGATGTGTGCAAACATGTTCTGTGATACAATGAAGACTTATGAAAAACGTTACAGTTAAAAATTTTTTGATCGGGAAGGGACAACCCCTCACCCTCATCTCCGGCCCCTGTGTCATAGAAAGCGAAGAAAGCACACTGTATGCGGCGGAATTTCTCAAAAACCTCTGCATGGAACTGGAAATCTCCTTCATTTTCAAATCAAGCTATGACAAAGCTAATCGCTCCTCATTCCACTCTTTTCGAGGTCCTGGACTAGAGGAAGGACTGGCTATTCTAGAAAGGGTTCGAAAAGAATGCAACATTCCTGTGCTGACCGACGTCCACTCTCCCGAAGAGGCCGCCGCCGCAGGGCAAGTGTGCGATGTCTTGCAAATCCCCGCATTCCTCTGCCGTCAAACCGATCTCGTGACGGCTGCAGCAAAAACAGGCGCCGTCATCAATGTCAAAAAAGGACAATTTCTCGCTCCTTGGGACATGGCCAATGTTGTGGGTAAAATTGTGGAAACCGGAAATACTAATATTATTCTTACCGATCGCGGCACTTCCTTCGGCTATAATAATTTGGTCAGCGACATGCGCGGAATACCGATCATGCAAGATTTGGGATATCCCGTTTGTTTTGACGCATCGCACTCTGTACAGTTGCCTGGAGGGCACGGCCATTCTTCAGGCGGGCAGCGTCACTTCATCCCCACGCTTGCCAAAGCTGCGATTGCTGCTGGATGCAACGCCCTCTTCATCGAATCGCATCCCAATCCTAAAGAAGCGAAAAGCGATAAAGACTCCGTCTATCCCTTCGATCAACTAAAGGCTCTCCTGCAAGAACTCAAAGAAATTTATTCCGTCGTGAAAAAATTTGAAGGAGCTCATGTTTAAGAGGGCAACGCTCTTTTCTCTGATAGGGCTCGCTGTTGTCTCCCTTCTTTGGATAGGCCAACTGACTTTTTTGCGGAGTAGCGACATTGCGCTAGCGCAGTCCCTCCTCAAAACAAAAGATGTTGCTGAAACGAAACCACCTTTGTCTGCGGATCAAAGACGTAATGGTGTGCGCAAAGAAATTTGGTTCACGCAAGAAGACCAATCTCGCCTTCATTTTCGTATCGATAGCAAATCTTCGACGCTCACCCTCTTGCCACAGGATGACAAAGTCGATATGATCGAAAATTTAGAAGGAGTGCGGTGCTGGATGCAAGATAAGCTCTACACATCAGAGGCCGGCCCTATGCAGCAGCTCCGTTATTTCGAAGCAGAGACGGGAACTTATCAACTCGCTACTCAACAATTTCTCGCGCAAACTGTGCATCTATCACTTTTCCGGCTGCCTGGATCCATCCTTCCGATTGTGATGGAGCCCAAAAAAGCATTCTTGCGCGGTGTCGCTTCCGATGTTTCCTTCTCTGTCGCCGGAAAGTCGCCGCAATTCCATGCCGAAAGATTCCGTGCTATTCTTAAAACCTCACAGGAGGAGGTCCCATGATGCTCATATGTGCCGCTCTGGTTGCCGCAGCGCCTACGATCGATTCGGGTTCCGTTTCCTCCGCTAGCGCTAATTACGATGGAAGCGCCCTCCTTCTCAAGGGAGAGGTAATGCTCGACCACGGCCTTGGGAAAATGCGCGCTGAAGAAGCCAAGCTCCAGCGCCAAGAAATGGGAAAAGATTTTCCCTTCTCTTTGATCCATTTGCAAAACAAAGTAAATCTCTTATTCAAAGACGGCGCAGAAGTGCAATGTGAAATCGCCGATCTCGACTTCACAGCCTTGCAAGGAGCTCTCACGTCTTCTGAAAAAGTCATCTACACCGATACCTGGAAGCGTAAAAAAACTCCTTTCCGCCTCCTCAGCCCGCAAATCGACCTCACCCTGAGTAAACAAGAAAACGGCGACAAATCGACCTACGATATCGCTCAGGCCGTCGCCCTTAACACCGTCGTCGTCGATTACGGCACAGATTTTCATCTGCTAGCGGACAACGCCACTTACCACAAAGCCAAAGGACACATCATCGCCCTGCCCAAAGACACCGATCATCCCTGTAAATTAACGCACGGCGAAGATGTCGTGTTCGGGATTCGGGCTTTCTTTGATCTCGCCGCTTCTCGCGTCGACATCGATCAACCAATAGGATCACTCCGGCTTCCCGAGCAAGAGCAAATCGACTTTTCCGCACAAGCAGCTTCTTGGGATATGGCAAAAAATGTGCTCTTCCTCAAAGGGAAGGCTCACGTCACCCAAGCCCCGATGGGAACGATCGACTCCGAAGAGATCATCCAGTTGCATCCTCAATCCGTCAGAACCCAGGGTAAAACCACGGTCGTCTATCAAAACCGCCATAAACTGACATCTTATGGCCCGATGCACCTCGATCGCGCCAAGCTCCGCGCCACAGCGGATAGTCCCAAAGGCGGAAAACAAATCGTTTATGAAGAGGGACAACTCACAGCTTTTGCCGACCAAGCTGTCGTTGAATATTCCGACACCTGGGAACCCGTCTCGATTGCGCTGAAGGGCTCCGTAAAAATTTTCTCCACCGATCCTAAAGCTCCGCGGCGCATCGGCATCTCTGACCGGATCACTTATCTTCCTCCCAACCGCACGTTCATCCTAGCCGCTAATCCCGGGAAAAAAGTTCTTTTCCTCAACGAAGAAGAAAACCTCCGTATCAGCGCCAGCGAAGTCCACATCACCGAAGACGCCACGACGCACCAACAATCGGTCAAAGGCATCGGCGCTGTGCAACTCACATTCTCACCCGAAGAGCAAGAAGCCATACAAAAACTCTTCCAATTCACCGAGAGCCTCCCATGAACTTGCCCTTGCTTAAAGTCATCCAGCTTAAAAAAAATTACGGCAATAAAAACGTTGTCGATGGACTCTCCTTTGACGTCGCGCCTGGTGAAGTCGTCGGCCTTCTCGGGCCCAATGGCGCCGGTAAGACCACCGCCTTTTACATCACCATGGGCCTCATCCGTCCCGACGACGGCCATGTCTTTTTCCGTGGCAAAGAGATCACCGACATCCCCATTCACGAACGCGCTCATCTCGGCATGGGATATCTCGCGCAAGAGCCTTCTGTCTTCCGCAATCTCTCCGTCGAAGATAATATTCTTTGTATCCTAGAGACCCTTCCTCTCACGAAAGCGCAGCGCCTCGCTCGCCTTCAAGAGCTCCTCTCCGAACTTCATCTTGAAAAACTCGCTAAGAAAAAAGCGACCGCCCTTTCCGGCGGAGAGCGCCGTCGCCTAGAAATTACCCGCGCGCTCGTCACGCAGCCGCAGATCCTTCTTCTCGATGAGCCATTTGCGAACATCGATCCGATCGCCATCTCTGATGTGAAAAAAATGATCCGCCATCTGAAAAATAAAGGGATCAGCATTCTGATCACCGACCACAATGCCCGCGAGATTTTCTCGATCGTCGATCGAAGCTATCTCATTCGCGACGGCAAGATCCTCGCGAAAGGAAGCGTGCAAGAGCTCCTCGAGCATCAAGAAGCCCGGTCATCTTATTTCGGCGAAGAATTTAAGCTTTAGGATCGTAGATAACGCGGCTCTCGGGGATGGTGAATTTCCCATTGGAGTGAACTCCCCCTACCGCATCAACATATTCAAAGGGAACAGGCCCCCCTAAAGACTCGAGCACTCCAGGATAGATAGGGCTTTTTTCACGACCGGGAAAGTCTTTGCTACCCGCTACAACCAAGGGCAAATCCATAGCGCGAGCCTTCTGCTGGCATCCTTCCCATACCATCTGATCTAAAGCCGGATTGTTCTGGCTGGTGTAAAGTTTTTCCATGAACAACACAGGTTCTTTCTTTTGCGGATCCCACAAAATTCTCAGAACTGAACGGGCAACGATTTTGCCTTGCTTATTTTTAACAACAATTGCACGATTTTTCCCGTCAAGAACGTAAGAGAGCAAACATTTATTGTACTTGGGATCATATCCGAGACTTTGGCAGCTATGAGACACTTCAGTTCCCAAAAGCAGCAAATCTTCCCATTCATCGGTGTCTTGAACGATTAGTTCCTGCGGCGTCTTCAAAGGGATGGCAAGAGCTGTTTTCCATTTCTCGAAAAGGACCGGATTTTTTTCAAAAACAGTCTTTAGATGTGGGTTCTTTGCAAAATCATATCGGATTTGAGGAAAGGTGCCATCGATAACAGACCGAGCAAATTGTCCTAAAGCCTCATTGAGGAGGAGCTTTTCCTCTTTGAGAAGAGTTTGCAAGCGACCCGCGTAAAGAAGTAAGCCATTAGGATAACGTTTGGATTCACAAAAAATGGAATTAAATTTCTGTAGCCCTTCAACGCTAGAAATTCCAAACAACTCTCCTGCGAAGGAATTCCACCTGCTTACTAATGTTTTTACATCCGGAATATTTTCGATTAACTCCAATCGTCCAAACAACACAAACGCAGGAATGGCGACAAGAAGAATTTCCTGGTTCTTTCTATGTTCTTCAACCCTCTTTTGATAATCTTTAGCCGATTCTCGCTCTCTTCTTTCGGGCTCATTTAAAGTTATTTCCAGCAAACGAGTCTGGTCTTGGACTGGAAGTCCGCTTCTTTCTGCCAAAAAGCCAATCATCTCATTGATCGACTGCATTAATTTATAATCCAAATATCTTCTAGCTTTTAGGCTCTCTAATATCTTTTGGCTCGTCTTTTCTGGGATTTCAGCATGCACTAATAATAGCGATGTCAAAAGGAGATGTTCGGGTTTTCCTTGTGTGAGAAACATCCACGTTTTTTTCTTGTCAGCATTTTTATAAATTTCACCCAAAGCAGCTGTACCAGCCTCTTGCAAGATCGGATTTGTGTGCTTAAAGACAGCCTCAAAGGTCGGCGCAGAAGAGACATCTTCAAGCAATGGTTTAAGGGAGGGCTCGAATCCGCATCGCAGCACAAAATCACCTAACCATACGAGGTATTTCATCCGCTGCTGCGCGCTATCGGCTTTTGGAAGTACTTTATCCATCCAGCCCTGTAGACAACTCTTAGAAATGCCGAGAGCCTCTCCTTCCCGAATAAGATCTGACAATAAATTATTGAAGTTTTCTTCCCATTTCGTTTTTTCTGCATCTGTCTCAAATTGTTCAGGAACATTTAAAGCGATGGCTCGATCTAGCCACAACTTAAGACTCGGAGTAAATCCCCATTTTATATTATTTGGAAATGATAAGGAGACACTCGTTGTTTTATCTCCTTGGAGATAAAATTTTTTCATGGCATTTTCATAACAGGATTTATAAATTAGTTGTATCTGATTGGCATCTGTTATACCAAATTTGTCTAGATGATTGAGAACACTCTGCCCAATGATTTTTGCCAAAAGCTGAACAGTGCTAGCCAATTGATTACGATCTGTAATTTCTAATCTTTCTATAAGGTCAAGTATCCAATCAATATTGAACACGACTCCAATCCTAAGGCTTCCCAAAATTGCGCCACGAAGGATCTCATATCGTTGCTCGGGATCTTTAATAATGCGACCAATACTTTTTCCGCGCCCTGTTAGGGCTTCGGGGTTTCTAAGGGCGATTATTTTCGCAAGCTCGAAGGCGTTGTTAGGATCAGATATATTGAAATATTCGTAGGCTTCGTAAAAATACTGCCCCTGGTCTAACGCAAACATCTTGGCTAATTCAAAGCGTTTTTGCTCATCTGCAATTCCGTAACTTTCAAATTCTCTAATCGTTTGAATTGGATCGACTTCGATTTTATGTTTAACCAATTCAAACACATCATTTTGATCTGTAATTTCATACGCCTTGATCATTTCAGACAGTTTGGAATCTTTCTGCTCGGAAAAGCATTTAGCTATTTCGAAACGAAGTGAGGGCGGAAATTTTTTATAGACCTGGGGATCGAGCAAATTTAAACCCGATTGAACGATTTCTTTTGCGAGCTTTGTCTTCTTCTGCGCTAGGTCTTTTTTTAAAAAAGTGATCGCATCTTTAATTTGCTCAGGAGAAGGAGCTCCTGAAAGCGCGAGACCTTGAAATTGCGTACGGCAGGATTCGAAGAGCCTCTGACACTTTTCTGAAGTGATATCTTTGGATTTAGATATTTCTTCAAATTCAGAAATGTACTTTTCTTCCGAGCTATAATTCGATATAGAATCATCTATGGACATAATTTAATTATAGCATAATTAAATTAATGTTTATATATCGCAACTTAACTTATTGAT
>VFSW01005472.1_pt1 | contig 18766 bp, 18 predicted proteins | sample 5358111 | NCBI WGS metagenome assembly VFSW01 (sample SAMN11554181, study PRJNA540505) | mine drainage metagenome | isolation source: sediment from site ElyBrook_90M | place: USA: Ely Copper Mine, Vershire, VT | collected 2017 | reverse complement strand
GAAGCTTGCGCGCTTCGATCGTCTGCTTCAATTCGGTGAACGAAGATACGGGCGGAGTGTTACCGTCTCCGAGTTCGAGCTCCTGCTCGCCAGCTATCCCGACTACCGCCCGGCCGTTCGCGCTCGTCGTCCCGGTTCGATCTTCGGAAGACCCTTCGCCCTCCCCTGCTCGCGCCGACACGCTGGTCGAAGCGCCCGCCTCGCCCATCCCCGTGTCCGTGCTAAGGTTCACGCGAACTGTGCTGGACACGCCGCCTTCGAGACCGTCTTCGGCGTGTACCGCCACTGCCGCCACGCTGCTCATAGCGAGCGCGAGCACGGCGGTTCCTACTGCGTAAATATATTTCCTCATACGATTATTTATCGGTTAATGACTGACTGATTGTTGGAGACCCTAACAAAAGTATACGACGTGTGATCTGTTGATTTATTACCTGCTGTGGAAACCCGCGTGCCGACGTGTCGGTTCCAAATGGTACGATAGCGGCACCACCGCTACTTAAATATTTTATGCCCGGTTTCAAGTCGCGCCTTCATCGCTTCCTTCGCTGGAGTGAAAAATACACCAAAATGGACATGGTGTACCTTGCGCGAGGTAGTTTCTGGTCTATCACCGGACAAGTGTCTGCCGCTCTTATCGCGCTTACACTGTCGATTGCGATGGCGCGCTACGTGCCGAAGGCTATTTATGGCCAATATAAATACGTGCTCGCAATTGTTTCCGTGTTAAGCGCATTCTCCCTCAATGGAATCGGGGAGGCCGTACTTCAGTCGACGGCCCGCGGATTCGACGGCGCGCTTGCTGACAGCTTCAAGGCGAACATGCGCTGGAGCTTCGCTATATTCATCGGCTCACTCGCGCTCGGCGGCTACTACCTCATCGCCGGCAACTTTGTCCTCGGGCTCGGCGTCCTGCTCGGCGGTTCCCTAACGCCATTTCTCGGAAGCTTTAACCTCTACTCGCCATTCCTTTCAGGAAAAAAAGAATTTGCTCTCCAAGCATGGTATGCCGACTTCGTCACGAATATCATTCCCGCTGTCGCACTTATTGTCACCGCCTACGTCGCGCCGCTACCCCTCCCGCTCATCGTGGTGTACTTCGCTAGCAATCTCGCCGCAACTGCCTATGCCTATTGGAAAACTTCCCGCAAACTGCATCACGAAACTGCACGGCACGACCCAGAGATGCTCCACTACGGAAAGCATCTGAGCCTCATTGGAATTTTGAGCGGTATTGCCGGCAATATAGATCAGCTCCTCCTCTTTCATTTCGCCGGCGCAACCGACCTCGCCATCTACAATTTCGCTACCGGCATCCCCGATCAGATCAAGGGTCCACTCAAGGCTCTCGACACCATGACACAAGCACGCTTCGCGAATCGCGAATCAACGGATATTCACTCGAGCATACGCAATAAGATGTTCTGGCTCTTTCTGATGAGTGTCGTCATCGTCGCTGGGTACGGCATAATCGCACCATACCTCTATCTCTTTCTCTTCCCCGCGTATGCCGTCGCGATTCCCTACTCGCAAATATACGCCCTATCGCTCTTCGCGATGGTCGTGGCTCCCATGGCTTCCTATCTCTCTGCGAAGAAAAAGATAAAACATTTGTATATAAATACTGTCGTTAGCTCGTTCTTGCAGATAGGTCTCATGACGATGGGTGTTCTGTTGTGGGGCCTATGGGGTATCGTCATCGCACGGGTACTCCTGCGCCTCGGCAGTGCTTTCCTTGTTATTGTACCTCTCTATTACTCGGCGATTCGTGATGAACACGCAGTGCTGCACTAATTGAATTAAATCATGAAAACACGACCTACTACTCCTATCGCATTCATGATCTTCAATCGGCCAGAAAAGACACAACGCGTGTTTGACTCGATACGCAAGGCACGTCCAGACAAACTCTTCATCGTCGCCGACGGACCACGCAACGATACCGAACGAGAGAAATGTAACGCGGTACACGCCATCGTGGGGAAAGTAGACTGGCCATGCGAAGTACGTACAAATTTTTCTGAGATGAACCTCGGTTGTAAGAATCGCATCGCATCCGGTATCTCGTGGGTATTCGAACATACCGACCGCGCAATCATCCTCGAGGATGATTGCTTGCCTGATCCGTCTTTCTTCCACTACTGCGCGGAACTACTTGAACGATACAAGGATGATGAGCGAGTCATGCACATAAGCGGCGACAATTTCCAGGCAAACAACCCATCGTTCGTGTGTGATGAAAGCTATTATTTCTCGCTCATTCCGCACATCTGGGGTTGGGCGACCTGGAGACGCGCCTGGAAGTACTATGACATCAATATTTCGTTGTTCCCAGAAGCAGAGCGGGGACATTGGATGCAAAGAATATTCATCGACCCCGCCACAGCCGATCGGTGGGAGTATAAATTCCGCAAATATTACAAACAAATGATTGACAGCTGGGATGGGCAATGGGCATTCACGCTGCTTGTAAACCGCGGACTTGCGATCAACCCTAAGACGAATCTCGTCACCAATATCGGTTTTGACACTGAGGCGACTCATCTCACGACAACAACCGCCACGAACGAAAACCCTTTGTCTAATATACCAGTCGTTCCACTTGCGACCCCACTGACACATCCTTCGGTCTTTGTGATTAACACCGAGGCAGATGCCTACTCGCAACGAGAAATATTCGAGGTGAACAAATTCATTAAACAAAAGATTCTTTGGTTCGCCAAACAACGGTTCCCGAAATCATATGCACTGGTTAAACGATGGGCTGAACGTCAAGGGTAAATCTACGTGCTATCTCTTCCGCGCAATTACGTAACTATTCATATAAATAATCTTATTGCTGCAGAAACGATCGAGAAAAGTTCCTATCCTCACCAACATGCGGACGAATTGCCATGTATATGGTTTTGGTTTTTCGTACACATTAAAAAACCGCATACGGATGAAATCGACAAGTATGGAGCCGAGTCGGCCTTGTGACCCGCTTTCAAGGATCTCAAAATCCGATTCCCCAAAAAGACTCTCCAAGCCAGAGATCGTATAACGGAAATAATCATCTGGGTCGGCATGTGATGCCTGCAAGAATGGAGCTGTCACCACACAAACGCCACCCGACTTCAAAATGCGTCGTATCTCTTCTGCTACGATCCACGGACGCGGAACGTGTTCAAGAACCTGCGTGCAATATACCGTATCAAACGACTCGTTTTCGCAAGGCGTCCTGTGCACGTCCGAGATGATATCTATATTGGGACCTGGAAACAAATCGAGAGAAGTGTAAGAAGAGCACTTCTCTTTTATAATCTCTTTATATTTTGCTCGACCAGATCCTAGATCAAGAGCTGCCCCCTTGACGTACTGAAGGCTGTGTCTAATAAAGGCGCGAGTGTCCGACAAGGTGCTGTACTGTTGTCTCATATGAGAACGTTACCGACCTCCCCTGTACACTGCAAGCGTCTCACGGGCGGCCTTATCCCAACTGAACAGATGTGCTCGAGCAACCGCCGCACTACGCAGACTCTCTTGAAGAGCGGGATCATTCAACACGTGCCCCACCGCCCCTGCAATCTTATCAACATCCTGCGGATCGACGAGGATACCTGCCCCCCCCCACCACATCAGGTAACGAAGTGGTATTTGACGCTATGACAGGTGCACCACATTGCATCGCTTCAAGCGGCGGTAAACCAAATCCCTCAAAAAGCGACGGATAAATGAAGCACTCCGCGGTGCTATAGAGCTTACGTAATGTTGCATCGTCAAATACCTCGGCAAATACTGTCGCATCTTGCAAACGGTTCCCTATGATGGCGTCCTGTATTTTCTTTTTATATTCTCCATCACGTGCACTGCCAACCAATACTAACGATACGTCCGAATGTTTTTTGCGCACCATTGCAAAGGCAGTGATGAGATTTATGATATTTTTTCGCGGCTGGAGTTGCCCGACATACAGTACAAACCGGGAGACGCCGAACCGCGTGCCAATACGCGCATCTGGATCAGGATAAAAATGCTCATCAGCCGCCTCGTAAATTACCGTTATATTTGAGGTGGTTACCCCGAAATTCTCAACCAAATCACGCTTAGTATAATCTGAAACCGCGATGATTGCTTTTGTCTCCTTTAGAAGGACTGGCAATTTACGCTTGAGCACCTTGTGTGATTCCGATTTCGCAAAACTCTTGTCGGTAAATGTTGACATATCATGCACCGTAACCACACCATCGTATCGACCACTCGTCATGTTCTGGGGATTTGTGAAATGGAAAACATCCAGACTATCAAGACGACCCACGGTGCGTGTTATCCAATCATTGAAACTCTGGATATCATGAGGTGCATACGGAGGAGTGCAGTACACAAAACGCCGGTGCGCACGGTCCCCCGACGGAAGAAGGGAGCGCTTGCGGAAGTCATGTACAAAATCATATAGATAGAAATCATTACTGCCTTGAAGAACAAGGTGCCGCGCAAGCTCGCGAGTGTATCGCGCATTCCCACCGCGCCCCGCTGCTGTTTGATAATCAATACCTATCTTCATGTTGCAGAAGAGGCAGTCTTCTGTGCAGCAAAGAGGATGTCGTCTTCGAGAATTACCTCAAAGCCTGCCTTCTCAAGTAAGACAACAAACCATTCTTTCTTGTGGGGCGGGTGGATCTCCATCATCACCCTCTCAACTTTTACCAACATGTCTGACTCAAGGTGCTCAAATATGTCTTTTTCTGCACCCTCGACATCCACTTTCAGTAGATCCACGTGCGGTACCTGAGCTACGTATGACCCGAGCGTCACCGCCTCAACGGCTATTCCCGAATCGCCGATGGCATAAGAGGACGAAGCTTCATGGTCTCTCAAATGCACCATACCTGCTGATCCCGAGATTGCCTTGTTGATACAAAGCGCAAATGGGGCATTCTTTTGTAGATACGCGAAGTTGTCGTGGTGGGGCTCAAAGGCAGTAACATACGCATCGGGGAATCGCGAGTTAACCGCAACAGAGAAAGAGCCGATATGCGCACCAACATCAAATACTACTGCTTTTTCAGGAAGCATAAGTTTTTGCAGATGATATACGTCCTGTGTAAAGACCTCATAGCAAATTGGCAAATCATACCCAAAAACATCCCGTATATGCATAACCTGCCCGGTACGCAGTGTCACAAAATGTTCTGATTTTTTGTTGTAGAACCTATTAAGCGGGGGGGTGACCTTCCACCAATCCTTGTATAAGGATACCCGGCCTGCAAGATTCTGTATCTTTGTCTGATGTACTTTCATACGTAATGAGACGCATTACTAATGGAACATAAAGAAACCATCCCCCGCTTCGCAGACCATCTCCACCGAAATGGCTTCGGTCTGGCGCCGCGCTTCCTGCTCATCATACACACGAGCATTCATAATGTGTATTGCAGCCGCAGAGCGTGGAGAAACTACCACTTTATGGTTCTTTCCTACTGGCGGTTGCTCACGCTCATCCATAGGTCCTACGATATCGACCGTAGGAACGTCGAACGCTTCTGCAATGTAGATAGGGCCCGTATCGACGCTCACGAAGAGCCCAGCTTGCGCAATGAACGCCTTGAGTTCATCGATAGAGAATCGCTCTAACGCGTCGATAATGTTCCCCGGTTTCTCTACCGCCCCCATCATCGCTGCTACCTCGCTCTTGTCGCGTGGTCCGCCGATCACAACGACAGGGAACCCTTTTGAGACGAGATGTTCGGCGACACGTGCAAAACGATCTGCCGGCCAATTCTTTATCTTGTTTCCTGCTGAGGGTGAGATGATAGCGAATTTCTTTTCAGTAAGACCGTGCGCGCGCAAGAAGACGCCAGCATTCTTGCGCGCTTCATCTGAATAGTTCAGATGCTTCGTCGTATCTTCCGTGTGAATGCCAAGTGGTTCAAGAAGCTTCAAGTATTCTCTCGGCGCATAGTGCCCCATGCGATGGGGCACGCTCCGCACTAACCAACGCAAGAGACGGTACGTCTTGGTCTGCCACGGGCAATAGCCGCCGACCACCTTGGGAGCAATAACAAGTTGCGCACCACCAAGAAAAACGGCGGCAAGCGCAATACTGTCAGGAACAAGAACGTATCCGATGTTCACTCTTAACGCTCGTACGGCGCGTACTAAGGCGTAGAAGCCTCGGCCATTGACCACATAGTCATCTACATCGGTATTTCCGGCAAGTATTTCCCTGTTTAAGGAATCGCCCATCACGATGATACGTGCATTTGGATACTTCGCACGCAACGCGCGAAAAACCGGTGTTGCACAGATCATGTCACCAAGTTTCGCCGTTTGCGCAACCAAAATAGTCTGCGGATCTCGCGGCACCCCTATCGCTTTACCATGCAAGAGCGCATACCAATACGCCACTACGAGCATGCCCAGGTTCTGAAAAATGCGGGAAATCATATGCGATAAATATTGAATCTACCAATCTTCGCCACTACATGGAACATTGGTTGCGCACCAAGATTCCAGGACGGCTCAGCAACAGTGTCCCACACCACCTCCGTCACAGCGAACTGCTTAAACACTCTAACGAGTTGCTCGTTATAGATTGATTCATACGCATGCGCATATGATTCGATGAGCGCGTCGGGGAATGAATTGTAGTTTCCGGCGGTATTCCTCCAGTAAATCCCAAATAGACGTTGCGCTATATCGGCGCGATCCCGCTCGAGAATAGAGGTTATTTGTTCCGGCAACACGCCACGTAATTTGTATTCGAGTAGCATGCGTTCGACCAGATAGCTGCTCGGCACGAGGTAATATTGCGCATAATCGTTGTTCGGCGCATCGTCGCTTGTATAGAGCGGGATGAGAAGCGACAGCTGGCGGTCTGCCCAGACAACGTTTGTGGCTGGCTGAGTATGCAGATAGGAGAGTACGGGCGCGTATGCTTGTTGCTCCGATAGCGCAGATGCCGCCGCACGATACGATGCGGCCTGCACGAGCACGGCATTGTAAAACAATACGGAGGCAATGAGTCCGTAGGAGGCGTGGCGCAACCACTGGCGCTGAAATACAAATTCCACAAATAGTACTGCGTACCACCCGAGCATTAAGCCCACAAGAGGCTTAGTGATATACCAGTGGTAATGTCCCGATTGCATTACGTGTCCAGTCATTATCTGCTGGTTCAGAACCACAACGAGCGAAAGCGCGGAAAAAAGGAAGAAAATCTTAGCCGATCTTTCTCGACCCGGGAGGAAAAAAGCTCCGATGGCAAGAACAAGCACCCACAGACTCATGATTGGCGCATGGCTCGTGACGAGTCCGAAACGCAGCGCGGCACCCGCGTAGGCGGGAGAGGCCGCCGCATGTATATAGTTTATGACAAAAGGTATCGCCGTTAACAGCGCGATACTGCCCGCTAACCCGAGTTCAAGAACCGTGCGATAGGATTTCTGGAAAAGCCGATACACAAGAAGGGAGCCTCCAAACACGAGTAAGAATGTGTAGTCATAAATGGACACGTAGAGCGACAAGCCGGCGATAACACCGAAAACGATGAGCACCGGCATTCGTGAAAGACGCCATGATTCTTCCCGGGTACGGAGAAATAATTGATACGCCAAAAAGAGCGCCCCGAACAAGAAAAGCGCACTTATCTCAGGATTGATGGGGCGCGAATAGAGAAGGAAACCGTTCGTAGGTGCAATGCCACGAAAAATCCCGAGAAGTGCGTGGACGCCGTCCATAAGAGAATCACCCCACATCGCGAAAAATACCCCGAGCAACGCGACACTTCGTCGCCGAGACAGCGCATAGAGAAACCCGTAGAGAAGCAATGCTATAAGTAACGGGAAGAGGAATTTACCCAGAATGTCCATTTGAACCGCGGATATGTGCAGTGCCATACCAAGATACGCGTCAATGTCTTCCCCAAGAGCGGGTTCGAGCGGAGGAATATCCTTATCGGGTAGAAATACATTTCCGAGTGTTGGGTACCCGTTATACACCTCCTGAATCCGCGCAACGTAATGCGCCTCTGCATCGGTACCCATAAGCGCGACGCCAGCGTATCCAGGACTTCGATACGTTGCGTATAATTGCGGCGCAACAGACATCGCGCCAATAAAAAATGCCAGGATGCATGCCGCTGCATGCCGCTGCATGAATGCACGCAGCTTACGATTGGTAGATTGCATGTTTACTAAATAAAAACGTGAGTATTGCGGTAATAAATGTACTGAGGATGATCGAGATGAGATAATGCACACCCATTGTCGAGGTAAGGAAGTATACGAGGCCCGCATTCACACTAAAGATCCCAAGATATCCGAGGAGAAAAGAACTATATTTCCTCGTATACCTGGAGCGGCGATGCTCAGGAAAGGTGATGAACGCATTTGCAATAAATATAAACGTCCAACCGAAAAGTGTCGCCACGAGAAAAGAGAAGAGATACCACTGATGAAATACAGCGACACCGACGCGTGTCACTAAGAGATTGATGAGTAGTCCCCCACCCCCGACGATGCAAAAACGGATTATCTGCGAAAGTATTTTGCGCGACATATTAACGTTTTATTGCTGAGAGTATCCATCCCATACCATTGCGGGGCGGATCGATGGATACGTGCGTCAGCGGCAAGGTGTCGACAAGCCTTCGCACTTCATCGCGTCGCCAGTAGTTTGCCACCGATGGAATCAGCTGATCAAACACAATACTGTGAACGTGTCTGAATTTAAATGACGCGAGCTGGACGAGGTATGGCGTCGGTCTCTTAGAGGCTTTCACGAGAAGGTAAAGCGGAATCGATGCGCCGTATGCAAGAAGATGCACGAACGGGAGTGGCAAACGCGAAGTTATATGCTTCCGTATCGGGTCCACATACCGCACAATCCACTCATTTCCCTCGTAACTATACACCCACACTACAAGCTTTCCTCCCGTGCGCAATGACCGCGTCATATTCTGAAGAGCAAGCTCGGGACGACGCACGTGGTGCAGGACACCAATACATATCACGATGTCAAACCTGTTCTGCCACGGAAGTTGCGAGAGATCATGCCGTTCGACGGTCGCATTCGGGAATCCGACAAGAGTACGCCGTGCAGATGCGAGCGATTTTTCGTCATTATCAAAAGCGAGTACCGAGCGCGCACCGTACCGTAAGGGCCAATAGCTATTGCGGCCCATGCCACACCCCGCATCAAGCACGTCTTCCCCTTTCCACGCTTCAGGGGACATGCCTGTCCAATTCTGGAACTGTTCTTCATACCGCATATCCATAGCGGCGTATTTTTTCCATTCGTATCCAAAGCGTTCTTCTGATGCCATAGTAATACAGATCGATTTATAATTTTTTCTCTCCAATGATCAGTGCTGAGACTCCAAATGGAAAGTTTACGTGCGGTAATAGCAATGACTCCGCACGAAATATCCTATAAAATAATGCGTTACCAATTGCTCCTCCCATCTCATTCTCGCTGGCGTCTTTGCGGAAGAGCAGTCGTGCTCCTAGTCGCACAATCGCGATTGCCGGAAATAACAAAGTATTGAAGTAGGTCGCCCGAGTAATAGCTAACCCTGCATCTCGTACCACGCGGACTATCTCCTTTAGCCTGTACCGGCGGTAATGATGACTGATAACATCAGTAACGCCCCACAAAAATTGAAAAGCCGGCACCGTAATAATCACGATGCCTCCTTTCTTGAGCACTCGCGCTAGCTCTCGACTTCCCATCGAGTCGTCCGGTAAATGTTCAAGTACGTCGAGCGCTACCACGACATCGAATATTTCGTCCTGATACGGCAAGCGCTCTGCGGCACCAACCGCCACAGATGTCAATCCTCGAACTGTGCAATAGGCGACAGCGTCCGCAGATTTATCAAGACCATCAACGGCACCGAACCGCTTTAGTTCCGACAGCAATGCCCCCGTTCCGCATCCAACATCGAGAATCTTGAGCGGGTGTTGGGATTTTTCCGCGTACTTCGTGACGATGCTAATCACAATTGCACGCCGCACACGATACCACCACTGGGTACCTTCAGTACGGTACAGGAGATCATACATTGCCTTTTCCATTTATTTTATCGGGTCTTCATCATACTAGCATCACGCGTGTTTGACCCAGCGGTCATACCAGAGTTGGAAGACCATGAGCGTCCAGAGTTTTTTGTGATTATCATGACGTCCCCTCAAATGCTCTTCCATGAGAAGTTCCACGAATTCCGCGTCAAAAAAACCGTCTTTCCGAATCCGCTTAGACGACAAAAGATCCGTCATAAGGGACCTCAGAGGACCGCGCAGCCATTGCCCCATCGGCACAGAAAATCCCTGCTTACTCTTCATGAGAACCCTGGAAGGGAGACGCTCCCGCATGAGCGTGCGCAAAAGATATTTCCCCTTTCCACGTCGAAACTTGAGAGTGGCAGGGAGCGAGAGCACGAACGAGGCCAGATCGTAATCTAAGAAAGGGGTACGGACTTCAAGCGCGTATCGCATACTCGCGCGGTCGACTTTTACGAGTACGTCATCCATCATATACGTACGCAGATAAAGATATGACAACGCGTTACTGTTATCGGGGGGAAATTCGCGAGTCATATCGGATACGTCTTTATAAAGAGAAGACGCCCATTCGCGATACTGCGGCGTAAGCAGTTCGGAAAGTTCGGTCTCCCTGAAGCTTCCAAGCCACTGCATGTGACGGATATATCTGTCATTATCGAAATCATGCGTGAATTTTTGCGCTTTAAAGTCAAGACCGAAATAACCATATGAGGCTGGCAATGCGTCAGTCACTGTGCGGATAGCTGTCTTGAGAAAAGATGGTACACAAGCCCACAACGACGCATATTGTTCTGCCAAAAACGTCTGGTAGCCGAGAAGAAGCTCGTCCGCACCATCGCCGCCGAGCGCAACTGTCACGTATTCACGAGTGAATCGTGACAAAAGAAGTGTCGGAAGTATGGAGGCGTCAGCGACCGGCTCATCGAGTACGTCCGGTATACTCGGTATCAACGTGAGTGCATCGTCAACAGAGAACTTCATCGCGTGATGATCTGTGCCAAGATGACGCGCGACACAGAGCGCGTCTTCGGATTCGTCGAATGCCGACTCAGCGAAGCCTATAGAAAATGTTTTGACTGGTTTTTTGGTTGACTCTTGTACTGCGTAATAAGCGATGGTTGAACTATCAATGCCGCCCGAGAGGAAGATTCCAAGTGGAACATCGGAGACAAGTCGTCGCTTCACTGCAGAAGAGAGCAGCGCGTCAAACCGTCGCAGCGCTTCATCTTCAGACAGATTGGTAACCTCCTCCTCGCGCATCGGCCATATTTCTCGAAATCTTATTTTACCCTTTTCGAAAAGAAGTATCGTTCCGGGCTCTAGTTTTTGTATATCTCTATATATAGAACGGGGTGTGGGTATGTATTCTCTGGAGAGATAGAGCGCAAGCGATCGCGGATCAACGCTACGGGCAACGCTTTCATGCTTGGAAAATACCTTAAGCTCGGAACCAAATACGAGCGTTGTGTCCTTATGTGTCCAATAGAGCGGTTTTTTGCCGAACCGATCGCGTGCAAGGAGGAGTGTTTTTGTCGATTCGTCATATAGCGCAAATGCGAACATTCCGGAAAGGCGACGGAATCCCTCGATACCCCACGTGTGATATGCCGCGAGTATGACTTCGGTGTCACTGGATGTTTTGAACGGGTACGAGAACAGCTCGGCACGAAGCTCCTTGTAATTGTAGATTTCCCCGTTAAACACGATACGTACACGGCCAGACACATCCACCATGGGTTGGCGCGCGTCAGATGACAGATCAATAACCGCAAGACGCGTATGCGCGAGACCGACACCCGCAACCCTGTCTTGCCACACTTCTTGAGCGTCGGGACCTCGATGCTTCAGTATTTCGGCCATTGCTACCAACTCTTTTTCGCTCCCTGCCCCAATGAATCCGGCAATACCACACATGAGATTATAGACCTATCTGGTCGACTCAGCGATCGTGTGGGGGCGGCGACCTTGGGATTCGTAATAGATGCGCATAAGCATCTCTCCCATAACCCCGAACATGACGAGCTGGATGCCAACGATAATTAGGAGTGCCGCCAGCGTCGGAAGCGGTGTAGAAACAAAATCCCTCAAGTGAAGTATTTTCAGGATGACGGAGACAAAACCCGCGGTTATACCAAGCACGAGACTCAGCAGTCCCCATCCTCCAAAAAAGTGCATGGGTCTGTTCATGTATCGGTGCAGAAACACAAGGACAACGAGATCAAGAAGGACATGCGGTGTCCGGCCGAGACCGTACTTACTCACGCCATAGGTGCGCGATGTGTAAGAAACAGGGATTTCCGCAGCCGTTCCACCCTGCCACACTATGTAAGCTGGAATGAACCGGTGCATTTCACCGTAGAGCATAATGTTTTTTAAAAGCGGTGCACGGTATGCTTTCAGTGTGCACCCGGAATCGTGTAGTGGGACACCGCTCACGAGAGATATAAGTTTGTTCGCCACCATCGAGGGCAACCGACGTGTGAAAAATGCTCCCTGCCATCGCGATACGCGCCATCCAGAAACAACGTCGAACCCCTCATCGAGCTTTGCGACGAGTGCGGGCAGGTCGCTCGGATCATTCTCAAGATCGCTATCGATGGTCACGATTATCTCTCCTGCAGCATATTCAATGCCTGCTGAAAGTGCTGCAGTTTGGCCAAAATTCCGTCGAAAACGAATAACGTCGAGGCCCGGCGTAGTACGTCTCAACTCCATAAGTACTGCATGGGAATCGTCGGTTGAGCCATCGTCAACGGCAATCATCTCATAAGGCACGTTCATGTGACGAAGCACCTCGGATAATCTCGAGATGAATGCCCGCAGGTTGCCAGATTCGTTGTGAACTGGGAATATAACGGTTATTTTCGGACGCCCGTCAGCCATGCTGGATAGCATAGCTCACTTCTGTAGGAACGCATAAAATCCGCTTACCTGCCGACTTCGGGGACGTAGCAACGTGTCCAGCCACTCAAATACCCGAGTGCGCTTGGAAAAAGAGGGGAGCAAATTCATGATAGTAGCTATCGGCCCTCGCACCCCCTGTATTTCTTTATGAGAAAATTCCCGGGCCATATATTCGAGACCGTCGTACGTAAACCGATAGTAGTCCTTATAATAGCCATTCATGGGATGATAGTAGAAAAGGAATGGCACGTAAATGAAACAGTAGCCGCCCGGTTTTAAGACACGGTACATTTCGCGCACCGCTTGCTGTGGTTCTTCAACATGCTCAAGTACCGCGATGCAGATAACAGCGTCCACGCTGTCATTCGCGAGCGGAAGTGCATGAATATCGCCGATGATATCTGGATGGAAATCAGGAACCTTATCAAGGATTTTGTAGTTTACCTTCTTCGTATAAGGCAGTACCCAGGCATTCGCCTTATTTTCCCGATTATTTTTTGAAGGATCGACTCTCAACCCTCCGCCTATGTCAACGATATAGTGTTTTTCAGTAAAAATCTTTACTATTTTCTCCCGGAAGAAATCGTCCCAAATCATATGGACGTGGTTATCCCGTTCAATATAATGCCCGCCCGGATATTCCAAGTATGACGCCTCGAGAGATCGCGCGCAGCTTGGCCGAACGTACGCGCACGCGAAGAATTATCTAGGAGCGCATTGATGCCACGAGCAAGCGCTGCGCCCTCATCCGGTGGAACAAAAAGAGCCGAGTCTTTGGGGAGGATTTCGCGTATGCTTGGCACATTTGACGCAACGATTGGTGTGCCACTTGCCATATATTCAAAAAGTTTCATTGGACTTGCGAAATGCGCGGCGTCTTCATCCTTCCCCGAATTTGGAATGACGAGGACATCAGCCGCGCGTAAATAGAGTGGTATGTGCCCCGGTGGAACGTGTCCGATGATGTGTATGTTCTCGTGATCGCCCCATTGCTTTTTGAATTGCGCTATGTCCCTCGCTGTGCCTCCAACAAATATGAATTCCGTCTTTGGCATCTGTGCTGCGGCATTGGCGAGAGTGTCCGTGCCCTTGCGCGCGTAGAGATGTCCAGTATATACGACGATGTGTTGAGTTAGAGATAGACCGAGTATCTCCCGTGCTTTATCCTTCGCGGGAACAACATCGAAAAGACGCTCGTCGACTGCATCAGTGGCAACGACAATGCGCTCTGGCGGAGCGCCTGCGGCCACATACGCCTCGCGAAGTGCGCGTGATATGACGACGACACGGTAGGCATGTCGTGCGACAATACGCGCGATAAATGAAGGCTTCGCGTGTGCTTCAAAAACGAGCTTGCGCCGAAGAAAGAGATACTGGATAAGAACAAGCGCGTCGCGCGAGTAAATGACATCGGCTATCCGAAATGGTTTACCCCATCGTATACGCTCTGAAAACCAGGTGCTGGAAACAAGAAAACCGAATCGTCCGTATCTGATGAGGTCAGGAACGCGCAACGTCACAAGCTTGAAGCTATTTTCAGGCACGCCGTAGTACGTGAATGGATTGGCGGTAAGTTCATTGCGGCGTGTCGGCACGACGAGCTCAATGTCGTTCCCAGCCAACGCAAGTGCCTCGCAGGTCTTCATGATCTGAATGCCGTGTGCTTTCTCGGTCGGTAGACGGATATTGGCGATGTAGAGGATTTTCATATGCGCAGTGACACTTTGAGTGAAGCATACCGATCGATGGCGCGCGAGACTTTGCCGCGGAATTGTGAGAAGGTAGTCGAGCGATCGATCGCATTGCGCGGCAGGAGGAACGGATCAGTGTCTGAGCCAACGGTTCCCTCCGCTACCGTTACCGCTCCGGCAAAGCCCACCTCGCGTGCCAAACCGACTGTCTCCCCTGAGAAGTCTCCGTACGGATACGCGAAGAGTGCCGGCGTCGCGCCAAGGATCTCCTGTAGCACGCGCTGCGACTCGCGTATCTCGCGTTCGGCATCGACACGAGGAAGCTTGGTGAGTCTTGGGTGCGAGAGCGTGTGCGGCTCAAGGGCGATCAGACCGGAGTTATGCATTTCTCTCAACTCTTCAGCGGAGCAATATCCTGGATTCCCGATAAGATTAGTGGTGACAAAAATGGTTGCCGGGAAATTGTACTGCTTCAGTAGCGGAAAGACGGTTGTGTAGTTGTCGCGATATCCATCGTCAAAAGTAAGCACGGTCGGTCCGCCAAGCGGTTCACGTGTACGCAGACGACGCACAAGTTCGGTAAGCGAAATGACCGCCCGCTTCGTTGCCGCCAGATACGCCATCTGCTGATTGAACACTTCCGGAGAAATTGCTGAAAAATGATCCTTTTGACCGCTTATGGAGTGGTACATGAGAATGCTCGCCCGATCCTTCGCTAACTGAAATTTAGGCAGCAACCGAAAGAAGGTCTCCTTTAAAAAACCTTTCATTCCTCCGGCTGTCAGACCGGGCATGCGTAGGCTACCAGTGTTAGGGAGAGGAGGCATACCAGTTCACTCAGTATAACTTTTAGGAGCGACACGGGAAACGGAGGAAGGAAGCTCCGCAAGCAGATTGGCAACGATAGTGCGAGGCAATAGATGACCCTTGAAGAAGGTTACCGCGGCTTCGCCGAGTTGGCGGAGCCGCGCCGGGTCGCGGAGGAGCTTGCGCAGGGCGTCCGCACGCGCGGCGGCATCGGCAGGCGGCCCGAGCCCTAGCGGCGGCGCACTCGGCAGGAAAAGCTCGTGCACGGCAGGAGAGTCTGACGTGATTATCGGCTTGCCCATTGCCATACATTCAAAGATTTTATTCGGTACGACACGCCCTGTCTTTGCCGTGTCTCCAAAAATACCCAGGCACACCCGCGCAGATGCTATGAGAGCCGGTAATTCTTGAAGCGGCACCGAGTCCACGAACTCAATGTTCGAGAGACCCAGCCGCGCAACTTCCTTGCGCACGCGCACATACTCCTGCCCGCTCCCCACGATACGAAAGTGCAGCGGCTCGTCAGCGAGAAGCCTCGCTGCTTCGATTATGTACGGAATTCCATGGAGCGGGATGTATGTGCCATGGAAATGCACGACAAACTCTTTCGAGGGTACGACGTCCCGAGGATAAAAAATCCTCTCGTCCGAACCGACGGGGACGCGCAGAAATTTCTCTCGCGACAGCCTGACCGTCTGCACGAAATAATCGATATGCGCCGTGGTATCAAGAAGCGCCAGATCAGCGAGAGCTACGCTTACATAATCCCGCCACCAATCAAGCCTAGCCCGCAGACTGTTCGCGGCATACTTCTTGCGATCGAATACGTTGGAATCATAGAGCGAGACGAAGGCGTCAAATATCACCGGGCGGCCGAACAAGAGTCGTGCAAGCCATACGACGGTGTGTCCGGGAAATGCAACGATGACATACCGAGGGCGCTCGTGCCTCATTTTCCGATATTCCCGGTAGAGCGCCCAGTATTTTAAAAGACCTCGCACGCGCCGTGAATCTACGCGACACGTAATGACCCGGTATCCGTTTAAGCGGAAACCTTCCATGAGTACGCGATTGCGCGCGTAGTCGGGATCATATATTCCAAAGAAACAAACGGTCATGATAGGAGCCGAAAGAATCTTTCTATGAGCGTGGCGAGACTTGCTTGGCTCGTAACCTGTCTGCGTATCCATTGCCGCAGGGTAGCGAGATCATCTGCCCGATAAAGCGCCTCTATTTTGGAGGCCAGTTCTTGCGAATCACCCTGCGAAAAAAGAAGCTGCGTGCGCCGCTCGTAGAGGAGCGGAGTAAAGGCCTTATTTGATACCAGAGTCGGCACACCGCATGCCATGGCCTCAAGTACGACCTTATCTATACCGCCCGTCGGTGCAGCGTTTATAGAAATGTCCTGCTCAGAGTACATGAGCGGCATCTGCGCATACGCTCGCGAACCCGTGAAATGGACCCGGGTATCGAGGTTTAGCTTAGAAATTTGTTCGTGAAGCTTCCGCTCGTACATACGGTCGGACGGGACTGCGGTGGTGCCAACAATCGTCAGTTCCGCTTCGACACCGCGGGTGCGCAGTATAACAAGCGCATCGATAACAACCTCAAGATTCTTGATCGGCGTTATGCGCCCAATTGAAACGAGACGCAGTGGCGTGTGAAAGGTCGCATCTCTTTCTGTGGGTATGAATTGCGCGGTGTTGACCCCGTGACCCATGACAGCCAATTTCTTACTCTTGAGAAGCATGCTCTCCGGAGCCGCGGTTGCGATGACGTTGGCGATGAGAGCAGCCAGGCGGAGTTTCCATGTCACCTGCCGATGCGTATACCACAACACAACGCGTTTCCCGCTCAATCGCCAGAAAACTCCACTGAGAACAACATACTCCGGGTTCATGTGAACGAATACCGCGTCATAGCCGTGACGCAATCGCCAAGCCAGGAGTTTGAAGCGGGCCGCGTAGACAAAGCGCTGCGCGAAGCGCTTTTCTCCGCGCTCTTTCCCAAGCGAGTGCACTCGCACATTTACGGGTAACTCATGTTTCCCTTCCTTAAGGCAAATAACCTCGACTTGTTTGGCGCGTCTTGAAAATTCCTCTATCCAGAGCAAGAAAAACCCGAGAACTGGATCGTTGGCGTCGACTACCTGGGTGACGATTAAGAGTTTCATGCGTGTTGAATAGTCCCAGCTAGATCTTCGGCAATACGCCGCGGGAAATCGCCGAGCGAAGCGAGGTGATCGCGAACGGCAATTTCTGCGCGAATCGGAAACCCTTGCCGTATGGCGTTATCCTCGATAAGGGCGATGATGCGGCGGGAAAGTCCGCTTGGATCGGACACCGAAACGGAAAGGACACTTTCGCTGTTCTTCAAGATGTCGCCGACAATACCGACGTCAGTCGTAATCACCGGCACCTTCGCGAGTGCTGCTTCAATAAGAGTGCGGCCATAACCCTCGTATGCACTTGCCTGAATAAAGACTTGCGCGCTCCCCATGAGCGCCCGCGCATCAGAACGTTCCCCCAGAAAAATGACGTGTCTCTCGAGGGAGAGGGCGCGCGTCGTCCGCTCAAGTCGTCGACGTTCTCGACCGTCGCCAACGATAAAGAGCCCGGCCATTGGATACCGCTGTACCACAAGTTTCAACGCCCGCAGAATATCACCGACTCGTTTCTCGGGTTCGAGCCGCCCGACGGTAATGAGCGCGAACGTAAATGGATGGGCAGGCAATCGCACGGGAACCGGCACCGCCGTATCGACCCATACCGGTATGACCGCCGGTGGAGGAATACGACGGCCGTACCGTGCGACAAGCGAGGCTTTTATGCGTTCGGAAACAACTCGAATACCGGCCGCAGATGGCAATACGCGATCTGCGATTCTACGGCGAAAGCGATTCAAGAATGACACGCGTATAGAACCGCTCCCGCTTTTTACAAACCACGGAGAGAGGAAGTCGGTATGTACCTGAATATGCAACTTCGCATCGGTACCGCGCACAGCACGACGTGCGGCGAGCCCCTGCTCAAACGGATCCTGCGCCGAGACGACTTCAATGCCGTATTTGAGGATGAGCGTATGCGCCCGCCGAGTAAGCGTGTGCAGGCGCAAGAACCTTGAAACGTCCACCGGGTGCAAGAACAAGCTCCCTTCTTGTTCTTCGCGTGCGCCCTGCACAGCTGGAGAAACAACGTGCAACTCCCCTATCGCGGGCGCGTATGCGCGCAAACGCGCCCCCGCGGCGCTCGCCGGCGCGTATATTGGCGGGTGCTTTGCGCCAAAGGCGGCTTTAATTAGTGGTGGCATACTGCAGCCGTG
>VFSW01005471.1_pt1 | contig 18767 bp, 8 predicted proteins | sample 5358111 | NCBI WGS metagenome assembly VFSW01 (sample SAMN11554181, study PRJNA540505) | mine drainage metagenome | isolation source: sediment from site ElyBrook_90M | place: USA: Ely Copper Mine, Vershire, VT | collected 2017 | reverse complement strand
GCCTGTTTTCTTCGCACTGCCGTCTGCAGACCTCGACAAATCCGGCATCGAAACATTGCAAGCGGCGGTTGGCGGCATGTGGCAGCGCGGTATTGCCATCAGTTGGGATGAATACTTTGCCCATGAGCGTCGTCGCCGTCTCCCGCTGCCCACCTACGCGTTCCAGCGCAAGAGGCATTGGGTTGAAATCAAGCACGAGGTGGCCGAGGCCCAAGATCGAGTCCAGGCTCAGGTCCCCTCTCTTTTGCCCAAAAATCAACAGCAGCGTCCAGAAATGGAACATCAGTTGCATACACCTATCTGTGTAGAGCCATTAGCTACCGGTATAGCAGAAAAGACGCAATCTATCGCGGTACCAGAGAAATCAGAGCAAACCATGACAAATTCTGAAAATTCCTCCTCCGCCCGCCTGCCGCGCCTTGTTGCAGAGCTGGATGCCCTGCTTGAGCAGCTTTCAGGGATTCCTCTTACTGCGGAGGACAGCTCCCGTGAATTCCTGGAGCTTGGCTTCGACTCCCTATTTCTCACCCAACTGGCGCAGGACCTGCAGCGCAAGTACGCTGTCAAGGTTTCCTTCCGCCAACTGTTGAACGATTTCTCCTCTGTGGAGAAGCTGGTGCAGCATCTGGATGCATCGATGGCGCCGGATAAGGTTGTGGACGCGCCTGCGGCCCCGGCTGCGGAGCCTGCTGTGGCCCAAGCCCTGGCCCAGCCACTGATGGCAAGCGTTCCAGCGCCTTTATCCATCTCCCAATTTGCTGCCCCGTCTTCCAGTCAGGCTTCCAGTCAGGCTTCCGGGCAGGCGGATGCGGGAGTTGCGGGCTTGCTGCAGCAGCAGATGCAGGTGATGTCAGACCTTTTCCGCCAACAGCTTCAGATGCTGGGCGGCGCTACGATACCGTCTGTAGCGGCGGTTTCCTCCGTGCCATTAGTCGCCCAGGCTGTGTCCGTCGCCCCGGCTGCGCCCTTTGCTCAAGTTGCGGTGGCCACCGTCGCCAGCACTGTTTCGCAGGCAGCCTCAAGTCCACAGGCCGCCGCCGCTCCGCAGAAGGATGTGATTGTGGAGCTGGCCTCTTCGCCACGCATGCGGCAGATGGGAGGCGGAGCAAAGGCCGCCGCTCCGGAGCTTACTCCGAAGCAAGAGGCCTACATAGCCGGGCTCATAGCCCGCTACGCGGCAAAGACGAAGGCTTCCAAGGAGTATACCCAGCGGTATCGCCAGGTGCTGGCCGACCCGCGCGCTGTCAACGGCTTCCGTGCCGAATGGAAGGAGATGACCTATAGTCTTGTCGTCGACCGGGCCAAAGGCTCCAAGCTGTGGGACATCGACGGTAATGAGTACGTTGACCTGGTGAACGGCTTCGGCCCGACCATGTTCGGCCACGGCCCGCAGTTCGTCATCGATGCGGTCAAGGACCAGGTAGAGAAGAGCATCGCCGTGGGTCCACAGACATCGCTTGCGGGCAGCACCGCCGAACTGATCGCGGAACTGACCGGCAGCGAGCGCGTGACCTTCTGCAATACCGGGTCTGAGGCCGTGATGGCAGCCATGCGCCTGGCCCGCACTGTGACCGGACGGGACAAAGTTGTCATCTTCGCAGCCGACTACCATGGTCAATTCGACGAGGTTCTGGTGAAGGGAATCCGGCGCAACGGGGAACCCGTAACACTGCCCGCAGCGCCCGGCATCCCGAGGGCCAGTGTTGGCAATATGGTGGTGCTTGAGTACGGCAAGCCGGAGGCGCTCGATTACCTCCGCGCCCACGCGGACGACATTGCAGCCGTCATCGTAGAGCCGGTGCAGAGCCGCCACCCCGACCTGCAGCCGCTGGAGTTCCTCCAGGAAGTCCGCCGCATTACTGAGCAGTCCGGCACAGCGTTTGTGTTCGATGAGGTTGTCACCGGCTTCCGCATCCATCCCGGCGGCGCCCAGGCATTCTTTGGAATTCGTGCGGACATGGCCACCTATGGCAAGGTGGCGGGCGGTGGCATGCCCATCGGCATCCTGGCAGGGAAGGCGCGTTTTATGGATGCTCTGGACGGTGGTATGTGGCAGTTCGGGGATGATTCCTGCCCGGAGGTTGGCGTCACTTTCTTTGCCGGGACCTTTGTGCGCCACCCGCTGACGATAGCGGCAACTCACGCTACTCTGCTGCACATACGAGCCCATGCGGACGAAATTTACCCGGCGCTCAACCGCACTGCGGGCAACTTTGCCTCCAGGGTTCGTTCCCTGTTCGACGAACTGAACGTACCTCTCAAAATCGAGCAGTACGGCAGTGTGATGTACATCAGCATTTCATCAGATCTGCGCCATGGTGGCCTGCTGTTTGCGCTGCTGCGCGAACACGGAGTTTACGCTATGGAAGGTTTCCCGCTTTACCTGACCACGGAACACTCAACCGAAGACATCGAGAAGGTGGTAGATGCGCTTCGCGACAGCATTCTTGACCTTCAATCGGTCGGCCTGCTGCCGGGAGGAATTATGCTTCCAGACGATCCTGAAAAGCTCTTTGCGCTGCTCACCGAACCGCAAATGGAGATCATGCTGGCCGCGCAGATGGGGGATGAGGCCAATTGCTCCTTCAATGAGTCCTTCACGCTGAAGTTGGCCGGGAACCTTGACGAAGCTGTGTTGCAATCAAGCTGGAAGGCCATCATCCGGCGTCACACCGCGCTCCGGGTGACGCTCACTCCCGAAGGGGACCGGATGCAACTGCATCCCGCCCTGCAGATACCAATCCTGAAGCTCGATTTGCAGCATGCGCCGGAAGCCGATGCGGATGCACAGCTTGCCGAGTTGCTGAAGAAGGAAGGGACGACGCCCTTCGACCTTCATGCTGGCCCTCTCGTGCGTGCGACCCATGTGCTGCGCTCCGGCCAGCGGCATGATCTGGTCGTCACGGCCCACCACATTGTGTGCGATGGCTGGTCTATCAACATCCTGGTGGATGAGCTGGCGCAGTACTATTCGGCGGCGATTGCCGGAACGCGGCTGGAGTTGCCGGCGGCCATATCGTTTGTTGACTATGCCCGCGATCTTGCAGTTGCGGACGACATGGCACGGCGCACCGTCGTTGAAGACTACTGGAAGACAGAGTTTGCCGTTTTGCCGCAGGTGCTGGAACTGCCCAAAGACCGCGTAGGTCAGGCTGTGCGCGACTTCCACGGAGAGACTCTGATCTCCACCTTCCCCAAGGAATTCACCGCTCAATTGCGCAAAGCAGGTGCGGCGCAGGGCTGTACGCTGTTCATAACGCTGCTCGGTGCGTGGCAGATGCTGCTGGCCCGCCTTGCCGGCCAGGATGAGGCGGTGGTGGTAATCCCGGCTGCGGCTCAGTCGCAGATTGAAGACACCATCCTCGTCGGCCATTGCGTACACCTGCTGCCCATCCGTGGCAAATTCACAACCTCGCAGACAGCCGCCGAATACCTGCGGGACCTGAAGCTGCGGGTGCTGAAGGCATACGAGCACCAGGACATCACGTACGGCTCGCTTATCCAGACGCTGCAGGTGCCCCGCGAAGCTGGGCGGCTGCCGCTGAGCGAAGTTCAGTTCAACCTGGAGAAGCTGGGTGGCGCAAGCGAGTTCACGGGTCTTGATGTCAACGTGAAGGCCAATGGGAAGCAGTTCGTCAACTTCGATATGTTTTTGAACATCGTTGACACGCCCGATGGTTTGCGTCTGGAGTGCGACTTCAACACCAGCCTGTACGACCGTGCAACCATCGAGCGCTGGATTGGCTGTTACCAGGCCCTGCTTGAGGGACTGGTGGAGGATGTGCAGGCTCCCATTGCGAGGCTGCCCATACTGGACGAGGCAGAGCGGCTGCGTCAGATTTATTCCGGCAACACGCTCACGCAGGCGCTCAGCCCTACGGAGACCGTCGTCGATCTGCTGCGTGCGCAGGCGGCGAAGACACCCGATACCTTCGCAGTCGAGTTTTATGGTCAGAAGTTGACTTACGCCGAGTTTGACGGACTGACCGACCGCATCGCCGCTATGCTCATCAAACAGAAGATTGGACAGGGCGATCTGGTTGGCCTCTACCTGAATCGGTCCATCGAGATGGTGGCGGGGCTGGTTGCGGTGCTGAAAGCTGGCGCGGCTTACGTTCCGCTGGATCCGCTCTATCCCAAGGCGAGGCTGCTGCAGATATGCGATGAGACGAACATCCGCATGATGCTGACGCTGGAGGAGCATCTGGATGATCTGGTGGGTATCACTCCCAATCTGATCTGCCTTGACAGCGTTATGGATGGTGGCATCGGCTATGACGGCATGACGGCTACCGGTGGCAGCATCTCCATATCGCCCGATTCGCCGGCGTATGTGATCTTCACCTCTGGTTCCACAGGCAAGCCCAAGGGCGTGGAGCTTACGCACCACAACCTCATCAATCTTTTGAAGGGCGCAATTCAGGCTCTGGATTTTGGAGAGAAGGAACGTCTGCTCGCCGTCACCACGCTTTCTTTCGACATTGCTGCTTTGGAGCTGCTCATGCCTCTGGTTGTGGGCGGGACGGTGATTGTGGCTCGTCGGGACGATGTAGCGGACGCCAATCGGCTCTTTGCCCTGCTGAAGGCCAGCCGCGCAACCGCTCTGCAGGCCACTCCCATCACGTGGCGCATGCTGGGGGCGGCGGATTTCGGCGGCCTTCCAGAGTCGTACCGGTGAGGCGGCGGCGAGGGGTGGGAGCGTGCCTTGGCGGATGAGCTGCTGAAACGTGGCGGCAGACTGTGGAACATGTATGGCCCGACCGAGACCACCATCTGGTCGGCAATACACGAAATCGTAGCGGACGGCAGTCCGGTCTGCATCAGCCAGCCGCTTCCCAACCAGAGGTTTTATATTCTGGATGCGAACCTGCAACTGGTTCCAGCCGGTGTCTATGGCGAGTTGTTTATTGCTGGCGACGGTGTGGCGCGTGGTTACTACAACCGGCCTGATCTGACGGCTGAACGTTTTCTGCCTGACGCATTCTCGGCCATGCCAGGAGCGCGCATGTATCGCACTGGCGACCGGGTGCGGCAGTCTGCCGATGGCCGCATTGAGTTCTGCGGCAGGTTCGACGACCAGATCAAGCTGCGCGGCTTCCGCATTGAACTGGGAGACATTCAGGCTGCAATGGAGTCCCTGCCGGAAGTCCGCCAGGCGGTGACGGTTCTGCGGACCGACGATGCGGGCGACCCTCGGTTGGTAGGCTATTTCTCCTGCCACGCAGATGGCCAGGCCGACCCGCACGCCATGCGCGAAACTTTGCTGGCAAAGCTGCCGGAGTATATGGTTCCGGCCATGCTGATTCAGCTGGAAGTGTTTCCTCTTACTGACAACGGCAAGATCAACCGCAAGCTGCTGCCGACCCCCGAATTCGGACGCACGGCGTCCAGTAAGCCTTTTGTAGAGCCGGAAACTGATGAGCAGAAGGCACTTGCGGCCATCTGGTGTGAGGTGCTGCACCTTCCCCGCGTCAGCATTGCGGACAGCCTGCTGGATCTGGGTGCGGACTCGCTGCATATCTTCCAGATCAGCGCGCGCGCCAGCCGGGCTGGCCTTCCCGTAACAGCCCGCCAGCTTATGACCCTGCGGACAATTGCGGCTATCTGCCAGACAGTGGTAAGAAATAGCGCGGCCTCCGCACCCTCATCTTCCTCGAACAGCGGTAGCATGGTTGCAGGTTTGAAACGCGTTTCCAGAGAGAGTTACAAAGTCGCAGCTAGCAACTGAGCGCAGTACTGTATCCATTCGAGCGTGATTGATGAACAAGCAAGGAGCATCCAATAGCAGCGCGGCTGTACGGAGTCATCCCGCCGCCCTCTATGCATTGCCGGCATCCCCCATGCAGCAGCGTTTGTGGGGCCTGTCCAATGACGGGGCCTCAGACCCTGCGTGGAATGTGGCTGTGCGCTTCCGGCTGACTGGGCGCCTCTCTGTGGAACGCTTTCAGCAGGCAATCGATTCGGTGCTGGCGCGGCATGAAATACTGCGGTGCTCGCTGGGTATTTCAGGGGATTCCAGTGGCGCAGGGGATTCCAGTGGAGTGGAAGTCCAGCAATTCGTGCGTGATTTGCAGACGCTTCCGCTCCAGTATTTTGACCTCAGCGTGTCGAGGGATCCTGACTATGACCTGGATGCTCTGTCGCGTTCGCATGCGGAGTCACCTTTCGACCTGTCTCATGCGCCTCTACTGCGCATTGGGATAGTTCAGCTCAAGCCCAATGAGCACGTCCTGCTCATCACCGCACACCATGCCATTCTCGATGGCCTCTCGGTAGGCTTATTGTCAGACGCATTGATGGCCGCCTATGCTTCCGGTTCGGTTCCTGCGCAGGGGGATGACCTTCAATTCGCCGACTATGCCGTCTGGTTCAAGGAACGCCAGCAGACGGAAGAGTACAAGCAGCACGGAGTTTATTGGGGCAATGCGCTCAAAGGTGTGGGCGTTGCAGAGTTCCCCAAGACGCGGAAGCTTCCTTCAGCGGAAAAGGTTGCAAACCACATTGAATCCATCCTGCTGCCACGTTCCATCACGGACCAACTGCAGCAAATGGCAAAGGACGGGAATGCGACCTTTTTCCACGTGGTGCTGGCGGCGTTTGCCTGCGCCATGCGTGCGGAGACCAATCATGGCGAGATGTCTATCGGCATACCTGTAACAGGCCGCGATCAGCCTGAGATTGAACGTGTCATCGGGCCGATGGTCAACTACCTTCCACTGCGCATTTCGGTGGCGGACTCCGCCCGCTTTGGCGATTTGATTGAAACGGTTGCGGACCTGGCAAGCGATGCCCTGAGCCATGGCGAATACCGTTTTGAGGACATGTTGAGGAGCATTTCGCCGGTAGACCAGCGTCTGTTCAACGCGGTCTTCATTTGCCAGAGAGATTTTGTCCAACCGCGCGAAGCGGGCGGAGTGACGCTCACTGCAATGCCCTCTGTCAGCCCTGGTGCGTTGCATGACCTCACAGTTTTCATGGTGGAAAGGGCGGATGGCTGGCGTCTTTCCTGCGAGATTGACGTCGCACGGCAGATGCCGGAGTTTGCGCGGCAGTTTCTTGGGCGGTATCAACGGCTTTTGCGGGCGGTGGGTAGTGGGCGCGGTGAGGTGGCGGACATGCTGCGTTCCTCCGGGTGGGAACTCCAGCCGCTTCAAGCCACGCAACCGCCGGTTTCCACGCAGGCCGCAGGCACAGCCATCCCGGAGCCGGTGGAGGTCTTTTATCCGGCCAGCGAGGCGCAACAGCGCTACTGGGACCTGGATCGAATCGACCCTGGCAACAGCAAACTGCACCTCAGGATTCGCTATGCCATCACAGGGCGGATTGATCTGGAAGCCTTCAGGACGGCACTAGAGATTCTTACGGCCCGACATGAGGCCCTGCGGACTACGTTCCAGGTTTCTGGCGATGGTCTGGTGCAGAGGGTTTCGCCCTCGATCGAGCTTCCGTTCCAGCAAGTCAGCCTGCCCTCCGGCCCGGCATGCCAGCAGCAACTGGAGGAGATCCTGCGGGTTGAGGGCGGGTTGGCATTCGATCTGGAAAATGGTCCGCTGTGGCACGCGATGCTGGCCACTACGTCCGATACCAGTGCGGTCTTTGCGGTGACATTAGCGCATATCATTGGCGACGGGTGGTCCTGCGGCGTGCTTACCCGCCAGTTGATGGAGGTTTATGGCGGCCTTATTTCAGGCCCGCCACCCTCTCTGGAACCGTCGCCGATGCAATTCGGCCCCTTTGCCGCAACTGAGCAGGATGCTGCTCACCAGCAGGAAATCACGCGGCGTCTCACGCACTGGGACAAGCTGCTGACTGAGCCATTCCCGTCGCTCAATCTACCGGCTGACAAGCATGGTGAGGCTGCCGCGGGTGGAGCGGTCTTTGCCGCAGTCATTGATCCCAGCCTGGCAATGTCTGTGCGCCAGTTGGCCAGGGAAAATGAAGTGACGGTCTACAACGTTTACTCATCTGCGTTTAATATCCTCATACACCGGTATACGGGTGTGGATCGCATCGCCCTCAGCACCCCTGTGGCGAACCGAACTCCGGGAACAGAGGATATTATTGGCCCCTTCGCAGATGCCGTGCTGGTGCCGGCTGGTGTTGGCGAAACGTTCGAGCAGTCCATTCGGATTTCGCAGGAGACCATGCTGGACGTATTTGAGAATGCGGTTTCCCTGCAACGCCTCGCCGACCGCCTACGCACGGTATCAATCCAATTGAGCTTCCTCTATCAGGAAGCGTTTGTGAAGGACATTGAGGCGGCCGGTCTGCTGCTGGAGAACATGCCCAATCGCGCCACGGAAGCTGTGTTCGATTGGCAGTTGTCCGTCGTCGACCGTAATGGAGATGTGACTGGCGAACTGCTCTACGACGCGTCACTGTTCAGCCAGGAGACCGCACGTCTGGTGATGGAGCATTATCAGCGGTTGCTTTCGCAGTGCGTTGTAGCACCCCGCCGCAGGTTCGCCACCTTCTCGTTTGCGACCGAGGCCGAGCGCCGGGCCGCAGCCGCGAAACAGGACTTGCTTCCGGTCTCTCGCCGCGCCCTCGGTCTTGCTGAGCCAGCCTCCGCAGCCGTAGTTCAAGATCGAAATAAGGCAATGGTAGCCCCCAGAAGTGCGGATGAAGAACGCATGTCGAGCATCTGGCAGCAAGCCTTCGGCATTCCGGCCATCAGTGTCGAGGCCAACTTCTTCGATCTGGGCGGGCGCTCCCTGCTGCTGGCCAGGATGCAGGTCGCAATCGAGAAAGAATTTGGGAAGAGAATCTTCACAGCGGATATTTTCGCCGCTCCCACTATCGCCACCCTGACGCGGCGAATCACAACCGATACCCAGGGGCAACCCGGCAAGGCCTCAACGCGCATCATACCCATTCAGCCGAACGGTACGCAGACGCCAATTTTCGTTATTTCGCAGAGCATGATCTTCCGCGGGCTGGCGACCAGGCTTGGTCCGGACCAGCCCATGTTCACGATCCAGATTCTGGACGAAGACGTGGCGGAATGGGGAGAGAAGACAACTTTTCAAGAATTGGCGGCGCTTTACGTTTCCTACCTTCGCCTGGCGCAACACAAAGGCCCCTACCGCATCGGTGGATGGTGCGTCTCCAGTTGGATTGCTTATGAAATGGCGCAGCAGTTGACCGCCAGCGGGGAAGAGGTGGAGATGCTGGTGCTGGTTGATGCCTATGCTCCAGGGTATTGGCGCGATCTGGCCGGTATGAAGCGCGTCCTGGCAAAGTCCTCGTACTATGCCTCGCGCACCCGGTACTATACCCAGTTGTTTGCAAAGCATCACGAAGGGGATAGTGCTGGCTTTGCCAAGGAGTTCATGCAAGCCGCACTCCACCAGGCGGCCTATCTGCTGGGAGAGCGCAGCGTTACGCCGCAGCCAGCAGATGAACACAAGGAAGCGCTGGTGGAACTGGTTGTGGATGCGGCGAGCGGGGCCTATACCGCAGTTCCATACTTTGATCCGCGCTTCCTGGTTTTTCGCAGTGAAGAGCAGCCGGTCGGAGGGTTCCTGCCCATCGACATGGGCTGGGGCAAACTGCTTCAGACCCCGGTGAATGTCATTCTTGTGCCGGGAGACCATAAGGAGATGTTTGCCGGACCGGGAGCAGCAATTATGGCTGAACACATCTCCAGGTCCCTCTTGCAGCGCCCTTCGGCGGTGGACGCAAGCTGAAGTATTCAGACAGTTTTGGCTTACGTGCCAGTCAGGCTTTTGCTTTTGCGAATTTCATCAATGATTTGTGCCGGAATTTAGCATAAACCTATGGGCTGGAGCACTCGCCCACCCCACGCAGTTATCCCGCTCCAAGCATCTGCTTCACACCGCCTTGTCCCAATAGAAACAGCGCAGACGGCGGACCTGAGGTGTAAGAGCAACTGCTGCAACTACAGAGTCATTCAAGGAAACGTCGTGCAACTGCCAGTGCTGCGTCAGCCCGGACTCACTCCGGTATGTCACCAGAGCTGCCGGTCTGTCGGCTGCAACTTCCACATCGAATGAGTTCAGCGGCACATTCAGGCCCACGCCTTCCGCCTTCAGAACCGCCTCTTTTCTTGTCCAGCAGCGGTAGAAGCCACGCAGCCACCCCTCGCCACTTATCTGGTTCAGGATTAGCATCTCGGCCGCGGAGAAGTTTGCCGTTGCGACATCCGGCGTAATGGGGCGAACCCGCTCAATGTCCGCGCCCACCGGGCTGCCTTGAACCACAGCAAGCAGAGCGTGCGTTGCTGTATGGCTCAGGGAGAAGGAAATCATTCGGTCATTTGTTTCCAGCTCTGGTTTGCCAAACGGGTTCAGCCGGTATCGGACATCCGCTTCGGCAATGCCCGCGTATCCGGCAAGCAATTGCCTCATGCGTACGTGGCAGAGCGTGTAGTGGGCACGGTCCTTTGCGAAGACGAACCGTTCGGCCCTTTGAATTTCTGACGGGTCCAGGTATTTCTGAAAAAAGGACGCCGATTCCAGCAAAAAGAGTGGCCAAAGCCAGATATGGCATTCGTCATGCTGAAGAGAAACGTGTGGTGAGGCGTGCTCCCAGGTCTGTCTCATGCTTCCTCACCTGAAAAATCCAAGGGCGTTTCTAAAACAAGTCCAGCAATTCAAGAACGATTAAGAAGGAGAATCTCAAGTGTTCGAAACGATGGTGGAAACAGCCGTACCAGCCGGAAGCATACCATCCGGACAGATTATGGACATTCAACCCGCAACCTTTGCGGAGAAGTTCAACAAAGTGTCGTTTGATTTCCAGCATAAGCTACAGAACCAGCCAGCTCTCTCCATGGACCGGCTTATGGAGCTGTTCGAGAAGACGCTGCCCTATCCCGATCAAGTTTACTGGGACGCAGGCGAGAAGGACGTAAACCAGCGGTGGAATGAGCGGCCAGGTCGCGACTTTCCCGCGGACCAGGCGATTGAGCGCATTCGGGAAAACGGCGCGTGGATCATTCTCTTTGGGGCCGAGCGCGACCCGGAGATCGCCGCATTGCTGGAAGAGAGCATACAGGAGGTGAACGAGTTGAGCGGAGGGAAGCTATTTCCCTTGATGAAAGTTCGCAGCGCATACATATTCATCACCTCTCCTCGCCGGATAACGACTTACCACATTGACCGCGAATGCAATTTCCTGCTGCAGATACGCGGGGAGAAGACCATCCATGTGTTCGACCGCTACGACAGGGATGTACTGCCGGAGTCAGAGCTTGAGACCTTCTGGACCAAGGACAACAACGCTCCACGCTACCGTCCGGAACTTCAGGGGCGTGCACAGTCGACCCTTTTGAAGCCGGGAACCGGGGTTCATATCCCGGTCAATGCGACCCACTGGCTGCAGAATGGCGATGACATTTCGGTTTCTCTCAGCCTCAACTTCCAGTTCAAGAACGAGCAACTCGGCAACGTCTATCGCGCCAACTACTACCTGCGCAAGCTTGGCCTGAACCCCACACCTCCTGGAAAGAGATCTTCACTCGATCACTTGAAGGCCCGTGGCATGTCGGTTCCGGTGGCTGCAGCGAAAGCCGTGAGGAGGTTTCAAAAGAAAAAATAGAAAAAGAAAAAAAGCATGCAACCCGCAAAGGCTCTTACCACAGATTACGAAAAGTGTTACCAAAGTTTAGGAAACTGTTAACTTCTCTGATGCTATATTGGGCAAGTTCATTGCAAAGGTATAGATGAGCAATGAGACCAGAAGCTTCTGACTTAACTGATGTTGACCTGATTTGAAGGTTTCTATTTGGGGCATCTTTCGCAACCGAAAGCCCAGCCCTTTTCGACGTGGATGTATTGCTAGATTTGCTTTAATCGCGAAGGCACTAATTCCAATAAATTGGAATTGATTGTCCTGGGTCGCAGCATGCCTTCTGCATGCGAGTGGCCATGGCATCTTGAGCGAACATGGCATCTATTGTGGAGCTAAAAGCATCCATGTAGGGGTAGCTAGGTTTTATATATTTTGGATTTTGGCTGCTGTGAAATAGTTAGTCGGCCAAATTTGGCCGACTGAAATCTATTCACGATTGTCTAAGATAAGTCCTTGTTTTCTGATTTTGGATTAGGGATTAGTTGGATCGTGGTATGTGCAATGTCTCGAAATAGAAGTGCCAGCACGGCAAGGCGACTCGCTCGAGGGATTGCAAGACATTTTGCTTATTGCGCGCTGCATTGCCGCCCCGCTTGACCTTTATCACGGGATGAAGGATTGGGCGCTACGAAAGCATAAGGATTTGGTATGACACGGCGTATACGAATTGTGATCGTTGATCGGGATAACGCTACGGCGGACTATTTGCTCGGACTGTTTGATCCGGACAAGTTTGACGTCCGTCATGTCGTCAGCGGAGCAGAGGCTCTTGACCTTTCGGAGCGTTCATTTTTTTCGCCCCAGGTGGTACTGCTTGACACCCCTGGAGATTGCCAAAAGACGCTTGAAACCATAGCGCTCCTCAAGAGGCTTTCGGGTGAGGTGCATCTGGTGCTGATGGGCGGCGTGCTACCGGGTGGCTTCATGCTTCAGGCAGGCCGCGCTGGTGTGAGCGACTTCCTTGCAAAGCCCATCTTCAGGCAGGACATCGAGGCTTTTAGTGCCTCGATCAACCAGAAGTTGACGAGTCCTGGGGAACTGCCTCCCATCACGGCTTCGTCCAGACCGCAAATTACAGAATTCAGCGATGGTTCATTCTTTCTTGCTGGATCCCCCGCCATGGTTGAGATTTCGCGGCAGATCCTTCCCATCGCCAGCGCAGATGTTCCGGTATTGATAACCGGGGAGAGCGGTGTAGGCAAGGAAGTGATTGCCAAGATGATGCATCATCACTCCATGCGCTCGTCGCGCTCCCTGTTGAAGGTGAACTGCGCCGCTCTACCAGCAGACCTGCTTGAGAGCGAACTTTTTGGTTATGAGCCGGGGGCCTTCACCGGTGCGATGAAGTCCAAGCCGGGCAAGTTTGAGCAGTGCGACAAAGGCACTATTCTTCTTGACGAGATAGGGGAAATGAGCGCCCCGCTGCAGGCAAAGTTGCTTCACGTGCTGCAGGATGGCCGCTTCTCCCGTTTGGGATCGCGCACAGACACCAAGGTGGATGTGCGTGTCATTGCCGCCACTAACATCAACATTGAACAGGCGATTGTAGACCACCAGTTCCGTGAAGATCTTTATTACCGTCTGAATGCATTTGTGATTCACGTGCCACCGCTTCGCGAGCGCCGTGAGGAGATACCGTATCTGCTTCGGGAACTTTCCAGGCGTCTTGCGGCCACGCACCGTCTTGAGCCGGTGGAGTTCTCTCATCGACTGATTTCAGCGGCTCTTGAATACCGCTGGCCAGGTAACCTGCGTGAGCTTGGCAACTTCGTCAAGCGTTACCTCATCATGCGTGATGAACCCATGGCTCTGGTCGATCTACAGCACAAGGATTCCGCACGCTACAACAACCTGCCATACGTGAATGCTCCGAAGGCGGCGGCGACGCCTATTAAAGAGGATGCAGGCCTGAAGGCTGCTGTTCGCTCAGTAAAGGGCGAGGCTGAAATCAAGATATTGCAGGGAACGCTTGAGAAGTCCAACTGGAACCGCAGGATTGCAGCTGAGACTTTGCAGATCAGCTACAAGGCGCTCCTTTACAAGATTCGCCAGTATGATCTGCAAGCCCCCGTGGAATTCGTTGCACGCCGGTCAGCCTAGTAGTTTCATTGCATGGGGTTAGGCCGGTCTTGGCATTGATTGAAAGACCATATTCAACATAGAAGTCGATACTCCATTAGCCATGCTTGCCCAGTTTTAAAGGGCGAACATGGCTTTCCTTTTAGCGCAATTAATTGCGCAGTTATTCAAGGGAAAGCGCCTGGCGCAATTTATTGCGCATCAGTCAGGCTGAACTGCACGATTTGCGCCGACAAATCGTGAAAATCCCCGCTTATACCGTTGTTAGTTGAATGATGTTTTTGGAAGCAGACGTGCAATAGTTCCCCTCGCGAGGGAAGCTATGAACAACAAGAATCAATTTACTATCGCAATGGCCTTTTGCCTGGTGGCCCTTACGGGAACCATCAGTGTATGGGCTGCGTGGTCCCACGGTATGCCGCAAGCGCTCAGTCTCTTTATCTTTGGAGTGCTGTGCATCACGGCCAGTTCCTTGTTCAGGCAGACAATGGCTGAGGCTGGCAAGCTGCCTGGCAGCAGCCTGCATGTTTCCGTTGCGCAAGGTCAATCCCGGGGATCATCGTCTGTCGCGTTCGCCGGCAAAGTTGAATCGTCACGTTTCACCGCTTCTGTGGCGTCTGGTATTACGAACGCATTCAGCATCGATCTCGAGGATTACTTCCACACTGAGGTTGCATCCAGGGTTGTTTCCTCATCTTCCTGGGAGAGCATGCCATCCCGTGTGGAGGCAAGCACCATGCGCATGCTGGAGATTCTTGACCGTAGCGACACTAGTGCGACGGTCTTCGTCCTTGGCTGGGTGGCCCGCAAATATCCTCGGCTGATTCGCCAGATCGCTCAGCAGGGCCATGAGGTCGCCTGCCACAGCGACCGGCACCGCGCTGTCTTTACCCTCAGCCCGAAGGAGTTTCTCGAAGATACCTACACCGCAAAACGCAGCATAGAGCAGGCCAGTGGCGTGGCGGTCTATGGTTATCGTGCACCGAGCTTCTCCATTACGCCGGGAACAGAGTGGGCTTTTGACGTACTGGCCCAGCTTGGTTTTGCCTATGACTCCAGTGTGAACCCTGTTCGCCACAGTTTCTATGGCAACCCACACGCCTCGCGCTTCCCGTTCTATGTGGCCAACTGCGCTCTGCTGGAAATTCCGATCGCGACCTGGCGCGTCTTTGGAAACAACTTTCCGGTTGGTGGCGGGGCGTATTTGCGCCTGCTGCCAGAACGCTATATTCACGCAGGTATTCGCTCTATCAACAGAAAAGACCGTGAACCGGCAACCATGTACGTGCATCCGTGGGAGATAGACTCTTGCCATCCCTACCTGGATCTCGACTGGAAATCCCGCACACGGCAGACCGCTGGCCTGGCAGCCATGGAAGGCAAGCTTGAAAGGCTTCTTGCGGCAATGAAATTCGCACCGATTGCGGATGTTTACTCCCATCTCATCCCTCATTGGGGCGGGTACGTTTCCTCGGAGAGCTTGGCAGCAGAGAAAGTAGAGATACTACATTGAGCTCGTCTATCACCAATGTGTTGAGCGCCCCGGCCTCAAAGGTCAACTCCCTGATTCAGAAAGCGGAGTCGTTTGTTATTCGCAACGCCGTCTATCCACTCTGGACCCGCCGCGACCATCCCACCTACCCGCGCTACCGCAGGCTCTTTGAGAAGTCGCAGTTCTCCTCTGAGGCTCTGTTGGAGCACCACCAGTTCGGCCTGTTGCGCGAGCAGTTGCTGCATGCCTACCGCCATGTCCCGTACTACAAAATGCGGTTTGACGAGATGGGAATCACGCCTCTGGAGATCCGCAGCCTTGACGACCTGCGCCGCCTGCCTATCCTGACCAAGCGCGACATCCAGGACAACAAGCAGCAATTGCTCGCCGAAAATATCCCTGCCGAAATGCGTAGCCGGAACCAGACGGGCGGTTCCACTGGAAGCCCGCTGCAGTTCTGGGTAGACAAGCAGAGGTTTGATGCGCGCCGCGCCAGCACCGACCGCCACAACGGCTGGGCGGGGCTGCGTCCCGGTGACTTTGTGGCCCAGATATGGGGTGCGCTGCTTGACCTCGATAGTGTTGTTCAGCCTGAGGTCACCTGGCGCCAGCGTCTCCTTCATCGCCAGTTGCTATTGAACTCGTCTCGTGTCGGCGAGCAGGATATGTACGACTACATCAAGCTGCTCAGGAAGTATCGGCCGCAGGTGCTAGTGGCTTATGCGCAGTCGGCGGTCATGTTCGCTGAATTCTGCTTGAAGAACGGCATCCGTGACATTGAATTCAAGTCCATCATTACCACGGCTGAGGTGTTGCACCAGCAGCAGCGCGCTCCCATTGAGCAGGCTTTCGGCGGCAAAGTGTTCAACCGCTACGGCTGCCGCGAAGTTTCAGTGATTGCCAGTGAGTGCGACCAGCACACTGGAATGCACGTGAACGCGGACGCCCTGATCGTCGAGATCGAGCCTGTCAGAGGCTTGCCCAAGGGCCAGGGACGGGTGCTGGTTACCGACCTTTTGAACCGCAGTATGCCCCTCATCCGGTATGAGATTGGCGACCTTGCCACCTGGGTCGACGGTCCGCCCTGCCCATGTGGCCGCGCCCTTCCTCGCATTGCCAGCATTGAAGGACGCACGACGGACTTTCTTGTGCTTCCGGATGGCAGCAGGATCGCCGGCCCATCGCTTGCGCTGCTGCATGCGGATATGCAGGAGGTTCGTCAGATCCAGTATGTGCAGCACAGCCGGTCCAGCGTAACCCTCAATATCGTGCCCGGCATCAACTATGGCTCCGAAACCAGCGGTGAATTGAAGCGCAGGCTTGTTCCATATTTGAAAAACAGTGTGGAGTTGGAAATTCATCTTGTGCCCCAGATTGCCAAAGAAGCTTCTGGCAAGTATCGTTTTGTCAAAACGGATATGGACGAAGTCCGCGCCGGAGAGGCATTGGCACAGATATCGTGAGCTGGATTCATACACATCTCGTCCTACCCCTTGCCGAACCCGAACGCCATCGCGGTCTGGCTGCAAGGCTGCGCAAGCTTGAACAGTTTGAACGCCTGTCTGCCGACGAGCAGCGCGCGCAACACGCTGAGAAAATTCGGCGGATTCTGCTGCACGCCTATCGCACAACGCCTTATTACAGGCGCGTGATCGATGAAGTTGGCCTGCGGCCCGAAGAGTGGAGCATGGGCCAGACGTTACCTGTGCCGCTGCTTACCAGGGAGATGCTGCGCGAGAACGAGGACAGTCTGTGGTCGCGGCAGTTTTCCATGAACCAGCTGCGTTCAGCCAGGACAGGCGGGACCACAGGGCCCCCTGTGCGCTTTTGGAGAGATATCCGAGGGCTACGCGAAAAGACCGCACTGAAGCTGCATCTGGAGATAAAGGCCGGCTACGCTCCTGGCGACCCGGTTCTGATGATCTGGGGGGCTGCGCGCGACCTTACTGTGAACCCAAACTGGAAATGGCGACTATATGAACAGACCATCATGCGCCAGTATGCGGCCCCTGTAGGCGAGCTTAGCGACGAAGTTTTTGAGCGGTTTTACGAGAAGCTGAACAGTCTGCGTCCCAAGGTTATCTTTGGGTACACGGTTTCCATCGCTCGTTTTGCCGAGTATGTGCTGAAGCGTGGAGGCAAGCATCATAGCCCAAGTGCGATCATCGTCACGGCTGAACCCCTGCTGGAGGAGGACGGCCGAATCATCGAAGCAGCATTTGGCATCAAGGCCACCAACTTCTATGGCAGCCGTGACTTTGGCATGGTGGCGTCAGAGTGCTCTGAGCATAATGGTGTCCACTTCCATCCGGCCGGGTGCTTCGTGGAATTTCTCTATGAGGGCATGTCGCCAGAAGGACCCATCCACCGGCTGGTCGTCACCGACCTACTCAACTATGGTTCTCCGCTGCTCCGCTATGACACCTCTGACTGCGTCATCCTGGATAACACCCCTTGCGCTTGTGGAAGCTGGTACCCACGTGTCCGCCAGGTACTGGGCCGCACGGCGGACAACTTCACCTTGGCAGACGGCACCAAGGTTCCTGGTGTAATTGTGTTCACCAAGATGGCGACCATGAAGAGCATGCTCACCAAGATCACTGGTGTTCAGCTTATCCAGAAGGATTATGACCTAATGGAGTTGAAGTACACCGCTTCCGGCGACGAGGAGGCGATCCAGAATGACGTGCGAATCTTCTGCAGCGAGATTGGTTCGCTCTTTCCCCATGGGTTGCGTTGGATTCATACCAGAGTGCCTGAAATACTGCGCGAGTCATCTGGCAAGATGCGTCTCTGCATATCCGAAGTGAAATCGGGCCGCGCGGTGGAGCTGTCTCATCATGTTGGATAGAACACCGCTTGCGGCCTGAAAAGAAAACGGGTGTGGGAGCTAACTGCTCCCACACCCGTTTTGTCCTGTACTGCCGGCTTACGGGCAGCTCAACGATGTTCCGTTGCCTGTGACGCCGCTTACCGTTCCGTGACCGCCTGCACACGTCAGCGATGGAGGCGGTGTTGCCGGAAGCCCCGTCACGCTGATGCTGGTGCAACTGGACTGCCAGCCGTACGCATAGAGAGCACTTGAACCTGTGAAGGTTCCGCTCAGGTTCACGTTCTGCGCACCGTCTGCCGCGCACACAAAGGCATAGTTGCCAGGTGTGTCCGTAGCGAACGTATTGTTGCTGAACTTGATACCGGTCGCGTCGGACTGGTCAAGCTCAAACAAGCCGCTGTAGCCGTAGCCGCTGGTACCCTTCAGCGTGAACGTATTGCCGCTGATGGTTGCATTCAGGTTCGCCAGGTATTGCGTGAACCCGATGCCCTGCGCCGGGCAAGCCCCCGCCGTCACCGTGATGTTGTTGTTCTCGATGCGGACGTTGGTTGGCATGATGTTCGGCGGATAGGCCTTCACGCGAATTCCGCGTGTGCCTTCCAGTTCACATCCGTCCGGGTTGTGGCCGGGATCGTGAACCATTGCCGAATCGATGATGTTGGCGATGTTGTCATGCAGGTAGGTGTTCGCGCCCTCGATTTCATAGCCGCGAGTGAAGCCGCTGAAGTTGTTGCCGTACGCTTCAGAGTTCGCGCCGCCCATGACCCC
>VFSW01005470.1_pt1 | contig 18767 bp, 14 predicted proteins | sample 5358111 | NCBI WGS metagenome assembly VFSW01 (sample SAMN11554181, study PRJNA540505) | mine drainage metagenome | isolation source: sediment from site ElyBrook_90M | place: USA: Ely Copper Mine, Vershire, VT | collected 2017 | reverse complement strand
TGCGCTCCTCGGCCTGCGCCTGAGTCGCCCCGGGGCCGATGATGCCGATGCCGACGGGCTTGTCGTGGCGGATGGCGAGCTTCACGAGCGCCGCGTGCACGACGTGCCCCATGACCTCGCCGTGCTGCGTCTCGCCGCGCTCGATGTAACCGAGCACGACCACGACATCGACGTCCTTGCGCGCGATGACGCGGGAGACGACGAGCGGGGTCTCGTAGCAGCCCGGGACGCGCACGGGCTCGCGCACGACGCGTGCTCCGTGCTTCTTCGCCTCGTCGACCGCGGAGGCGATCATCACGTCGACGAGCGGGCGATTGAACTCGGCGGCCACGACGGCCACCCGCACCGGCGTCTTCTTGTTCGCGCGCATCGTCCCGACACTACAACAGCCGGGGCTAGCCAGCGCGCCGGGTGTACTTGCCTCGCTCCGCGGGGTGCTCGTTCTCGTAGGCCTGGACGCTCTCGGCCGAGATGTCCAGCTCGACGACCCCCTCGCGCACGATCTTCGTCTGGCACCCGAGACGCGAGCCCGCCCTCACGTCGAACGCCTTGTCGAGGATGTCAGCCTCGTCGTCCTCCTGCTCGGACAGCAGGTTGGCGCCCGAGAGGACGTAGACGTGGCACGTGGAGCAGGCGCAGACGCCTCCGCAGGCGCTGCCCTCGGGGAAGTGCGCCTTCGTCGCGGCCTCCAGGAGCGAGGTACCCAGCGGCACCTCGATCTCGCCGTATCCCTTGAAGCGGACCGTGGCCATCAGCGGGCGTGGGCCTCCTCCACTCCCTTGGCGTGCTGCACGCTCTTCTCGACCGTGTCGAGGTGGCGTCCCTCGATGGCGCGCGCGATGGCGCGGTTCATCCGGCGGGCGGCGAAGGCCTTGGTCGCCGTGTCGAGCGCCTCGATGCGGCCGTGGATGCGTGCCGGATCGGGGCCGCGAGCGGCCTCCTCGAGCGCGGCGCACGCCTGCTCGATGCGCGCTTTCTCTCCGGCCTGCAGCAGGTCGAAGTCGGCGTCGAGCCCCTTGCGCGTCGCGAGCAGGATGCGTCCCGCCTCGACACGGTTCTCGGCGAGGCGGCGGCGCGTCAGGTCTTCCTCGCCGTGGTCGAGCGCGTCGAGGAGCATCTGCTCGACCGTCGCGTCGTCGAGGCCGTAGCTGGGCTTGACCGTGACGGTCTGCTCGATGCCGGTGGTCACCTCGCGCGCGTGCACGCCCAGCAGGCCGTCGGCGTCGACGTGAAAGGTGACCTCGAGGCGCGCCATGCCGGCGGGCATGGGCGGGATGCCCTTGAGCGTGAAGCGCGCGAGGCTCCGGTTGTCGGTCACCATCTCGCGCTCGCCCTGGACGACGTGCACCTCGAAGCCCGTCTGCCGGTCCTCCTGCGTGGTGTACGTGGCCTTGGCGGAGCACGGGATGGTGGAGTTGCGCGGCAGGATCTTGTCGACCACGCCGCCGCCGACCTCGATGCCGAGCGACAGCGGGATGACGTCGAGCAGCAGAACCTCGTCCTTCCGACCCTCGCCCGCGAGGAGATCGGCCTGCACCGCCGCGCCGAGCGCCACCACCTGATCGGGATCGATGTCGGCCAGCGGGGGCTTGCCGAACAGCTCGGCGACGTACGTGCGCACGGCCGGCACGCGGGTGGAGCCGCCGACGAGGATGATGCCGTCGAGCTGCTCTGCCTTCAGCCCCGCGTCCTTGAGGGCGCGACGGCAGGCCACGCCCGTGCGCTCGAGCAGCGGGCGGATGAGCGCGTCGAAGCGGGCGCGCGTGAGGGTGATGGGCTTGTGGCCCCGCACCTCGGCGACGACCGAATCCTGCGTCGTCAGGGCGTGCTTGGCCTTGCGGGCCTCGTCGAGCACCAGGCGCACCAGCTGCGGTGTCTGCCTCGGCGCGTCGAAGCCGAGGTCGGCGAGAAGCTCGTGGGCCAGCGCGCGGTCCATGTCGTCGCCGCCGAGCGCGCTGTCGCCGCCCGTGGAGCGGACCTGGAAGACGCCGTCGTCGAGCACGAGGACCGTGACGTCGAAAGTGCCGCCGCCCAGGTCGTAGACGACGAACGTGCCGTTCTGCTTCTTCTCCAGGCCGTAGGCGAGGGCGGCGGCCGTGGGCTCGTTGAGCAGGCGCAGGACCTCGAGGCCGGCGAGGCGCGCGGCGTCGCGGGTAGCCTGGCGCTGGGCGTCGTCGAAGTAGGCGGGGACCGTGATGACGGCGCCGCCGACGTGGCGGACCTCGTCCTCGGCCTGCTGGCGGAGGGTGCGGAGGATCTCGGCGCTGACCTCGACGGGCGTGACGACGCGGCCGTCGACGTGGAAGCGCACGGTGTTGGGCTCGCCGGGCTTCGGATCGACGAACTCGTAGGGGCCGAGGCGGCGGGTCTCGGGATCGTCGGAGCCGCGGCCCATGAAGCGCTTGACGCTCACGATCGTGTCGCGCGGGTGCTCGGCCGCGAGACGCTGGGCGCGACGCCCGACGACGACCTCGCCGCTGGGCAGGTACGACACGACGCTGGGCACGAGCGACTCGAGATCGCAGTCGGCGATGGCGACGGGGCGCTCGTTGCTCACGTACGCGACCAGCGAGTTGGTGGTGCCCAGATCGATGCCGATGGGCCGGGGAGCCGCCTTGGGGTCGAAGATCTCGAAGAGGGCCATGTTCCTACGCCGCCAGCTCGTCCTCGATGGCGCTCACCTCGTCGAGGAAACGCCGGAAGAACCTGAGCTCACCCACCTTCGCCACGAGCTCGGCCGCCTGGCCTCTCGAGAACCCGGAAGACAGCTGGGCCTCGACGGTGCGCGCGCGCTCCTCGATGGTCTTCGCCATGGCGTGGATGCGGGCGAGATCCTTCGCCTGCTTGGCCTCGTCGAGCGCCTCGCGCTGCTCGAGCATCTCCATCAGGAACTCGGGGTCGGCCTGGGGCTCGCGACCCTCGGCAATCGTCACGCCGCGGGCGACGAGCAGCGCCTGGGCCCTGCGGATGGGATCGCGAAGGACGCGCCACGCCTCGTTGACCTCGATCGCCTTGCCCAGGGCCTCGCGCCGCTCGGTCGCGCCGGCCGAGACGTAGCGGTCGGGGTGCAGCGCACGTGACAGCTCGCGGTGCGTCTTCTCGACGGCCGCGAGGTCCAGGTCGAACCGGGGCTCGACACCCAGGGTGGCGAAGGGGTCCATGTCCACTCTCAGACCGAGAACGAGTGACCGCAGCCGCAGCCGGCCTTCTCGTTCGGATTGCTGAACTTGAAGCCCTGCTGCATCAGCGTCTGCTGCCACTCGAGGGTGGTTCCCGCGAGGTAGATGAGGCTCTTGGGGTCGACCACGACACGCACGGCCGTGCCGTCGGCCGCCGTGTAGTCGAAGACGCGGTCGCGCGCGTGCGGGGGGCCGTCGTGGAACTCGATGACGTACGAGAAGCCCGAGCAGCCTCCGCCCCGGATGCCCAGGCGCAGCGAGGCGTCCATCGTCCCGCGCTTCTTCTTCTGGCGGGCGATGGCCTCGACGGCCTGGGGCGACACGGTGATGGTCGCCTTGGCGGTCTGCTCGGGCGGCTGCGGAACGGGCTGCGTCATGATCCGCTTCTCACTTGCCGGAGACACCGCCCGCGCGACGGTCCGCCTGCTTCTTGCGGTAGTCGGCGATGGCGCTCTTGATGGCGTCCTCGGCCAGCACCGAGCAGTGGATCTTCACGGGCGGCAGGTTCAGCTCTTCGACGATCTGCGAGTTCTTGATGGACTCGGCCTCGTCGACGGTCTTTCCCTTGATCCACTCGGTGGCGAGCGACGAGCTGGCGATGGCCGAGCCGCAGCCGAAGGTCTTGAACTTGGCGTCCTCGATGACGCCCTCGTCGTTGACCTTGATCTGCAGGCGCATGACGTCCCCGCAGGCGGGGGCGCCCACGAGCCCGGTGCCGACGCTGGGATCGCTCTTGTCGAGCGTGCCCACGTTCTTGGGGTTCTCGTAGTGCTCGATGACTTTGGTGCTGTACGCCATGTTCTTGTCCTCTAGTGAGCAACCCAGGCGATGCTCTTGATGTCGATGCCTTCCTGGTGCATCTCCCAGAGAGGTGAGAGCTCGCGCAGGCGTGTGACCTTCGCGATCATGAGGTCGGCGACGTAGTCGACCTCTTCCTCGGTGTTGAAGCGACCGAGGCCGAATCGGATGCTCGAGTGCGCCAGCTCGTCGCCCACGCCCAGGGCGCGGAGGACGTAGCTGGGCTCGAGGCTGGCCGAGGTGCAGGCGGAGCCCGAGCTGACGGCCACGTCCTTGATGGCCATCATCAGCCCCTCGCCCTCGACGAAGTTGAAGCTCAGGTTGATGTTGCCCGGCAGGCGGTGCTCCATCGAGCCGTTGACGTACACCTCGTCGAGGCGGCTCATGATGCGCTCGCGCAACCGCTCGCGCAGGGCGACCAGGCGCGCCGCCTCGGCCTTGCCTTCCTGGAGCAGGATGTCGCACGCCTTGCCCATGCCCGCGATGAGCGGCACGGCCAGGGTGCCCGAGCGCATCCCTCGCTCGTGACCGCCGCCGTCCATCTGCGCGACGAGCCGCACGCGCGGCTTGCTGCGGCGCACGTACAGCGCGCCGATGCCCTTGGGCCCGTAGATCTTGTGCGCCGTGATCGACGCCAGGTCGACGTTCATCTTCTGCACGTCGAAATCGACCTTGCCGATTCCCTGCACCGCGTCGGTGTGGAGCAGCACGCCGCGCTCGCGCGTAATCTTGCCGATCTCCTCGAGCGGCTGCACCGTGCCGATCTCGTTGTTGGCGAGCATCACGCTGACCAGGATGGTCTTGTCCTTGATCGCCCTCTTGACGTCGTCGGGATCGACGCGGCCGTCCTTGGCGACGCCCAGGTACGTCACCTCGTAGCCCTGCTTCTCGAGGCGCTTGCACGTGTCGAGCACGGCCTTGTGCTCGGTCACCGTGGTGATGATGTGCTTGCCCTTCTCGGCGTAGAACTCGGCGACGCCCTTGATCGCGAGGTTGTCGCTCTCGGTGGCGCCGCTGGTGATGACGATCTCCTTGCCTTCCTTGGCGCCGATGAGCTTCGCGATGCGCTCGCGCGCGTAGTCCACGGCCTCTTCGGCCTCCCAGCCGAACTTGTGGCTGCGGCTGGCGGCGTTGCCGAACTTCGTCGTGAAGTAGGGGATCATCTCCTCGAGCACGCGCGGGTCGACCGGCGTCGTCGAGTTGTTGTCCATGAAGATGGGGAGCTTCAGTGCCATGTGGATGCGCCTCTACGAGGGTCAGTGAGCCCGGAAGCCGAGGACCAGCTCGGGCACGGCGGTGTCCTTGTCGTGCAGCTCGCAGCAACCGCACGCCGAGACGAGGCGCTGCGGATCGCAGACGTCGTCGCAGGTGTCGAGGTAGCCCAGGCTGGCTTTCAGCTCGTGCTCGAGCGATTCGAGCCGCCGGCGCTGCGCCCGCGTCTCCTCGAGCTTGCGGGCGTACACGTCGCGCATGCGCTTCATGGCGTGGGGAGCGCTTCCGGCCCGCTCCCACTCGCGGACGATGGTCTGGATGTCGCCCAGGCTGAAGCCCATCTCCTGGAGCTTGCCGATCCAGCGGATGCGCACGAGCGACTCACCACCGTAGAGCCGGTAGCGGCCCTTCGACCGGGCGGCAGGGGTGAGGAGGCCGAGCTCTTCGTAGAGGTGGATGGCCCGGACCGTCTTGCCGGCCTCCTGCGCCAGGTCCCCGACTTTCATGAGATCTCGGGAATCCTGCCCGTCGTCTGCGGGCGGAACGAGAAGGCCCTCGGGGGGCTGGAGGAGGGGGAGGCGGTGCACTCGGAGGCTCACGCTAAAGTCTTACGTACGGGTGAGAGTTTCGCCAGGTCGGGTGTAGGCCCCTGCCCCGTCCTCGTCAAGACGAAGCGTCAACCCGGGTGCTAGTCTGCCGGCCGGCAATGCCCAAGAACGCCCTCGAGGATCAGCTGGCCGTCCTCACCCGCGAGTTCGTCGGGAAGCTGGTCGAGGCCCTGCGAAACGCGTCCCTGGCCGATGTCGCATCGCTGTCGAGCGACCGCCGAGCTCGACCGGAGCGGGAAGCTCGTGCGGTGAAGCCGGTGCGAGAGAATTCCAGCCCCGCAAGGCCGGTCCGAGCAGGTCGGCAGACGGCCGTTCGCAGGGCAGAGATTGGCGACCGCGTGACCCAGGCGCTGAGCAGTGCGACCAAGCCGGTCGGAGTGCGCGCGCTGGCCAGCGAGCTGGGTGTGGACCCCGGGATCCTCGCGGCACCCCTGCGGGAGCTGCGCGCCGCGGGGAAGATCCGCAAGCACGGTGAGAAGCGCGCGACCACGTACTCGCTCGCCTGACATCCACTTACGATCGCATCTGATCAACATCGGCACGGCGCTCGCAGCCAGGTCTCTCCAGTCAGCGACTGGAATCGAGACTTCATGAGATTGCGTGCACTTCTGGGTGGTGACCCCGCCGCCGGAGAGACTCCGTCGATCCCCTCCTGGGGCAGCGATTGTCCATCCGGGATGCGGGACCGCACGGGGCAGGCGCAGGGAAACTCCTCGGGGGTGAAGCAGGTGAGCCCGGACGACACGGCACGACAGCCCGAGACCCGGCTCCACGTGCGCGACGCCCGCCGCTCGACGACGCGCAGGCGCCCCGCCGCCGGTGCCGACCCCGACCAGGCCGATCTCGAGGATCGCTACCGGGCGGAGGGCCAGTGGGAGGACCTCGTCGACCTGTACGCATCCCTCATCGAGGTCGCCACGGGGGAAGAGAAGCGCGAGCTGTACGAGCGTCTCGCCGACGTGCTCTGGCGTGAGCTCGCAGACGCCGCGGCCGCCCGCAACGCGCTGATCGAGGCGCTGGTGATCGATCCGTCGGACGACGGGATCGCCGACTACCTCGAAGACATCGCGCTCTCCCGTGACGGAGGCTGGACTGCGCTGGTCGACGCCATCACCGCGCGGATTCTGCTCTGCACCGACAACCCCACCAAGGCGAAGCTCGCGGAGAGGGTCGTGCGCTGGGCGCGCGGTGTCATGCACGACGCCGCCACCGCGGAGCGCTTCCTGGCCTCGATGCGGGGCTTCGACCCGGCGCACCCGCTCGTGCACGAGCGGCTCGCGGAGGTGTACCAGGGCGTCGGCGCCTTCGACGCCCAGCGCGAGGCGCTCGAGCGGGCCCTGGCCCGCGCCGAGCGCGACGAGGACCGCAGCAAGCTGCACGCGACGCTGGGTGCGCTGCTCGAGGAGCGCAAGTCGAACCGCAAGCTCGCGCAGCAGCACTACGAGAGCGCGCTGCGCATCGATCCGCACTGCATGCCGGCGCTCGAAGGGCTCGAGCGGTTCCATCGCACCGACGAGAACTACCCGAGGCTTTGCCAGGTGCTGGCTGCCCAGGTGGATGCCGCGCAGGACACGGGCGACCGGGTGGCGGCGCTGCTGCGGCTGGGCGAGCTGCTCGAGAAGCACTTCGTCAGGCCTGCCGAGGCGGTGCGGCGCTACGAGCTCGCCCTCGAGCTCGATCCCGAGCTCGAGCGCGCCGCCGACGGCGTGGAGCGTTGCTGGCACTCGCTGCGCGAGTGGAGCAAGCTCGCGACGGCCCTCGAGCGCCGCGCGGCCGCAGCAGGCGATTCCCGCACCGCCATCACCGCGCTCGAACGCCTGGGTGAGGTTCGCGAGTCGAAGCAGCAGGACATCGACGCAGCCTTCGCCGCGTGGCGCCGCGTCTACGAGCTCGACACGTCCCACGTCGTCGCCATCCAGCGGCTCGCGCGTCTGTCCGAGAAGCAGGGCGACGTCATCGGGGCGGCGGCCTACCGGGCACGCCTCGCGGATCTCGCCGAGGACCCGCGCGAGAAGGCCCGCATCCACGTGGCCGTCGGCGAGATGCTGGCCCCCGAGGATCGTGACCCGGCGTGCGCACGCATCCACTTCGAGCGCGCCGTGGAGATGGACCCCCGGTGCGCGGTCGCGTGGGAGCAGCTGCAGAAGCTGGCCCTGCGCAGCCGCGACATGATGTACGCGACCTTCTGCCTGGAGCGCCGGGCCGAGAACGCCGACTCGGTGCGCGTGAAGGCGCAGCTGCTCGTCGAGCTGGCGAAGCTCCGCGCCTCCCTGGGCGATTCCCGCGGCGCCCTCGCGACCTACGAGTACGCCTTCGAGACCGATCCGACCAACGAGGGCACTGCGCGTGCAGTGCTCGAGGACTGGGTACGCCGCGAGAAGTGGCCCGAGGCGCAGCGTGCGTGCGACCTGCTCGTGGCGGCGGCTGCACGCGAGCGCGACGACCGCACGCTGCTCAAGCTGCTCCGACTCTCGACTCGCATCGCGCTGGCGCTCGGTGACGTGAACCGGACGCTCGTGGCGGCGGCTGCGGCGGTCGACCTGGACCCGTCCGACGAGGGCGCGCGGGACGACGTCTTGCACGTGTGCCACCAGCTGCGCGATCGCGCCGTGGTGCGCGAGCAGGTCGCCGCGCTCGCGGAACCGCTCGCGAAGCGCGCGATGGATCTGAGCGCCGAGGCCCTCGTGAAGCTCGGCGAGATCCGCATGGCGACCGGCGATGCCGCGGGCGGCACCGAGATGCTCTGCCTGGCGCTCGCGCGGGACGGCAGCCACCCGGCGGCCCTGGCCGCGATCGGCGACGCGTTCGTCGAGCGGCGCGACTGGGGACGCGCCGCCAACTGCAAGCACCGGCTCGCCCGGGTCACGCCCGACGCTGCGCGTCGGCAGGCCTTGTTCCTCGAGGCCGCCGACCTCTGGGAGATGCGCTGCAACGCCCCCACGCGCGCGGCCGTGGTGCTCGAGGAGCTGCAGTCGGCCGGTCAGGGCGACGCGGCGGTGCTCCGCCGTCTCGTGAACCTCTGGGGACGACTGGGCAACTGGGAGAAGCTCGCCGCCGCCCTGCTGGCGATGGGCGAGCTGGAGAGCGATCCGGCGCGGCGCGCGAAGCACGTCTACGCCGCCGCGGGGGTCGCGCGCGAGCGACTCCGCGATCCGCGGCGGGCGGCAGACCTGTACGAGCAGGTTCTCGACCTCGACGCCTCCCGGCTCGATGCGTTCGAACGCCTGGTGCGCCTGTGGACCGAGATCCACGACTGGCGCGAGCTCGAGCTTTCGTATCGAAGCATGCTGGGACGCATCAGTGAACGGGCCGACCGGGCGCTCGAGCACGCGCTCTACCATCAGCTGGGCCTCGTCTACCGCGACCGGCTGGGCGACATGCACGGCGCGCTCGAGGCGTTCCGGTGCGCGTCGAACGCGGCGCCGGGGGACGAGGACGGACGTCGCATCGTCGTCGAGCTGCTGGTGCTCACGGGACAGGGCGAGCAGGCCGTCGCCGAAGTGCGCGCATCGCTCGGGATGGAGCCGACGCGCGCCTCGACGTACCGCGAGCTCGTCGACCTGTTCCTGCGCGAGGGGGCGCACGACCGCGCCTGGTGCGCGGCGAACGCGCTCAGTCACCTCCGCGAGACCGACGACGTCACTCGCAGGTTCGTCGAAGATTTCCCTCCGGTCGCGCCGGCGGACATCCCCGGGACGCTCGCTCCCTGCGCCTGGGACACGCACCTGGTCTGCCCGGGCGTCGACCGGCGGCTCGCGAGGATCTTCGGCATCTTCGTCCCGGCCGTCCTTCGGGCACGCCTGGCGAGGGTCCCGCCGAAGAGCCTGGCCAGGGCGCTGGGGCCCACGCTGCGCGAGGACGAGTCACCCGCGGCCGCGAGGCTCATCGAGCTGGTGGGGCACGCCGCCGAGGTGCTCGGCGTGAGCGTCCCGCGCTTGCTGTCGAAGCCCAAGCTTCCCGTCCCGCTGAGCGTCGCTCCGACCCCGGAGGCCTCGCTCTTCGTCTCGCTGCCCGCCCTCGAGGCGATCGCCCCCGACCTGCTTCCGTTCCTGGTCGCGCGGCGCCTGGCCGAGCTGCGGCCCGAGCTCGTCGCTCACGCACTCTTCCCGACGATTAGCGAGCTGCGGTCGCTGCTCAAGGGCGCGGTGCGCGTCGCAGTCTCCACGCACGCGGCGCCTCCGAAGCACCCCGACGAGATCGCGATCGCCGCGGCCCTGGGACCCGCCGAGACCGACGCCTTGCGCGAGGCCGTCTCGGCGGTCGTCGGGGCGCAGACGCGGGCCGACATCCGGGCGTGGCACCAGCAGGTGGACCTGTCGACGTCCCGCGCCGCCATGTTGCTGACCGGCGACATGGAGGTCGCATGGCGCGCGATGCAGTGCGAGCCGCGATCGCCGGCCGATCTGACCGCCACCGAGTGGCGGGCCGAGATGCTCCGCTTCCTCGTGAGCGACGAGCACGCCGAGCTGCGAGCCGCGATCGGGGTCAGCGTCGAGTCGAGGACGTGAGCGCCGCCCCGCTCATTCGCCGAGCAGTCGCTCGGCCATGCGAAGCAGGCCGAAGCTGAAGGCTCCGGACCCGACGGCGACCAGCGCGCGCGCGATCACGAGGGCCGCGGCGACGGTCGGCGCGATGGCAGGATCGTCGGGCGCCCCGCGCAGACCGGTGATCATCGCCACGAGCGCAAACGCAAACGCGAGGCCGACGCACACGGCCCCCGCCGTCCTGCGAGCCATGCGCCGTGCGCCGGGATCGGGCGTCGCCGTCGGCAGGGGGAACGTCGAGTCGAGCAGGGCGCGCAGCCACGTGGGGCGACTCGCGGCCGGCGGCGCGGAGCGGTAGTGAGCGGCTCCGTCGCCGACCACGGGCACGCGCGCCGGCGGAGGAAACGAAGCAGGCAGCGGCTGCGTGCTGGTGGTCGCGAAGTGCATGGGAGGCGGGGGCGGCGTGGCCGGGGGGAGCCGCATCGTCATCAGCTCGTCGCCTGACGGCGCGACGACCACGTGCTGGGACGTGGACTCCGCGTCCCGGAGCAGATTCGAGTCGAGCAGCTCTGCGCTTTCGTCCTGCATGGGGCCACGAGTTACACCCGCGCGGCGCGTTGGCCAGCAACTTCGCTGCCACCGAAACATTGCATGTGGGTGCACCTGGCACACGAGTCACTGCTGCGTGCGCTGCCTGGCTGCCACGCCGGCCGCGAGGACGCTGCCCCGCAGACTCTCGTCGATCTCGAGCCAGGCCTCGCGGACCTCCGAGGGGACGCCATGCCGCTCGAGCGCGAGCGCGAGCAGGTGGTGGCGGCGATCGAAATGACCGGGAAGCAGCGGCAGCGAAGCGTGCGCCTCGGGCAGCGGTTTGCCCGTGTAGCGCTGCGGACCGCCGAGGAACCGGCACGTGAAGGCCAGCTGCTGATCGATCAGGTGCGCCTTGTCCTTGCCGTCGAACAGGAAGCCGACGATCGGATCGACGAAGAGCTGGTCGTAGAGCGTCTGCAGGACCGCGCGCACCGCGACCTCGCCGCCGATGGCGTCGTACGGCGTCATCCGAAGCGCACGTCGGCGCCGGTCGCTTCCTTCACGATCCGGGAGAGGGTCGCGAACAGCTCGTCGCCGTGGCCCTTGTCGTCCATCCACCGCGCACCGGCTGCGTCCCACGAGAAATGCCAGGCGCGGGCGTTGGCGGCGAGCCATATCTGCCGGGCAGGGCGCTGCGTGTTGACGACGCACCTCTTGCCTCCCGGCAGCGTGAGCGTGACGACGTCGCCCCCCGACTCGCAGTCGACGATCTCGGGATCGACGTTCTCGAAAGCGTCGCCGATGCTCCGGAACGCCGCGTCGGCGAGGCGCTGGTACGTGGACTCGTCCATGATGGGCGAGACATAGCCCATCGCGGTGCCGATCGCTCCCGCTCGTGCCGCTTCTGCTACTGCGAGCCGCCTCCGCACTGCCCGGGCGTCCCGCCACCGCCGCAGGTCTGGGTGCCCGAGCAGTTCCCGCACTGTATGAGGTTGCCGCAGCCGTCGCCGGCAGGACCGCAGGAGATGTGCTGGGCCGCGCAGGTGATGGGCATGCACGTGCCGGTATCGGGCTCGCCGCACTGGCTCGGCGTGCCCCCGCCGCCGCACGTCTGCGGAGGCGTGCAGCTGCCGCACATGATGACGTTGCCGCAGCCGTCGCCGGCAGGACCGCAGCCGATGTTCTGCTGCTGGCAGGTCTGCGGGACGCAGCTGCCGCCGTCGGGGTGCCCGCACTGGCCGGGGACCCCGCCGCCCCCACACGTGGCGGGCGCGGTGCAGGGGTTGCAGAAGGCGGTGACGCCACCGCAGCCGTCAGCCTGGGGCCCGCATTCGTTCGAGGGGAAGGCGGCGCAGGTGAGCGGGATGCAGCCGCCCGCGTCGGGGAAACCGCACTGGTTGGGGACTCCACCGCCACCGCACGTGGCGGGGGGAGTGCACGGGTTGCAGTCGGCCGTGTGGCCGCCGCAGCCGTCGCTCTGCTCGCCGCAGGTGTTGGCGGGGAAGTTCGAGCACGTCAGCGGGGTGCACGCGCCGCCGTCCGGCGACACGCAGATGTTGAACTGGCAAGTCTGGCCCATGGGGCACGTCGGGCAGGTCAGCAGCGTGCCGCAGCCGTTGTCGGTGAGGCCGCACTGGATCCCGAGCTGCGCGCAGGTCTGGGGCACGCAGGCGCTGCCTGCGTCGATCGGCACGCAGTGGTTGGCCGAGCAGGCGCTGCCGTTCGGGCAGGTCCCGCAGCTCGCGGTCACGCCGCCGCACCCGTCGGACCCGTAGCCGCACTGGAAACCCAGCGACGCGCACGTGGCGGGGGTGCAGTTGGTGCCGGGGTAGCCGCACTGGTTGGGCGTACCGCCGCCGCCGCAGGTGGCGGGGGGAGTGCACGGGTTGCAGTCGGCCGTGTGGCCGCCGCAGCCGTTGCTCTGCTCGCCGCACGTGGTGGAGGGGAAGTTTGCGCACGTGAGCGGCGTGCATCCGGCGTCCGGATACCCGCACACGTTGGGCGTTCCGCCGCCGCCGCACGTGTCGGGAGGCGTGCAGGTGCCGCACTGGATGACGTTGCCGCAGCCGTCGCCGGCGGGACCGCAGTTGTAGCCGAGCTCCGCGCAGGTCTTGCCCACGCAGGTGCCGCCGTCGGGGTAGCCGCACACGTTGGGCGTGCCGCCGCCGCCGCAGGTCTGGGGGGCGACGCACGTCCCGCAGTTGGCGGTCACGCCGCCGCAGCCGTCGCCCTGCACGCCGCACGTGCCGGGGAAGTCCGCGCACGTCTTGGGCGTGCACGTCGGCGGGCTGACGCACGAGGTCAGGTCGAAGAGCATGAACTCGAGCAGCTTCTCCTGCGGCGTCATCGCGCCCGTGGCGCCGCCCGGACACTCGTTCGGGAAGATCACGCCCGTGTAGGTGGAGGACGTCTGCTGGCTCTCGACGTGGAAGTCGCTGTAGACGACGCGCCCGCACGTCGGCGAGGCGTTGAAGGGCGTATCGAACGTGTAGTGAATCGGCAGGCCCGCCGGGGGGCCGCCGCCGCCGCCGGCCGTGTACAGCCAGCGCTGGGCGGGCGAGTTGACGGACGTGAAGTCGTTGCGGATGACCCCGACGGGGATGACGCCGTAGGTCCCGCCGTACACGGACGCCTGGTTCAGCCACTGCGCGAGCGTGACGCCGGTGGAAAACGTCAGGTCGATGTCGGAGTTGTACTTCGGATCGCTGTAGTAGTTGCCCCAGGAGCCCGAGTTGGGCGCCCAGTTCGCGCTGCCGGAGAAGCTGCCGTTCCCGTCGAGCAGGTCGTAGTGGAAGTGCGTGGCGAACATGCGCCCGCCGTCGGTCGTATAGGTGATGAGGTTCGGTCTCGTGTTGGGCCAGCCATTGCCCGACGTGTAGGAGCCCGCCGAGCCCTGGCACGGGAAGAGAAGGACGTCGTAGGAGTCCATCACCGTCGCCGTCTCGGTCAGCGCGTCCTCGGTCGGCGTGTTGGCGTCGATGACCGCGCCGCCGGCGCGGATCGAGCCCTCGTAGAAGTGCACGCGCCCGGCGGCGGTGGGCTTGCCGCCGACGATCGCGGGATCGACGAACTCCGTGGTGGAGATGCCCATCTTGCTGAGCACGCACTCCATGGAGTCGACCGCGCCCGTGTCGACCGCGAACAGCGGGATGTTGCCCTGCGCGCGCGTGCTGGGCAGCGTCAGGTGCGAGCCGAACGCACCGTTCGAAGCTGTGTTCGCAGTGCAGCTGTTGATCGTCTGCGTGAAGGCGCGCTGCCACTTGCCGAGCTGCACGACGATCGTGGTCGAGCCGGTCGGCACGTTGGTGAGCGTGAACTGGCCGGCGATGTTGGTGTACGCCGACGCGTACGCCGGCGGAGCGGAGCACCCGCACACGGGATTCGCCGTGTCGATGCCCGTCGTCGGCACCACGACCGCGCCCACCGGCGCGTAGACCAGCGCGTTGTAGACGGGCAGGTTGTTGGCCGGATCGTAGACGTAGCCCGTGTAGGTCGTGGACCCGCCGCCGTCGCACGGTGACAGGTCGGCCGGACCGCACACGTTGTAGCCGCCTCCGCCGCAGTACTGCGGGGACGTGCAGCTCGTGGTCCCACCGCAGTTCAGGGTCCCGCCGCAGCCGTCGTCGGCGAAGCCGCAGTTGTAGCCGAGCGCAGCGCACGTGGTGGGCGTGCAGTGCACGCTGCCGTCGGGGTTGAGCCCGTTGTTGCCGCCGCAGACGTCGAACCCGCCGCCGCCGCAGAACTGCGGGTCGGTGCAGCTGCCGCAGTTGAGCGGCCCGCCGCAGCCGTCTCCCGCCGGGCCGCAGTTGTAGTGGAGGGCCGCGCACGTCGTCGGGTTGCAGATGACGCCGCCGTCCGAGCCGAGGCCCGTGTGGCCGCACTGGCCGGCTACCCCGCCACCGCCGCAGATGTCGGGCGCGGTGCAGGTACCGCAGTTGATGAGGCCTCCGCAGCCGTCGGCGGCCTGGCCGCACGTCTCGCCCACGGGGCAGGTCGTGGCCGGCGTGCAAGGGTTGCCGCCGTCCGGCGTGAGGTGCGTGTTGCCGCACTGGCTGGGCACCCCGCCGCCGCCGCACGTGTCGGGCAAGGTGCAGCCGCCGCAGCTCGCGGTGACGCCGCCGCAGCCGTCGGCCTGCTGGCCGCACGTACCCGACGGGAAGCTCGAGCACGTGCGCGGCGTGCAGAGAAGCCCGCCGTCGGGCCCCACGCCGTTGTTGCCGCCGCAATGATTGGGCACGCCGCCGCCGCCGCAGGTCTGCGGGAGCACGCACGTCGTGCAGTTGAGGACGCCCCCGCAGCCGTCACTCTGCGGACCGCACGGGTTGCCGAGCGCAGCGCACGTGGTCGGCGTGCACAGCAGCGAGCCGTCGGGGTTCATGCCGTTGTTGCCGCCGCAAACGCTGGGTCCGCCGCCGCCGCAGAACTGGGGGCTGGTGCAGGTTCCGCAGTCGAGCAATCCCCCGCAACCATCTGCAGCCTGGCCGCAGTTCTGACCCGCCGGGCACGAAGTGGCGGGCGTGCACGGGACGCTGCCGTCGAGACCCAGGCCGTTGTTGCCGCCGCAGATGCTCGGGCCGCCGCCGCCGCAGAACTGGGGATTGACGCAGGTGCCGCAGTTGAGGAGGCCCCCGCAGCCATCGGAGGCCTGGCCGCAGTCGTGGCCCAGACAGCCGTTGGTGGGCGTGCAAGGAACGCCGCCGTCCTGGTTGAGGCCCGTGCTGCCACCGCACTGGTTGAACCCGCCGCCGCCGCAGAACTGCGTGACCGGGCACGAGCCGCAGTCGATGATGTGTCCGCAGCCGTCGCCCGTCTGGCCGCAGTTGTACGGACCGTGGGGCGCGTTCGCGCACGTGTATGGCGTGCACACGGTGACCGGTCCGCCGTCGGGGCCGATGACGACGCCGCCGCCGCACTTGCTGTAGCCGCCGCCGCCGCAGTATTCGGGCGCGGTGCAGCTGCCGCAGTCGAGCGTGCCTCCGCAGCCGTCGCCGTTCATGCCGCACGTGTAGCCCGCATCGGCGCAGGTCTTCGGCTTGCACCCGCCGTGCGTGCTCCCGTCGCCGTTCAGCAGGCTACCGCCGTCGCGACCGCCGCTGCTGCTGCCGTCGTCGACGGATCCGTCCTGTCCGCCGCCGATGAAGGTGCTGGGAGTCGAGCCGCCGCCGCACGCTGCGACCGTGCATCCCGCGATACCGAAGACAAAGAACCACCGAGCCGCGTGACGGATGAACATGAAGGACCTCTCGAGTCTCTGCCCCACCATAAAGAACACGCGAGTGACTTACCGGCGTCAAGGGTCGCGAACGCGACATCTTCCGTTCGCGCGTGTGGGTGCGCCACCGACTTCGCGTGCCACCTTCACTGCGAGCCGTTCGGCACGCACTGACCCGCGGAGTTACACACGAGACCCGCCCCGCAGGCCGGGCACGTGATGATGTTGCCGCAGCCGTCGCCGGCCAGGCCGCACTGGATGCCCTGCTGGGCGCACGTCTTGGGCGTGCAGATCGGGGGTCCGCCATCGGCGGAGAAGCACTGCCCTCCGCTGCAGACGCTCCCGCTGGGGCAGGTGCCGCAGGAGGGGATGAGGCCACCGCACCCGTTGCCGGCGGGACCGCACACGATGTTCTGGTCCTGGCAGCTGAGCGGCGTGCAAACGCCGGCGTCGGGGGCGCCGCACATGTTGGGCGTGCCGCCGCCGCCGCAGGTCTGCGGTGCCATGCAGGTCCCGCAGTCTGCCGTCAGCCCGCCGCAGCCGTTGCTCTGCGCACCGCACGTCCCCGTCGGATAGTTCGCGCACGTCAGCGGCGTGCACACGGGCGGGCTCACGCACGAGGTCAGGTCGAAGAGCATGAACTCGAGCAGCTCCTCCTGCGGCGTCATCGAGGACGGGAGCACTCCGCCGGGGCACTCGGTCGGGAACGTGTCGCCCGTGAAGAAGTTGGCATCGGGCTGGCTCTCGACGTGGAAGTCGCTGTAGACGACGCGACCGCACGTCCCGTCGGCGCCACCGGCCACGAAGGGAGTGTCGAACGTGTAGTGCAGCGGGGTGTTCGCAGGCGGCCCGCCGCCGCCACCGGCCGACTGCAGCCAGAGCTGGGCCGGGGCAGTGACCGCGGTGAAGTTGTTGCGGACGACGCCGACGGGGATCTGGCCGAGGGTGCCACCGTAGACGACGGGCTGGTGCAGCCAGTCGGCCAGGGTGACACCGGTGGGGAAGGTCTGGACGATGTCGGAGTTGTACTTGGGGTCGCCGTAGTAGTTGCCCCAGGCGCCGTCGTTGCCGAACGGCAGGTTCCAGGTCGCGGTCGTCGAGAAGGCGCCGTTACCGTGGAGCATGTCGTAGTGGTAGTGCGTGGCGAACATGCGCCCGCCCGCGGTGGTGTACGTGATGAGGTTGGCCAGCGTGTTGGGGTACCCGGTGCCGGTGCTGTAGTTGCCTTGCCCGCCCTGGCACGGGAACAGGGCGACGTCGTACGACTCGAGCGTCGTGATGTTCTCGGTGAGGGAGGCCTCGCCGGGAGTGTTGGCGTCGATGACCGCGCCACCGTTGACGTTCTGGCCCTCGTACACGTGGATGCGCTGCGGCGCCTGCGGCACGTTGGCCACGAGGTTCGGGTTGGCGAACTCCGACTGGCTGACGCCCATCTTGAGCAGCACGCACTCCATGGCGTCGACCGCGCCCGTGTCGATCGCGAAGCGCGGGATGTTGCCCTGGGCGCGCGTGCTCGGCAGCGTCAGGTGCGCGGCGAGCGTGTTGGTCTGGCAGGCGGTGATGGACTCGGTGAAGACGCGCTGCCACTTGCCCAGCTGGACGACGACGGTGACGTTGTTGCCCGTGGGCGGGTCCGGAAGCGTGAAGCTACCGTCGATGCCGGTGAACGCGGACACGAACGCGGGCTGCGAGGTGCAGCCGCACGTGCCGTTGACTCCCGTCGTCGGCGTCTGCACGCTCCCGGCGGGGACGTAGACGAGCGCGTTGTAGACCGGCAGGTGGTTGGCGGGGTCGTAGACGAACCCCTTCAGGCTGGTCGGGCTGCCGGCGTCGCATCCGGACGACTGCGTCGAAGGACCGCAGACGTTGGGGACGTTGTTGTAGCCGCAGATCTCCCCGGTCGGGCAGTCGGGCGTGGTCGTCGAGCCGTTGGCGTTGCAATTGAGCGTGCCGGCGCAACCGTTGCTGGCGAGGCCGCAGTCGTAGCCGAGCTGCGCGCACGTCTTGGGCACGCAGCTGCTGCCGCCGTCCCCGGGAAGGCTGCCGACGCACACGTTGGCCAACCCGTTGCCGCCGCAGACCTGCCCCGTGGGGCAGTCGGGCGTGCTGGTCGAGCCGTTGGCGTTGCAGTTGATGACGGTCTCGCAGCTGACCGCCTCGCCGCAGTTGAAGCCGAGCTGCGCGCACGTCTTGGGCGTGCACGTGGGACCGCCGTCGCCACCGGGACCGCCGTCGCCGCTGCTGCCGCTGCCGCAGACGTTGGGCTTGCTCGCGCCGCAGATCTCGCCCGAGGGGCAGTCGGCTCCCGCGTCCGAGCCGTTGGCGTTGCAGTTGATCTCGACGCCGCACGTGATGGCCTTGCCGCAGTTGAACCCGAGCGACTGGCACGTTCCCGGCGTGCAGCCCGTCGTGCCGTCGCCGTTCGAGGCGTCGATGTGGAAGAGCGGACCGTCGCTGCCGGACGTCGCGTCGCTCGGCTCGCCGCCCGAGTCGGTGGTGCCGTGGTTGAAGACGCTGTCGCTGTTGGACCCGCCGCACGACGCGGCTGTGACGCCGGTGGTCAGGGTCACGAAAGTGATCGCCGCCCACTTGCCCACGTTGCGAGGCTGCATCGCGATCCCGCTCCTGGCGTGTGGGTCCCACTCCGCAACGAGCGCGAAGGGAGCCCAGACGGACTAGTGATTATGGTGCGAGTCCGTCATTTCCATCAACACTCATCGCCGATTGGGGGGAGCACGTCGGC
>VFSW01005469.1_pt1 | contig 18769 bp, 14 predicted proteins | sample 5358111 | NCBI WGS metagenome assembly VFSW01 (sample SAMN11554181, study PRJNA540505) | mine drainage metagenome | isolation source: sediment from site ElyBrook_90M | place: USA: Ely Copper Mine, Vershire, VT | collected 2017 | reverse complement strand
GAAAAAAACAAAGAGTTCATCTAATCGCTGGCTGCTCTACATCCTGAAATGCCGCGACAATACATTCTATACCGGTATTACGAATGACGTGGAGCGCCGGCTCGGAATGCACAACGACGGCATTGCTTCCCGTTACACGCGGAGCCGGCTGCCTGTGATCCTTATCTATCAGGAACGATGCCGGAGCAAGTCGAGCGCTCTGAAAAAAGAGTGTTGGGTGAAGTCTCTTTCGAGGAAAGAGAAAGAACAATACATTCATAGGAAATCAAGGACGCCGGATTCCCAATCGTGTCCGGAATGACGGCAAAGCATAATGAACAATACCCTTATTGATTCCTATTATCGTGAGTTCCCTGTCACGAAGAAATACATCTACCTTGACCACGCCGGCGTTTCGCCCCTGCCGCTGCGGGTGAGCGCTGCGATCGAAACCTTCCTGTCTGAAGCGACAAACGCCGGGGCCTTTTATTACCCGAAGTGGTCGCAGCAGGTCGCCGGGATCAGAGGGGCTTGCGCAAGGCTCGTTCATGCGCGGCCTGAGGAAATCGCCTTCGTCAAGAGCACCTCCCACGGGCTTTCGATTGTCGCCCAGGGGCTTGACTGGAAACCGGGCGACAATGTTCTGGTTTACGAAAAGGAATTTCCTTCGAATATTTACCCTTGGCTGAATCTTCAGAGAAAAGGGGTCGTCGTAAAAATCATTCCTTCCCGCGATGGAAGGATTATAATCGACGACATTGAAAAGTTGATCGATCCGAGAACGAGGCTGCTCGCCCTAAGCTCCGTGCAGTACGCGAACGGGTTCAGGATCGATCTGAAAAATGTAGGCGGCCTCTGTCGTAATAAAAACGTCCTTTTCTGCGTGGACGCGATCCAGAGCCTCGGTGTCATTCCCATGGATGTCAAGGAATGCAACATCGACTTTCTCTCTGCTGACGGCCACAAGTGGCTGCTCGGTCCTGAGGGCATCGGCCTTTTCTACTGCAGGAAGGAACTTGTTGAGCGCATTGATCCGCCGCTTCTCGGGTGGAAGTCTGTTCAGAACGAGTTTGACTTTGATCATCCGGACTTTGCCCTTAAGACAAATGCGCAGAGATTCGAGGAAGGCTCGATGAATCTCCTGGGCATTTTCGGGCTCGGTGCTGCGATCGCACTCCTGTCCGAGGTCGGGATTGCCATGATAGAAGAACGTGTGCTCGGTTTAGGCGATGTGATCATTCGTGAAGCCGAAAGAAAGGGTTATTCTCTTCTCACGCCGAAAGCACGAAAGGAGCGGGGAGGGAATATCACTTTCGCAGGCGCTTTCGATCCTGCTGCGACACGGGATAATTTGCGGGAGAAGGGAATCATGGTCAACGCCCGGGGAGGCGGCCTTCGCGTTTCACCGCATTTTTATAACACGGAAGAGGAGATCGTAGCGTTGTTTCATGCTCTGGCAGGATAACGGTATTTGCACAGCTTTTTAGATGGCTTCATAGTGCGCATCACAGGCATCCTTCCCCAAGCTCTTCTTAATGCGATGATCACTGTTTGCGCTTACCTGTTCAAGGATCCTGAAAATGGTTTCGCTGTTTTCCTCTGCGCCGATTCCCCTGGCAAGTGCTTCTGCGGTGAACGAATCGCCCTTGTGCTTATTCAAAAAATCCAGTGCTTCCTTCTGCAGATGGATGACCGCGCCGGCCATCTTCTTTCCTGCCTCGACGCCCGGCTGATGGTACGCATTGATGTTTACGAGACCAGCGTAGAAACCGACTGCCCGTTCATACAGCGCGATCAGTGCGCCGATCGACTGCGCGTCGAGCTTCTCGATCGTGATTGTGAGCGATTCCCGTTTGTTTTCGTATAAGGCATTGCGCGTTCCCTGGAGATAGGCGTGCAAATAATCCCCGCTCGTGACCCCGGGCTCGACCTCCAGGGACTGCTCATCGCGGTCATGCAGCACTTCGATGAACGTTGCGAAGAAGTTGTTCACCCCCTCGCGCAGCTGCTGTACATATGCATGCTGGTCCGTGGTCCCTTTGTTGCCGTAAACAGCGATGCCCTGGTTCACGACCTTGCCGCTCAGATCTTTCTCTTTACCGAGGGATTCCATAACAAGCTGCTGGAGATATTTGGGGAACAGCATCAGACGGTCTCTATAAGGAAGGATGACCATGTCCTTGGCGCCCCTCCCGTTGGTGGCGTGATGCCACGCCAAGGCAAGGAGGGCCGCGGGGTTGGACCGGGTTTCCTTTTTCCTCGTACTTTCATCGCAAAGCGCCGCACCTTTAAGAAAGTCCTGTACGTGTATTCCCTGAAGAGCCATCGGGAGCAGCCCAACAGCAGAAGTTATTGATGTTCTCCCACCAACCCAGTCCCACATTGGAAATCTTGCGAGCCAACTGTCGTTTTTTGCCAGTTCATCGAGCTTACTTCCCACTCCTGTTACTGCTACTGCGTGCCTTTCGAATGACAAATTCGCTTTCCTATAAGCGGCGGCAACTTCCAGCATCCCATTTCTGGTTTCCGTGGTCCCGCCGCTTTTTGATATAACAATAGTGAGGGTATCCTCAAGGTCGTTTCCAATATGTGAAAGCACGCGGTCGATCCCGTCCGGATCGGTGTTGTCCAGGAAAAAGGCCTGCATCCTGTCTTTCGGCGTACCGAGCGCGTCGGCAATAAACTGCGGCCCCAGGGCGGAACCGCCGATTCCGATGCTTAAAAAACGGGTGAAACGGGCGCGCTTGCGCGGATAGATCTTGCCGGCGTGAACTACGAAGGTAAAATCTTTAATGGCTTGCAGCGTGTCTTCGATTTCCTTGCGGATTTCCGGCAGCGGCGCGCATTCGGGCGATCTCAGCCAGTAGTGGCCGACCATGCGGTTCTCGTCAGGATTGGCAATGGCGCCGGATTCAAGCGCGTCCATGGCCTGATAGGCTTTTTGGATTTGAGGCTCCATGCGGTCGAGGTAATCGTCGGCAAAGTTCATCCGGCTTACGTCGAGCGTCAGGCCGATGGACGGGCATACGCAGAGATATTTCTTATACCGTTCCCAGAGCAAGTTGTCGTTCATGTTTCTTTTTCACCGCTGAGGACGCAGAGGTCGCGGAGTGAGAACCTCCTGAAAAGATGATTTTTAAAAAACCTGACATCCGCCTTTTCTACTCTTCTTTCCCGTACACTGCCCGAATCCTTCTGCCGAGCTCCCGGAGGGCTTCGGAAAAGGTCAGACCCTGGTCCATAAGCTCGCGAACGACCTCTGCTTTGCTTAAGGACGCGATCACTTCGTCGGCTTCGTCCACGACGTTGCAGGCGTTCTCCCCCTTCTCCAGCTGCTGCCTGATGCAGGTCTCGAGCTGTTCAGGAGAATACTTGTCCACGACTTTTTTCAGCTCTTGCGTTTTCATCGATCAAACCGACAATGGAGTCATTTTATCATAAAAATCGAGCGACATGAACCTCCTTTTTCATATTTCTTCTCCCTGGTGCGCCGGTGAGCCGAATATAATCCGAAAAAGGTGTTTTTTACTCATGCTGCTTTATGGTAATATGTGCCGATGAACGAGCAGGACACCATATGCGCGGTTTCCACGCCAGCCGGCGAAGGCGGGATCGGCATCATCCGCATCAGCGGGAAAGACGCGATTGGGATCGCAGGGATTGTCTTCAGGTCGGGGAAAAAGAAAAAACTCGAGGCCGCGCCAAGCCATTCGCTGCACTACGGCCGCATTGTTGACCCATCGTCCGGCGAGGCTGTTGACGAAACGCTTGTGACCGTCATGCGCGCGCCTGCAACTTATACCCGTGAAGATGTTGTCGAGATCAACTGCCACGGCGGCATGGTGCCGCTCGCGCGGACCATGGCGCTTCTCCTGGCAGCTGGCGCGAGGCAGGCAGCGCCCGGCGAGTTCACGAAGCGGGCCTTTCTGAACGGAAGGATCGATCTGGCCCAGGCGGAAGCGGTGATGGACATTATCAGCGCGAAAACGGACCTGGCGCACCGCTCGGCAAACAAGCAGCTTTTGGGCGGCCTTTCCCGGGAAATTGCCGCGCTGCGCGACAAAATGATTTCACTCCTTGCAGCAGTCGAGGCAGGCGTTGATTTTCCGGAAGAGGACGTCGAGACCGGAACAGGCAAGCCGCTTGGCGCTGAAATATCCGAAGTAATCACGGTAATCGACAAGTTCCTGTCAAGCTATGTTTTCGGCAGAATCCTCCGGAGCGGCCTGGGGACAGCGATCGTGGGCAGGCCGAACGTGGGAAAATCGTCGCTCTTAAACGCGTTGCTTAAACAGGACCGGGCCATCGTAACCGAACTGCCGGGTACGACCCGGGACGTGCTTGAAGAATATGTGAATGTCATGGGCGTTCCGCTCAGGATCATCGATACGGCGGGCATCAGGCTTTCTCATGATCTGGCCGAGCAGGAGGGAGTACGCCGGAGCCTTGCAACCATCGATTCCGCCGATATCGTCCTGGTCGTACTCGATGGAGCCCTTTCCCTGACGCCCGAGGACAGGCGCGTCCTGGGTGAAGTAAAGGGCAAGAAAGCCATCGCGGTCATCAATAGATCCGATCTGCCGAGAAAGCTCGAGAAGATCGATTGGCCGGATGTGCAGATTTCCCTGTCCTGCAGAACAGGGACGGGCCTCGATGATTTGAGGAACGCGATATCCGCATTCGTGCAAAAAGGAGCCGTGGGTCCGCAGGAACATCCCTGGGCCGTGAACCAGCGGCACAAGCTTGCCTTGGAGAAGTCCCGGGGAAGCCTGGAAAAGGCCTTGGCTGCCGCCCAGGCAGGCCTTTCCCCGGAATTCATTGCCCTGGACCTTCGCGATGCCCTTGATAACCTGGGGCTGATCATCGGCGCAACGTATACTGACGATATTCTCGAACGGATTTTCAACGATTTCTGCATCGGGAAGTGATATAAAAATACGAATATGGCGGCGCCTTCTCCGGCGGGAGCAGGGGAGTCGCGAGGGATTCATGCCGTCTTTGGTTCTTTTTGCGACCTTTGCGTTTCCGCGAGAGATCGCTTTTGGGTTTTGATGTTATGACCATGCAAAAGAAATACGACGTCGTCGTCATCGGCGCGGGTCACGCGGGGTGTGAAGCCGCGCTTGCCGCCGCGCGCATGGGCTGCAACACGCTCATGCTCACGATGAACCTCGACAGCATCGCGCTCATGTCCTGCAACCCGGCGATCGGCGGCCTGGCCAAGGGTCATCTCGTGAAAGAGATCGACGCGCTCGGCGGCGAGATGGCTAAGATCATCGACCGGACCGGCATCCAGTTCCGCATTTTGAACCAAAGCAAGGGGCCGGCCGTGCGCGGCACGCGGGCCCAGGCCGACAAACAGCGGTACCGGCTCGCGATGAAAGAATCGATAGAAAAACAGCCGCGGCTCGATGTGAAGCAAGGCCTTGTCGAGAAGATCCTTGTCGAAGGCAATAAAATCGTTGGAGTGGAAACAAACATCGGCGTAACGCATCTTGCGTCTTCTGTGATCGTGACAACAGGCACCTTCCTTAAGGGTCTTATCCACATCGGGCTCGTTCATTATCCCTCAGGCAGGGCAGGGGAATTTCCCTCAAACGGTCTTTCGGATAATCTTAGAGACCTCGGGTTCGAGCTCGGCAGGCTCAAGACCGGCACGCCTGCCCGGTTGAACGGCAGAACCATAGATTTTACGAAAATGAAAAAGCAGCCTGGCGATGACCCTGCGCCTTTTTTCTCGTATTCCGAAAAAACGCACCCCCTCCCACAAATGCCATGCTATTTAACATATACTAATGCGTCTACACATGAAATTATTCGCAATAATCTAGGCAGTTCCCCACTTTATGCTGGAATCATAAAAGGAATAGGCCCTCGGTACTGTCCTTCAATTGAAGATAAAGTAATGCGGTTTTCGGAACGGGAACGGCACCAGGTATTTCTCGAACCAGAAGGGCTTGATACGGAAGAATATTACGCCAACGGCCTGTCCACGAGCCTGCCCTACGACGTGCAAACCATGATGTATCGCACCATTTCCGGCCTCGAAGAGGTCGAGATCATGCGGCCTGCCTACGCCATCGAGTATGATTTCGCCTTTCCCACGCAGATCCAGCACTCCCTTGAGACGAAAAAGATATCAGGCCTTTTTTTCGCGGGCCAGATCAACGGCACGTCGGGATATGAAGAGGCTGCGGCCCAGGGTCTCTTGGCCGGAGTGAATGCGGCACTCAAGATCCGGAAGCGGGAGCCGCTCATCCTCTCTCGCTCCGAGGCGTACATCGGCGTGCTGATCGACGACCTCGTGACGCGGGGGACGAACGAGCCCTATCGCATGTTCACCTCCCGGGCAGAGTACCGGCTCCTCCTGCGCGAAGACAATGCGGACCTCCGGCTCCGTCATCACGGACGGAACATCGGGCTTGTTTCAGAGGAAGACTATCAGGAGTTTGTGGAAAAGAAAGAACGCATCGATTGCGAAGTCCTGCGGCTTCAAAACCTCTGGGTCAAGCCCACCGCGGAAGTAAACAACCTGCTCGCAGAGCGCGGATCAACGGCCCTTGCCTCTGAAGCGTCTTTGGAGCAGCTCTTGAAGCGGCCGGAAATGGCATACGCCGATATCAGCAGGATCAGCTCTCCGCCAAAGCCGCTTGACCCCGCCGCTGCCGAGCAGGTTGAGATCCGGGTAAAGTACGAGGGTTACATCCAGCGCCAGCTGCAGCAGGTGAAGCGCTTTGCCTCGCTCGAGGAAAAGAGCCTGCCCGATGATATGGACTACGACGCCATCACCGGCCTCGGCAGCGAAGTCAAACAGAAGCTGAACCAGGTGCGTCCGATCTCCCTTGGCCAAGCATCGCGCATTTCGGGCATCACGCCTGCGGCGATTTCCCTGCTCATGGTTGCGCTGGAAAAACGAAAGCGGGGAAGGGCGTAACAACAATGCGGAATGACGAATGCGGAATTGGGAATTATGGACTGGTGAAGAGGGGATCTGCATTGAGATCCGAGGATGCTCTATGACCCCGAGGGAACTATTGATGACCGGCGCGCAGGAACTCGGCATCACTCTGTCCGTGGAGCAGGTGAACTCGCTTTTCATCTTTCTGGCAGAGCTGAAGAAGTGGAACCGGAAAATCAATCTTACCGCAATAAAAGACGAGCGGGATATTGTGATCAAGCATGTGCTCGATTCCCTTTCCTATATTCAAGGCTTCTCCCCGATACCGGGGCTGAAGCTGCTGGACATGGGGGCAGGCGCCGGCTTTCCGGCAGTCCCGATCAAGCTGGCACACGCTGATATCGAGATCACGCTGGTTGAGTCGGTCAAAAAAAAGGCCTCTTTTTTGAGACATGTCGCGCGAACTCTTAAACTGACCGGAATTGAGGTCCAGGACAAAAGAACGAATGAGCTTCCCGATTCATACCACGGGGCCTATGATGTGGTCACAGCACGGGCCTTTGCGGACATGAATCTGGCGCTTGAGGCTGGCCGGTTATTTCTGAGAACCGGGGGCCTCATGGTCCTGAGCAGGGGCGCTGAAGAGACCATCGATAAGCACGAGTATGCCAGGTCAGGATACTCGTTGGAGAAAAGGCTCGCGCTGACGCTTCCCCATTCGGATTATAAGAGGGCTCTCTGGATTTTTAAGCGGGAACATTGATCCTGAAAAAAGATCAGTTGGACACTGAAGAATCGGATTAACATATGATAAAGGCAGGTAAATTCTGAACCCAGAGTCTTCGCCTTTCGGGGGAACTGATTATCAAAGGAAAATCCGCTGTGATCAGGCTTTTATCCGCTTTTATCAGTGTCAAATTCCGTTTTTAGGTTGATTGTTCCACGTGGAACATCGGCTTGTCAGGTGCAAACTACTGAACAGAATGTGAAAAAATGACTGAACGTACTCTTACCATACCCACTGAATGGCGGGAACTTGCTGAAGAGATCGTGGGCCATCCAGGACCGGTTCTCGTCATCGGCGCTCCGGGATCGGGCAAGACCACGTTCTGTCTCTATTTGTCAGGACTGCTCTGCCGCAGCAACAGGAGGGTGGCATGGATCGAGGCGGACCCTGGCCAACCGTTCATCGGCCCGCCTGCGTCCATTTCGCTCACCCTCTACAGCGAGGCTGCCGACCTGATGAAGCGAAAAAACCCTCTGATCATGAGCTTTATCGGCAACACCTCGCCGGTCGGACGTTTGCTCGAAATGATCTCAGGACTTCAAAAGCTGATGCACCAGGCCCAAACACAAAAGCCGGACATTACCCTCATTAATACCTGCGGCCTGGTGAACGGCGGCGCTGCGCGGGAGCTCAAGTATCATGAGATCGACATAAGTTCGCCGCGTTATGTCATTGCGCTGCAAAAAGGGAATGAGGTCGAGCATCTTCTGGCGCCCCATTCGCATCGTGCCGGCTTGCTGATCCGCCGGCTCCCCATATCGCCCGATGCACGGCCTTCGACCAACGAAGCCCGGCGAGCTAGCCGAGAACAGCGCTTCAAGGAATATTTTCGAGGCGCCGATTTCCAGGACATAGCGCTTCATGACGTGGGCATTCACGGACCGGGTCTCGGTACGGGAGAGCGGCTCGGCTTCAGGGATATTAACAGGCTTTCGAAGATCTTCCAGGCGATCGTGATCCACGCCGAGCTTTCCGCAGACCGGTTGTTCCTTATTACCGAGGGAGAGTATGCGGAAACCGAGCTCTTTACAGCCAGGGAGCAGTACAATGTCCGGGAGGTCATGATCATGAGGCGGTCGGAGCTGGACCATCTGCTCGTCGGCCTGAACGACGACCAAAACCTCTGCCTGGGACTCGGGATCCTGCGCACTATCGATCTGAAGGAGCTGTCCATCAGGGTAATTACGCCCTTGAAGGATGTTTCGGGTATCCGTCATGTATCGCTCGGCTCGCTTAGAGTCAGCCCTGCGGGCGGGGAACTCGGCCAGGTGTAAACGTTGTTCCACGTGGAACAACGCCAAATGGCATCCGAAACCGGCTGCTCCATGGAAAACTGCCTTTCCCCTGATCCTAAAAACGGCATTTGACACGGATAAAATCTGATAAGAGTCGGATACGGTTGGATTTTTTTAAAGATCAGTTCACCCAATAGGTGATTGACTTGCTTTCGAATGTATCCGCTTTTATCATATGTTAATCCGCTTCTTCTGTGTCTAAGTGCTTTTTCTATGTTCATTCCTTTACTGCCCTCCCGTAATAGTTTAAAAAAATGCAGCTCTTATGATGCCCGTCATAACTACTTATCCTGTCTTCCCCTATAATCGGCCTACATCACGATCGTGATGAAAATACTCTTATGGAGGGCAACCATGTTTTGTTATCAATGCGAGCAGGCATCAAACGGTAAGGCATGCACCAAGATCGGTGTTTGCGGAAAGGATCCGGAGCTCTCTGCGCTCCAGGACCTGCTGATCTACAGCCTGAAAGGCCTCTCGCTTTACGCGGTTGAGGGAAGAAAAGCCGGAGTTCTTGACCAAAACGTCAACGTTTTTACGGCAAAGGCGCTCTTTTCAACGCTCACGAACGTTGATTTCGATCCCCAGCGTTTCGAAGGCCTCATTCAGAAAAGCGTCGAGCTTCGCGAACAACTGAAAGCGAAAGTAAAAGCAGCAGGCGGCAAAACAGACCTTAGCCATGGGAGCGCGTCTTTTCTACCCGAGACGTCCCGGGAGAATCTGGTGAAACAGGGCAGAAAGGTCGTAGAGAGAATCCCCGACGTCGCAATCAACCCGGACATCCAATCCCTTCAAGACATCCTGCTTTTCGGCCTGAAAGGAGTTGCTGCCTACGCTGATCACGCCCAGATCCTCGGCAAAACCGACGATATCGTGTATGCCTTTATGCACGAAGCATTATCAGCCATGACCAGGACGGACTTGGGACTGAACGAATGGATCGGGCTCGTGTTGAAGTGCGGAGAAGTCAATCTGAAGACCATGGAGATCCTCGACGCCGGCAATACAAGCGCCTACGGCCATCCAATCCCGACCAAGGTGCCGCTCGGAGCAAAAAAGGGCAAGGCCATTCTCGTATCGGGCCATGACCTCAAGGACCTCGACATGATCCTGAAGCAGAGCGAGGGCAAGGGGATCAATGTGTATACCCACGGCGAAATGCTTCCGGCCCACGGCTATCCGAGCCTGAAGAAGTACCCGCATTTCTTCGGCCACTTCGGCACTGCCTGGCAGAACCAGCACAAGGAATTTGTGCACTTCCCCGGCGCCATCGTGATGACCACGAACTGCATCCAGAAACCCCTTGCCTCGTATAAAGACAACCTCTTTACCGCCGGCCTTGTGGGCTGGCCCGATGTGGCCCATATCGCAGACGGAAACTTCACGCCCGTGATCGAGAAAGCCCTTGCTCTTCCCGGATTCACTGAAGACGCGCCGGGCAAAGAAGTGTTCGCCGGGTTTGCGCGAAAATCGGTTTTGGGCGTTGCAGACAAGGTGATCGATGCGGTAAAAGCCGGAAAGATCCGCCACTTTTTCCTGGTCGGCGGATGCGACGGCGCCAAGCCCGGCAGGAATTACTATACCGAGTTCGTGGAAAAAGCGCCCAAGGACACAATAATCCTGACCCTGGCCTGCGGCAAGTTCCGGTTCTTTGACAAGGAGCTGGGAGACATCGGCGGCATTCCGCGGCTTCTCGACATCGGCCAGTGCAATGACGCTTATTCGGCGATCCAGATCGCTCTGGCCCTGTCCAAGGCCTTTAACGTCGGCGTGAACGAACTGCCGCTCTCGCTCGTCCTCTCCTGGTATGAACAAAAAGCAGTGGCAATCCTGCTCACGCTGTTGCATCTGGGAATCAAAGACATCAGGCTTGGGCCCACCCTCCCGGCATTCATCACCCCGAATGTGCTCGACGTGCTCGTGAAGAACTTCAACATCAAGCCCATTGCCGCGACACCCGAAGCCGACCTCGAAGAGATCCTCGGACCCTGCTGGTCAAAAACAAAAGCAGAATGCGCGGAAGCAGAAGCGGCTGTTTGATATCGATTTCCTGCCCCGGCAGGACGGCAAATCCGTCCTGCCGTTTTTTTCTCCCCGATGTTCCACGTGGAACCCTCGGTCCTGTCGTGGATACTCAAGCATTCTCAGTGTTTGGCGCGCGCTCTGCGGTAAAAACCGAGTTTTTTTCTTCCTTTTATAACCTTCCTATGGTAAAGTACGTCGGTTATAATCCGGTGCTTTCGAGGGGTGTCAAGAAGCATGGGCAGAGTCATAGCAATCGCTAATCAAAAGGGCGGCGTGGGCAAAACCACGACCACCGTGAACATCGCCGCCTCGCTCGCTGCCGCGGAAAAAAAAGTGCTTCTCATCGATTCCGACCCGCAGGGGAACTCAACAAGCGGGATGGGCATCGACCGGAATGAAGCGGGAGGAAGCACTTACGACCTGTTTACCGGCAAAAAGTCGCTCGAGGACATCAAGAAATCGACGCACTTCCCCTGGCTCGACGTGGTCCCGGCCAAGATCGATCTCGTCGGCGTCGAGGTGGAACTTATCCAGATGATCGCCCGCGAGCATGTGCTGAAAAAAGCCCTCGCGTCCGCCCGGAATAATTACGATTATATTTTCATCGACTGCCCGCCGTCGCTCGGCCTCCTGACCGTGAATGCTCTCACGGCAGCGGACGGCGTCATCATCCCGGTGCAGTGCGAGTATTACGCACTGGAAGGTTTGTCGGCGCTCATGAACACCATCAAGCTCATCAAACAGGACCTGAACCCCAATCTCGCCGTCGAAGGCGTGCTCCTGACCATGTACGACAGCAGGAACAACCTTGCCGACCAGGTGGCGAGCGAGGTGCGCAAGTATTTCGGGAACAAGGTCTACACAACGGTCATCCACCGGAACGTTGCGCTCTCCGAAGCGCCGAGCCACGGCAAGCCCGTGCTGCTCTACGATATCCGGTCCCGCGGCGCACAGAGCTACCTGGAACTGGCGAAGGAGGTCATCAGCAATGCAAAAGCAGGCGCTCGGTAAGGGCCTCGGCGCGCTCATCCCCGATTTGTCCGCTCTCGACGACAAGGAGAAAAAAGCGCTCGGCATCAGCGAGATCGAGCTGGACAAGATCGTTCCGAACGATTACCAGCCCCGCAAGTTCTTCGATGACGAGAAGCTCAAGGAACTCGCCGCCTCGATAAAAGAACAAGGGGTGATCCAACCGATCATCGTGCACAAAGCAGGCGGCGGCTATCAGTTGATCGCCGGGGAACGCCGGTGGCGCGCGTCGCGTCTCGCGGGGCTCAAGACCATCCCGGCGCTCGTAAAAGAAGCGACCAAGCGCGAGCTCCTCGAAATGGCGCTGATCGAAAACATCCAGCGGGAAGACCTGAACCCGCTCGAAGCAGCCGAAGCGTACAAGCGATTACAGGACGAGTTCAAGCTCACGCAGGAGGACCTCGCCAGGCGCGTCGGGAAAGAACGCTCCACGGTCACGAACTTCCTGCGTCTTCTCGGTCTCCCGAAGGAGATCAAGCACGACCTGTCGTCGGGCGCTCTCAGCATGGGACACGCCAAAGCGCTCCTGTCCCTGGACCGCGTCCGCGACCAGCTGCAGGCTGCCGCATCAATCGTGAAAAAGGGCCTCTCGGTGCGCGAAGCGGAAGCGCTCGCCCACGGGCTGAAGAACCCGCCGAAAGAAAAGAAAACCCGCCCGAACCACGAACTGAAATCGGTCGAGGAAAAATTAAGGAAATCTCTCGGCACCAAGGTGAGCATTACCTCGAAATCAAAGGGCGGCAGAATCGTGATCGAGTACTACTCTCCCGAGGACCTGGACAGGATCCTGGAGAAGATCGGGTAACAAACGTTTAATAATTTCAGCCGCGCAGAACACGGAGTTCGCTGAAAAAGGGTGTTCGTCTCTTTACTACACCGGCAGTTCTTTTCTCTGTATACTCTGTGACCGCTGCGGCACTTTTTTTTAAATCAGCTTCTTGAGGAGGATTCATTCATGTTGAAAAAAGGATCGGGCTCACCTGAACAGGCGGAGATCACCGCCTTCCTCGGTAAGGGCACGGAATTCAAAGGCGTGCTCAGCTTCGAGGGCACCATCCGCGTTGACGGCAAGGTCGAGGGGGAAGTAGTTTCCAAAGATACGTTGATCGCCGGCGACGGTGCTTTGCTCCAGGGCGAAATAACCATCGGCACACTCATCTGCAGCGGCAAGGTCGTCGGCAATATCAACGCCGGCCTGAAGGTACACGTCCTGGCTCCGGCGAACATCCAGGGCAACATTCGGACGCCCAAGCTCATTATCGAAGAAGGCGTGACCTTGAACGGGAAGTGCGAGATGGGCGCCGTTGAAACAAAAACCGTTGAACAAAAGGTCGTGTCGCTCACAGACCGGTAAACTTTTGCCGCTCTGCGATAGGCCGGCCAACCATGCGAAGAAACCGGAACGGGGAGCAGGAGCATTGCCCGGCACTGTCTCCTCCCTTTCCCGTTCCCAGCCCTTTCTTCTTATCTTTGTGGTGTCCCAAACCGTGCCCGAGCATTTCGGAACGTACTAACGAGACAACAATGGTCCTCTTTCATCTCTTTCGCACTCCGGCTCTTTCAGCATACCAGACCGCGGGCCTCGTAGCTGCCGCTCAAGACAAGGTCTCCTCCGCACTGCGCGCGATCGAGACCGAGTTCTGTTTTAACGTGGCTGCGGACAGTCCGCTCACTGCTGATGAGATGCGCCTTCTCCGCTGGCTCCTTGCCGAGACCTTTGAGCCGGAACAGTTTTCCGACCGAAGTTTCCTGACCCCGGACCCCGGACCCCGGACCCTGGTTCTGGAAGCGGGCCCGCGCATGAACTTTACGACCGCCTGGTCCACAAACGCGGTCTCGGTGTGCCATGCCTGCGGACTCAAGAAAATCTCCCGCATCGAGCGTTCGCGCCGGTACCTGCTCGCGCTTGACGGCAAGGCGACCATGAGCAATGAGCAGAGAGCTGCTTTTCTTTCTCTGGTGCACGACCGCATGACCGAGTGCCCCTATCCGGCACCGCTTTCAACTTTCGAGACCGGCATCAAACCCGAGCCCGTGCGCATCGTGCCGCTCCGGGAAGAGGGAAGGCCGGCGCTCGAAAAAATCAACCGCGAAATGGGCCTCGGCCTCGATGACTGGGACCTGGACTACTACACGAACCTCTTTGTCAAGGAGATCAAGCGCAACCCGACGAATGTGGAATGCTTCGATCTGTCGCAGTCGAACAGCGAGCACTCCCGCCACTGGTTCTTCCGCGGCAAGCTCATCGTAAACGGCAAGGAAATCCCCGACACCCTGATGCAGATCGTGAAGGCCACCTATGATGCGAACAGGAACAACAGCGTCATTGCCTTCAGCGACAATTCGAGCGCCATCAGGGGCTATGACATCACGACCATCATCCCGGATCTCATCGGCAAGCCCTCTGCGTTCCGCGAGGCAAAGCGCAAATACCACATTATCTTCACGGCGGAAACGCACAACTTCCCCTCGGGCGTTGCTCCCTTCCCCGGGGCTGAAACCGGCACGGGCGGCCGCATCCGCGATGTGCAGGCGACCGGTACGGGCGGCCTCGTGGTCGCCGGCACCGCGGCCTACTGCGTCGGCAACCTCCGCATTCCCGGATACACGCTTCCCTGGGAAGACGACGCATATTCGTATCCAAATAATCTTGCCTCGCCTCTCCGGATCGAGCTCGAAGCGAGCAACGGCGCCTCGGACTACGGCAACAAGTTCGGCGAACCGGTGATCCAGGGCTTCACGCGCTCCTTCGGCCTTCGTTTGCCCGACGGCGAGCGGCGTGAATGGCTCAAGCCCATCATGTTTTCCGCGGGCATCGGCCAGATGGACGGCCGGCATACCGGGAAGACCGAAGCACAGAAGGGCATGCTCGTGATCAAGATCGGCGGCCCGGCGTATCGCATCGGCATGGGCGGCGGCGCCGCTTCGTCCATGATCCAGGGCGAGAACATTGCCGAGCTCGATTTTAACGCAGTCCAGCGCGGCGACGCGGAGATGGAGCAGAAACTGAACCGCGTAATCCGCGCCTGCGTGGAGCTGGGAGAAAAGAACCCGATCCAAAGCATCCACGACCAGGGCGCAGGCGGCAACTGCAATGTGGTGAAGGAAATCGTGCACCCTGCAGGGGCAAAGATCGAGATCAGGAAGATCCAGGTCGGCGACACCACGCTTTCGGTGCTCGAGATCTGGGGCGCTGAATACCAGGAGCAGAACGCGCTCCTCTTGAAGCCCGAACAGGAAAGCCTGTTTAAATCGCTGTGCGAGCGCGAGAAAGTGCCCATGGCAGTCATCGGCGCCGTGACCGGCGATGGCTATATTGTGCTGTATGATGAGACCAATAACTCCACGCCGGAGAATCTCGAGCTTGCCAAAGTGCTCGGCGACATGCCGCAAAAAGTTTTCACGCTCGATCGAAAAAAGACAACGCTCAAGCCGCTCGTTCTTCCGAAGGACCTCTCCGTACGCCAGGCCCTCGACCGCGTTCTTCGTCTCGTTTCCGTGGGTTCCAAACGGTTCCTCACAAACAAGGTCGACCGGTCCGTTACCGGCCTGATCGCCCGCCAGCAGTGCGCAGGCCCGCTCCAGCTGACCGTGTCCGACGTCGCCGTGATCGCCCAGTCCCACTTCGGCCTGACCGGGGCCGCATGCTCCATCGGCGAGCAGCCCGTGAAGGAGCTGATCGATCCCGCGGCCATGGCCAGGATGAGCGTGGCTGAGGCGCTCACGAACATCGTCTGGGCCGAGGTCTCCGGCCTGGGCGACATCCGGTGCTCCGCAAACTGGATGTGGGCGCCGAAACTTCCCGGCGAAGGCAGCAGGCTCTACGATGCCGCCGTTGCCATGCGCGACGTGATGATCGAGTTCGGCATGGCGGTTGACGGCGGCAAGGACAGCCTGTCCATGGCCGCGAAAGTGACGAACCCCGACAACACGAAGGAGATCGTAAAGTCGCCGGGCACGCTCGTGATCTCGGCCTACGTCACCTGTCCGGACATCACCAAGACCGTGACGCCGGACCTCAAAGCTCCGGGTAAAAGCAAAATTATTTTTATCGACCTCGGCAATAGCCAAAACCGGCTCGGCGGCTCGGCCCTTGCGCAGGTTTACGGCCAGGTGGGCGATACGTCGCCGGACCTTGACGATCCGCAGCTTTTGACCAGGACGTTTAACGCCGTGCAGCAGCTCGTATCAGAGGGCCGTATTCTTGCAGGACATGACCGCTCGGACGGCGGGCTCGCAACGACCTTGCTTGAAATGGCCTTTGCCGGAAACTGCGGCATCGAGATCGACCTTGGAACCCAAAGCAACTCCATTGCAACCCTTTTCTCCGAGGAGCTCGGGCTTGTGTTGGAATATCTCCCGGTTGAAGAAGAAACAATCCTCAAAATACTCGATAACGCCGCGGTCCCTTACCAGGTTATTGGCAAAACAACGATTGAGAAACGAATACTCTTCTCGCTCAAAACTCAAAACTCAGAACTCAAAACCGTCCTGAATGAGGACATGCGGGTGCTCCGCGACATCTGGGAAGAAACGAGCCACCACCTCGACCTTTTGCAGCGGAACCCCGTGAACATCCGAGAAGAGCGAAAGAACATCTACGACCGCAAAGGTCCGTCTTTCGTCATCCCCTTCACACCTGCACAAACGTCCGAAGCACTCTTTTGCGCTCCGTCGAAGCCGAGGGTCGCGATCATCCGGGAAGAGGGGAGCAACGGAGACCGCGAAATGGCTTCCGCCTTCTTCCTCGCAGGGTTTGAGCCCTGGGACGTGACGGTCACCGACCTGCTCGAAGGCAGGATCACGCTCGACCGGTTTCGCGGAGTAGTCTTTGTCGGGGGGTTCAGCTATGCCGACGTTCTCGACTCGGCCAAAGGCTGGGCAGCATCCATCCGGTTCAATAAGAAGGTATGGGACCAGTTCGAAAAGTTCTACCACCGCAGCGATACCTTCAGCCTCGGCGTATGCAACGGGTGCCAGCTCATGGCGCTTTTGGGCTGGGTTCCCTGGAGAGGCATCGCCGACGAGCTTCAGCCGCGCTTCATCCATAACAAGTCCGGCCGCTTCGAGTCGCGCTTCTCTACCGTAAAAATTCTGAAGAGCCCCTCGATCATGCTGAACGGCATGGAGAATTCCGTACTCGGCATCTGGGTCGCCCACGGCGAGGGCCTTGCCTACTTCCCGAACAAAGACCTGTTCAACGAGTGCGAACACGGTCTCGCTCCAATCCGTTTTGTCGACGACGAATCAAAGATCACCGAAGCCTATCCTTTCAATCCCAACGGCTCAGCCGCTGGCATTGCCGGCCTCTGCTCGCCCGACGGCCGTCACCTCGCCATGATGCCGCACCCCGAACGCGCGGTCCTCACCTGGCAGTGGGGCTATCTGCCAGAGGACATGAAGAAATCCCTCGAAGCTTCGCCGTGGCTCAAAATGTTCCAGAACGCACGGGAATGGTGCGAAAAAAAGGTTTAAACATGGCCGATCAACAACCCAACGATCTTCTTCACGGCATCACCCTGGAGATGATCCTTAACGAACTCGTGGAACGATATGGATGGGAGGCAATGGGACAGCAAATCAAGATCAGGTGTTTCACGAATGACCCGAGCATCAGGTCCAGTCTGCAGTTTCTGAGAAAAACACCGTGGGCCAGGAATAAAGTCGAAGCAATGTATCTGCGCTATAAAAGGGAGACCTTGAAATAAACCGCGACGTTTCATCGTCGTCGCCTCTTCGCTGCCCCTTTTATATTGACAGAGCGAATCGTTGTGTATATATTTCGATCAGATGAAGCCGATCACCGAAGCCGAAGTCGTACAGGCATGTCAGACGATCTTCGGAAAAGACGTCAATATCAGCAGGGGATTCCTCCATTACTTGCAACCGAGCGGGGCTAAATCAGCCTACCGGAAGAAAGCCAAGGAACACCACCCCGATTTTTTCGCGACTGATCCCCTCTCTGTTCAACAGAAGCAAACCGCACTGTTCCGGGAAATACTTCATGCCTACGATGTCATCAGCCTCTTTTTCGCGCAGCGTGAAGCGGGAGCATGGCATTCCCCTCCAGGAGATATTCATGAACGTGGCCGTTGGGAAGCCCCGCGACCCGATGCACCGCCAAAATCCGCATCAACGCCCCGCGGCCAAGGCGCATACTACCAAGGCAGCGTCCCGGCTCGAACACTCCAGATCGGCCAGTATCTGTACTATTGCGGAAAAATTTCGTTCGATCAGCTGATCAATGCACTCGTGTGGCAGAGAAAACAACGCCCTTCCATCGGAGACATCGCCCTGCGCTGGGGATGGCTGGGCGTCGAAGCTCGTAAAAAAATATCCGGCGCACGCCTGCGGCCGAGGCTGTTCGGTGAAAAAGCCGTTCAACTGGGCCTGCTCACTATTTTCCAAGTGAACACCTTGCTCATGTACCAGCGTTCTCAGCAGCACCAGCTCGGTCAGTATTTCATTCTGAACAATATCCTGTCGATCAACGATATGGACCGCCTGGTCCAAGACCTCAAAGAGCACAATGCCGCTCTTCTGGCAGGCGCGGTCCGAAGGAACAGGCACTAGGGGCTTGATCTTCATGCAGCTCGATAATACGCGGTTCACCGGCACAACTCCCGAAGACTGCACCCTCGTTGTTGCATCGGCCAGCGCGCTATTACACCGTGGCCGCCAATATTACGAGCAACGGCGTTACCAGGACCATAGAGACCAACTGAGGAAGGGAAAGGCTTTTGAAAAAATCTTTCG
>VFSW01005468.1_pt1 | contig 18771 bp, 19 predicted proteins | sample 5358111 | NCBI WGS metagenome assembly VFSW01 (sample SAMN11554181, study PRJNA540505) | mine drainage metagenome | isolation source: sediment from site ElyBrook_90M | place: USA: Ely Copper Mine, Vershire, VT | collected 2017 | reverse complement strand
GGGTGAGTAACTTTTAAAATTTTTTAAAGTTGTTGTGACACTTATGAACAGGCCCCAAAGTGTCAAGAGCTCGATCAAACTAGTGTGTTTGAGAAAAGGTCAAGCCCGCTTCCCGTGATATTGTCATTGTTCAGTGGAAAAGAACTAGAGATTTTTTATTTACAATCATCAGATGACATGAGTTATTGTCGTTGTCGTTTGAAAGATTCATAAGCGACTTCCGTGGGATCCGGTTGGATGTCGGATGCAGCAACATCGACCACACCAGCGAGAGTGAAGTTGGGACTGGACCACTCTTCCTTGCCATCTACCTTGAGCGATATGCGGCCCGGTCGGTACAAAGACTTCTGCAAAACTCCAGGGATGATAGAAGGTGTCAAGCTGGTGTCATGCGGCTTGTTGACGTCGGGTTGAGGTTCGCAAATCACGTATTCCAGTCCTTCGACATGCAGAATGACTTGAATCACTTGGTCCTTGATGGGGCGTTTGCTCCGGACCTTCCAGTACTTCAGTAGTTGATTGGTGTGATATAGATTTCCGGCCTTGACATGGCACGTGACATGCTTGCCCAGAGGAAAGAACTGCTTGATAGCAGTCGACGAGTACGTGTTGGGAGACCACAACAGAGTATATGCTTGAGACATTTGAGGGAATGACCATGACCAGGGGTCCACCAGGCCTTGGTCGGCCTCGGGAGCCACAGATTCATTCTTAGATTCACAAGAGAATCTGGGTTCGCTTTCGGTCGCCGTGAATCATGATCGTCATTGCTTTTAGTACTTAGTGCGGATTCCAAAAACAGCACGTGACAAAACACTGCGAGAACATGCTATCCTAGATCTGGAAACTGGGCATTGCTCACTTGCTAAACCCGATTTAGGACGCGCTTGGCTTAGACTGAGCTTTAGGATTCTGGAATCCACCCAGTACCCAAAAAAGAAAATTTTTATTTGGTTAGACGACAGTGAGATCAATGACTGGCTCATCCTCAGGCAACTTATCGTTCGCATACACATGAATTTCTTCGGGATCTCCTTGCGGCTCTGGGACTTGAATAGGCAGTTCGGCGTCGGCGTTCACCCGTTCATCGTACAAATCTGGGTACTGATCCATTTCGGCCTCTGCGCTCATCTTCAGCTCCGAGTACGCATCCAACTCACGACACACAGCAGAAGCAAAAGGAAATCCCCCTGTGGCCTTGCATTCCTTGAGGAGTTTGTCTGCGTGTTCTTGGTCTTGTAATTGCCTCTCCTGTGCGCGTTGTACACGAGCAATCGCCCGCGGGTCTCGACAGTCACGAAATGATTGGATGGCAGCAAACTCTTCCATAGAATCGTTCGCCGACAACTTGGCCTTGACCGCACGACGTATCTCCTGACGATGTTTCTTGAAAAATCGCTTCCATCCACAAACTGGCTTGTGGAGTTTGAGTGTGTCAGGATCCACCACTCGCGCTTGTGTCGTGAAAGTCGATAAGAGTTTCTTGGAGGATGCCAGGTGCATGACCGTCTTGTGAAAGACCTTGGGAGTCACGTCATATCGTAGATAATGTGTTTGGCCTGGAACGTGCACACAGTAACGAGTGGTAACAGGGCGCCAAGTGACACCCCGGGTGAACATACACAGCTGGCCATTGGCAGACTGCTCCCAGTCCTCATCAGGTACATCAGAGGCGACAGGAAGGGCAGATGTCTTCTTCGAGGAGGGAGCCATGAGAACAATGGAAGGATATCAGTGTGTTCAGACATGGTTGATTGTGTCGGACTCACAGATTCAACCAAAGAATCTGTGGCCTCAGAAATTTCCGAGAAGTCATTATTTTCTTTAAGCTTGTTAAACTACGAATCAATTGATCATAATTTCAACCTTCCATGGCGTCTTCGATCGACAAACGATTGTTGCTCTCCTGTGGCCACTCGAAAGAAACCGATTCTTATTGCGGTATCGAATCTTTCTGGTGCGATTTCTGTGATGAGTTTCGTTTGAAGTATCCGTACTCCAAAATGGTCGAAACTATGTCTTTCCCCGTTCCGGATGGCTTTAGAAAGCGCCTGTGGCTTTGTTGTGGCCATTCGATGCAAGGGGAGGCGGAAAACGTGTATGATTTCACGAGCCGAGGCTACATGCTCTGCCTGTTTTGCTCCAAGAAATCTCATGAAGTACACGTGACTCGCGAGCCGGTGGATTACCAGGTGACCCTACGAGAACCAGTGAAACGAGTGGTCAAAAGAGATCATACATGCGAACAACCAACTGAACCCAAGCCAACCGAAGAAACCAAGCAACCGGAAACTTTGGAAGAAATTCTCAAGCCATGGCACGATGTGGCTGAAATTTTCCTACCGTCGTACCGGTGCTCCACCTATGAGTCGTGGGTGCTCTCGGTCTTTCGCGGTGTTTCGTGTCCCGAGAGATCCGAATTCCATAAAGGTCGCCAATTCAAGCGTTTGGCAAGTCGAATCAAGTGTGCCTACACTGGCGATCTGGTTGCCATTTTCAGCGAACACGCAATGGAGGACGAAGAATTACCCGAAGACGCATTGGTCATCCGCTGTCCAGTGAGCTGGGAAGAAGACTCCATCATCATATTCATTCCTCCTTGTGATTGTGACACCGACAAGGCGATAGTTGAGGAAGAAAACAGACGTCTCCGTGAACAAGTCTCCAAGCTCAAGAAGCAAATCATTGAAATGATGTGACCAAGAAAATTCCTTGATAATTACATAAAAATCTATTGACAAACGACAAAACTTCAAAACATAATTTTCATGCGTCGAAATCGCAAAGTGCCCCATCATGCGGTGGTTTTGCCACAGCGGAAACGGCCTATTGCGGCTCGAAATGTATTATTTCAAGGAGATGCTGAGAGGTTCTTGAACGAACTACGCAGTCGAATTGCTGGTGACACTGCCGAGTATAGCAAGATTTTCCATCGACTTCAGACGGATGGTTTTTATGAGAATGGGGCGCAAGCTATGCTTCGTTCAAAAGACCTGGTGGGAGTCTGTTCGTTGCTTGCTCTCAAGTCGGATGCTGGTATCTATCTACAATTTCGAAATGTCCTTTATGCCCTGAAAAACACCCTATCACCCACGGTTTCGCTGGATGAACTCTTTCGTGACGGAAGAAAAGCCGTTGCTTCAGGCCTCCCACACGTATTATCTCTTTGGTCTGACACCTCCCAGATCTGTGCTGCCTTATTGCCCGTCGCCCGGGAGTACGATTTTTGGTATTTACGCAACATGCAAGTCGGTATTGCCGAACGTATCAAGGATGATCATAACAAGTTGCGTGATGCGGTTGTCAAGTTTATCTTGGCCAAGCATCGGTTTCGAGTTCCATGGGTGTGTGTTCCGACCTCTGTCAAGAAAATTATGAGGTATTGGAACAATAAGGAGTTTCTCAAGTTGACTCATCCAGTGGAACCCAGACCGAATGCCTTTTGGACCGTCACTGTCCAAGGGTTTTTGACCAACCCTAATTTGCGAAAAGCAGCCCTTTATGTCCGTCTGTTGAGTTCTCCCATGACTGTCAAGGGGGTCCCTTTATCGCTCAGTCGAGATGTGCTGTCCTATGTGGTGGCCTTTTTGGTGGATCATTTGGGTGTTCGTGTCTGTCAACCCAATTGCCCTTCAAAACATCGTTTTGTATAATTTTTGTATAACTCTTTCAATTGTTGGGCATTGATGGTTTTGAGATCGAGGTCGGCGACATCAGTGTATCGTTGTTTGTGGTGTTGTAAGATATTTGCCAAATCCACCAAGAATGCTCTCATGGGTTCTACTACTGCTGGGAATCGAAAGGCGACTTTAGAATCCACGTAAAGTTGAGCTTTCGAAAGAAACTGCGCCATATCGTAATTAATGTCAGAAAATAGGTTCGTGGATTTTCCAAAATCAATCAGAGTCAATCGACGAGTTTTGGTAGACCCCCAGCGAATTCGGATGTTTTCCGGATGTAAATCACCGTGTGCGACATGATGATGATGTAGGGCATCAAAGAGAGCTAAAATATGTTGAACCAGCCAAGCCAACAATTGAAATCTGGCATCTCCATGGTGTTGAGAAAAAGCACACAACAAGTACTCATTAACGCTGGCCTCGGCGGCATCTTGACAGAGTGCGGCGGCCTGATCGGATTCCCAAAACCAATAAAAGGCCGCGGCTAAACCGAGGTGCTGAAAGTATTGACCCATTTCATATTCGGCTCGTGGAGAATGATTTGCTTTCGATGGTGTCTTTTGCATAAATTTGACGGCTAAATTTCGTAGACTCTTTCGATCCTGATACAGAGCCACACAACCGTGTTTGCCTGATCCGAGCATCGATTGATACTGAAGACCGCTCAGATTGGGCAGTGGAATTTTGTTCATCACTTGTCTCGAAAGGGGTTGTTTTTCATTGGCTTTGGGTTTCAAAGGGATGCTTAACCACTTGTGAATTTTAACAATAGCCTCTTCTTCTTTCACAATCTCTTTTGGGGTTCGCTCGCGTTCATAGAGCTTGAAATCTTTGAAACATTCGGTTTCTGATTTGATCTCATTTTTGGTCGTGAATAAGTTGTAGAGTTTTTCGGACATGGTAATCTTTTTTTTGGAGTAATAAAAAAAGAAATGATGACAAGACCGTTTTTACCTGTGCCAGCAAAAACAAGTGGTACCGGGGGTCGACCACCAGAATTTTGCCAATTTATCGGCGACTCACTCCCAAATATTACATCCTCCTACAAACCAGTCACTACGAAAACATTTTTAGGGTGTGCCGATAACAATGTAGTCATTCCTCCCAATGCATCTGGAGCTGTCTCACCAAATCAGGTATTGACCACCACCAATACAGTATTTCAAGTTCAAGACCGTCTGGGTAATATTCTTTTTTCTGAGAGTATTAACCAATTCGCGACCAATGGCGGATTAACGTATTCGAATATTGGCGATTGTACATCTTTTTATGATGAGTTCAACAACCGTTTCGTTTTTTGCGCCTCTCTTGATTATAGTACTGCTACGAGTCGTATGTTGGTGGCAGTGAGTCAAACCGCTAGTGCATTACCGAGTTCTGGATGGTATTTTTACACACAACTTTCCGATAGCGGTGGAGCTCATTTTTGTGATTTTCCGAGTATAGGATCCAATAGTCAATGGATTGTTGTGAGTGCGAACTTGTACACAGTGGCTACAACACCTGTTTTTACGTCGGCTTGTGTTTGGGTTTTGAACATGGCCGCGGCTTACGCAGGTACCAATACCTCCACTTATATCACTTCCACTCAAATTCCGGCATTGGTTAACGCGAGTACTATGCGTCCCGCTCGTATGCACGATACTTATTCAACCACTATGTATTTGGTCGATAATTCGATGTCTTATAATTCATTGCGTATCAGTACCATTACTGGCCCGGTAAATGCACCCTATTTGAATTTTGGGTTGACGAACACGTCTCCCAACACTATCAGTTGGGGTTCAAGTACCGGTTTGAATAATTGGGGTTTTGAACTAGGAGGCACTAGTTCCACAGATGTCACGATTTTGGACGATCGAATGGTGTCTGTTGAGTATAGAAACGGTTATTTGTACACCTGTGCGACGGTGGGTTTTCCTGCCAGTAGCCCGACATTTGCCTCCATAATGTTTTGCCAAATTATAGCCTCTACGGGTGTACTGGCTCAACAAGTGTTTTTGAATAATGGAGGCTCTGGGGGCACTTCAACCTCTTGGGCATTCCCTTCTGTGGCAGTGAATACTAATGGTGATGTACTCATCGGTTTTACGTTATTCGATGTACATTCCTACCCGAGCGCTGCCTACGTATTCCAAGCGGCCACAGATCCCGCGGGGACGTTTCAACTCCCGTCCGTATTTCAACCTGGTCTGGGTTTTTATAACAAGATTTATAGCCCAGACACTCGAAATCGTTGGGGTGATGTTAGTATGACCCAAGTGGATCCAGTGAACGGAGTTGATTTTTGGACTTTCCAAGAGTATGCGGCTTTACCGACCTCTCAATCAGAATGGGCGTGTGGATTCGCTCAAGTTGCGTTGTTAAACCCGGTTGTAACTCCCACACCCACCATTGTTATTTCGTATCCCACTCCCTCTGTGACCAAAACGGCGACACCTACCACGACCATGACTCCTGTTCCAAGTTCCTCCAGCGCTTTATCTGCAGGTGCGATTGCCGGTATTGTCATTGGAGCACTAGCCGCTATCGCTTTGATTGTGGGTCTGTGTGTGGGGTTATTACGCAAAAAGAAGGTTTCTCCGGCGACACCCACAAAAGTCCAAGAAAAAACGCGTTCCCCTGTTAAATCCAATAGAGGTAAATAAAAAACCATGTCTCGTGAATCGCTGTCGGAGGTGTTGCAGAATCTCGATATGTATTGTTTGAGTCGTTTGTCTATGTCAGCTCCTGAACAGGAGATTACCCGAGACTTGCGAGATTTTCGTTTATTTTCAGAGGAAAAGGATACCTGGACCAGGAAGCAAGAATGGAAATTGTTGATTAGACGTATTCGAAGAGCAATACGGCCGTATTTGAATCCCAGAGTTCCTAGAAGTCAATTTAATCCGAGACTTTATACAAATAGGCCTTCTTTTGATTTGAGTCTAGATGATGATGATCTGATCTCTGAGCCGTTTATACCCGCGTCACGATACGACACGGTTGAAGTGAAGCAAATGATTCAAGATATATTGCCGGGAGTGCTTCAGCAAGTGGATGCCCACATTCAAAACACCCGTCGACGGCCACCGCCGCCTCATACAGCAAGTGAACTTCAATCGGCGTCTGAAGAAGTAGCGAACCTTTTGAATAGTGTTTTGCCTGATATGTTTCGTAGTCAACTGTCGACGACCAATGCCCCCTCCACATCATCTCAATAGATATATATTATCGGTTGTCATTAAAAAAGATGGCTTGTAATCAATGGATGTCTGTTTACGGGTTTAACCCGACCAATGTATTAACAAAAACATTGGCTGATTTACAAAGTACTTTGGTCAATGACGGGGTCAATTGTGTAAATGGAAATCAGACCATGTGTTCCACTTTTTGTCAGTCTGTCACTAAAAATCCTAGTCAGTGTTTTGCTTGTCTCTCAAATCCGCAAACCTGCCCTGCCAGCAAAAATCGTACCCAGGTTGGGTTTGTGGACTGTAATGCCCACCCAACCGATCCGAGATGTGATCCCTGTTGTCCAAATGCTGGGGCCGCTGTGGCATGTCAAGCATGTATTGCAGCTGCAGGTCAAGGGGTATCTCTACAGACATTTGCAGACTGTTATTACCCTTCTGGCATTTCTAATACCAATTTGATTATTATTGTGGTCTGTTCGGTGGTGGGTGCGATAGTGGTGTGTCTGGTGATTGGGATCGTCGTCAATTTAAAACGAAAAGCGGCGGCCAAAGATAAATTGGTAGCGCAGTTGAGCAAATCGGGAACCAATCAACAAGTGTTACAAGAAGTAGAGCAACTGGATTATAGCAAGATTGATCCTGGTATCTTTAGTGAAGTAAATCGTCAATTGGCTTTGAATCGTGGTGGAGGTAATTGAGGCTTTTTCACAAGTCATCAGGATTATAACCGGTTTGAACGAGGCGTTGATTTTCTTGGTTTTTCTTTTCGATACGAGGCTTAATCACTTTGTAGAATACGATCAACACAATCCCAACTGTCAATACCATGGCTCCCAAAATCGCAGAAATGATGATTACTTGGATGCTGATGGGTGGTTGAATGACTCCAGTAACGCACGACCAACAACTGTTGATACTGGCGTCGATCGGTGTCACAGGGACTCCTACGCTCTGGTTGGCTATACATTCGTGACAATTGACCGCGTCTCTCAGCAAATTGGTATTTTCAGGGTTCGTTGGATCAACCTCTGGACAAGGGTTCGTTGCTGGTGTGCTTTGAGCGATCAATTGATTGATGCATTCAAAACAGGCCGAACGATCAGAAGTCACACTCCTACAAGCTCCCACACACTGAGGCTGTGGAGGTGTCACTGTCGCACTGGGAATTTTCGCCACGCCCGTATTTGGGTCTAGTCCAAAAAATTTGCCTGTGATGCGATTGATACATTGTAAGCCGCGTTGGTTGACCCAGTGCAAAAAACCATCTTCGATGAGGTAGTTGAACATAGGAGGTCGTGTATTGACGGTGCTCGCCGGGCGTTGAGGCGGTTTTAAATTGTTGTAGGATTTACATTCTGCTGCAGTTGTGTAAACTTGTCCTTTCACCACACAACCCCAAGTCTGTGTGAGTAACCATTGGCTTTTCGTATCCACTGAGGCAGAGGAGTCGGGGATGGTTTTTGTTGTCTCCTTGGCATATCGAGTTGCTAAATCTTGACAAGAAGTAGACATTTATTGGTAATCATCAAAAATATCACAATTGACCGAGAGCACCCAAAAAACTAGCCATGGTGGCATAATCTTGAAAACGTTGAGCACTGTACTCTGGGGTGATTTGATCCAGAGAGGCACCCATGGGCACCAAGACTGCCTGACGAAGGTTATAGACGGGCGCAGCTTCTTTGAGAAATTTACGCAATCCCTCGAGCGTGAAATTGTAAATGACAAAGTAGCGCCCGTTGAACTGATGAACGGAGGGCACCGCGCCCAAGGCGTCGGGAAATTCACTCCCATCAAGGTAAATATGTTGTTCCTTGGTGGAAATGACGACTTTCCCCACTTCAGAATTGGAAATACGTAACAGATATGTTCCCGCACACTGCACATGGTTTTGACTCTCATGGCGCGACATCAAGTGGACATAACCGGCCGAATAGAGATCTGACAGACCATTGAGGGTGTGAACAATGACATTCATGTGGGCAAAGAGCTTCTTCAAGCGGTCGAGGCGTGAGTCGCTAAAAGAAAACTTGAAAGGAAGGTTTGCCATCTGCGAGTCATTGGGCAAGTACCCGAGATAAACTTGACACAGCCACCGGATGGTGCGATCGTCGATAATGTTCACGAATGGGACTTGAACGGCGTTGCAGAAACTCCACAAGCACGTCAGCTGAACAGTGTGAAGAAATTTTTCAGGGTCTTCAAAGGCCAAGAGGAATTCCAGGTGATCAGTATCAAAGGGGTGTTGACAGGCCCGCAGAAAATCCGCACGTTCCGCAGGCGATGGAAACACTTGTTCCACCTCCACGGCCAAAGACATCTTAGGCGCAGAAATCGAATTCATAGTGAGGCACTCGAAATAATGACAGTCAAAACAACACGGATCCGGAGCTGACATATGAGAATTTTCCAGAGATTCTTGACAGGATGTGGCTCTGGGTGCCAAACAGCAACAACACAGATTCACAAGAATCTGAGGGTGAATCTGTGGTTCAGGGATGCCCAACCCAGTCGTCCATGAGTGGTTAAGGCTCACTCCTTCAAATGTCTCAAGCATATTCTCTGCGCTGGTCTCCTAACAAATTTAGCTCATCCGACATCAAGACTTTCTTCACACGCACCCGGAGCGTTACAGTCAGAAATGGCGGACTGTTCCACCAAAACAAGAGCTTTTTGTTCATCAAGGTCCGAAGCTCCGCGCCCTTCTGCGGCGAACAAGTCAAGTTGTTCCTCGTGGCGTCTGGTCATGATCACGTGATATGCGAGCCCCAACCGCGGCCGGACCGAGACCATGATACGGAAATCACGAGGCTGAGAATTCCCCGTGAGTTACAAGACCTCAAGCAGAGCCTCAGTTACCTGTCACTCCGGGTGGACGGTCAAGAAAAATGGCGGAGCCCAATTTTCACTTACTGCGGAGTTGCCGATCCGACTTTATGTCTAGACGATGCTGCTTCCATTTTGTGTCATCTTGCTGATCATTAATAAAACTAGAATTGCTCCAGTGCGCCCATATTGGATTGTTGAAGTTCGTTCGCTTTTGTCGCCTGAATGGCACTCTGCAGAGAGTTTCGAATGAGTTTGTAAATACCGAAACCTATAACCGCAAGAATAACCACGGCTAGTGCGACCAGCACGGCTATAAGTACTTGACCGACGGCCGAATGGATGGCGCTTACAAAAGTCACAGAAGAAGTGAACAAGACTTGCCCGACGGAACTGAGAGTATTTTGGTCATTGGCAACTTGTTCAATAGTTTGAAAGACTTGGTCACTGAAGGACTTCTCCACAATTTGGTTGGTTGTCACACTTTCTAAAGCGATATTAAAAGCGGTACTCTGGCTGATATTGTTCACAAAAACACTGGTGGCCGACACGATATCAATCGTTTGTGCCGATTGCATACTAGAAGCCACCAGAGTCAAAAAATCTTGATCGACGTTGGATGAAACATAGCTGACAATATTTTGAGTGATATTGACAGTATCATTGGTACCAAAGGCCTTGGCCACACCTGCCAACACGTCTTGATTGGAAAGTAATTGTTGGCTGACCAGACTACCCAAGTTAGCTTTAAAAGCGTTTACGTCACGTACTTGATTATAACAAATATTTTGTCCTCCTCCTTCATTTTGAGTCAATATATTGGCCTGAGTCACGTTCATCAGGGAACAAGCTTTACATGACACTAAACCACACGTGGCTATTCTTTGCATCAAAAGGATAAATTCTTCGTCAATGGATAGGCGAACCTGAACTGTCCCTCCTTGATCCCATACTTTTCGTTCTAATCGATGTTGTGCCAACATACCATCAAACACGTTGAGATTACATTGCCCACAGGCTAAATTACCTTCATATACCGAAGAAGGATCTTGTAAAATAGGGTTACAGGTGATATTAATCTGTTGATCGATAGCTGCAAAAGTCGTACATAAGTTGAGAGATGTGACAATGGCCGTGGCAATAATTTCTTGTGTGGATCGAATTACAGCTTGTTTTGTGGGATCACAGCCAGATTTGGAGGAAAAAGGCTTTCCCGGGAATCCGACTGCATTCCAAGCGGAATTGGCGTCATCTCCTAACCCTAACTTATCTAGGCCTACACCAATTCCTCCTGTTAATAACAGTTCCTGCCATGTACTTTGACAACCACCCATTTTATTGAGATGATGGGAAAACTATTCATTCTTTTTTCCAAACAATTTCCGCCATCTTTTCGTAGGGGTCATCCACGGTAAAGATGCCTTGGTCATCAGAAAACGACGGTGGGGCCTGGATGCCCTGTTCTTGTTCTTGATTGGCTTGGGGAGACTCCTCAGGAAATTCCATGATGAAAAAATGAAAACATTTTTTGGGGAAATTACGTAAAAATTACCAAAACTCAACTATGTGTGATTCTATAAGCCCAATAAGACATGCGACCATAGATGCGTCCATTGGTGCGTCGGCGAATATCATAATGATCACCCAGCTCCCACGGCTTCATTTCTGAATCTAAAAAGGGCAAATAATAATCAGGAATACAAGGAGTGGTTTGGTATCGAGCATCATAGGTTATAGGAATTAAGCCGAGATAAAACGATTCCCACAAGCGATGTGTGTCCGCACCGTTTCCTCTGGGACACGCAATGTACTGATATCGCTTCATGGTATTTAGAAATTCTTTGTAAGTCAATCGATTCTCCTCAAAGACATAATTGTCAGGGTTCGCCTTGAGTTCATCCATGAGCTGACGACGTATAGGGGTGGTGGATGCATTGATGTTGACATAGACCTGTTCAATGGGATTAAGAGCAACAACAGTCTTCATGGCTTCCACAAGCGTTTGGACATCTCCGTGGCCATATTCACTGTTGGCAATTCCAATAGGCAAAGGCACCGCTTTCGGATGTTGTACCAGACAATTTTGAGCAAACCAACGATTGAGTAGAGGATGATCTAAATAGGAATTGAATTTGGATGTGATATCAATATCAGAATTATGTGTGATTAAAGTGAATCGCTTTTGTTGATTTACCGCGACCGGCCAAAATTCCTCCAGACAATCGGTTTTCACAAAAATAATATTGTCTTCTTGCAAAAGAGAAAGTGTAGACAAGTCAGAAGACTCATTGATTTGTATATCAGCAAGATTTCTAAATTGATGACCTTGTATGATATCTTCTGGTGACATTGCTGAACATGACAGATAGAGATGAAGGTTTTTGGAATGAATATGTAAGTTACACAAAGGGTATACTTGTTCGTCTGTAATGATCAATGGTAGACGAAGCCCATCGTTCAACATCCAATGAATCGGCAGATCGTTGGGTGAGAATAATGAATCGGGACTGATATAACCTCGACTGTCTCCTTTGTCGTGAATGATATCGATACCTCCCACACACTGACCTAGACAGGCTGCATCAAATAGACAGGAAAATTGTGAATTGCTGAGCCCTTTTACCCATTCACCATGTTTGTCACTCAAATTTTCTGCCAGGGACGTGGGTAGAGTGGGTAGTTGACTACAAAATTCTGGGTAAAGATCGGAGAACTTGCATAAGCTCACCATATCTGTGGTCTTGTAATGCTCTTGTTCGGCCACAAATTGACAATATTGATCCAGGGACGTCAGAGAGCCCACATAAAAGACACTGGCGATACATCGACCGTCCTTGTTATCCCTCGGTACTCCAATCTTGTTGCCAAGTGCATTAATCATTTGATTTTGTAGTGTTTGTCTAGAAATGTAGAGTAGATTATCATGTTCAATATGGAGGCATCTGGAGACTGAGTGTTGTTCCATGAAATCTCGGAGCGTGAAAAAGCGCTGTAGGGACAAGTGAAAGACATTTTTCTCACCGTGTATTTGAGATATGTCTCTTGACAATGTGTTATCGGAGGGCATCAAGACCGGAGTGACTCCAGGACAGAATGCAAGTCGTTCCAAAACAACGGATGTATCCACTAAGAAGATCACGGAATTCCAACCCATCACATGTAATTGATCAATACAATCAAATACGTGGTCAGGCAATTTGGAACCGAGATGAATCAATACTATAGGGAAAGATTCCAGGGTCGGTGATGATGTGGGTGCTATTTCACGAGTGAAACGATTGTTTCGTTTTTTCTGTTTTGTTGCAGTAGCGACCCCATTGTTCTGGTGACAGAACATTACAATGAATATGATGGCCACAATGAGGAGAACCAGGAAAACTTCTGCCAACATAATTTATTAACAAGCAAAAAAATGTCTCAGACTTTCAAATGGCCAAAGTGGTCAAGCTCAAAAGAAGCCAAGGACAAGTGGTTCAAGATTGTGACGTGTACATTGGAAGAAAATGTACATTGGGTGGATGGAATTTACCAGCATCCAAATGGCACAACCCTTTCACTGTGAAAGAGTGTGGATCCGCGGAAGAGGCCATTCGCAAGTATGAAGAATACATCGTAAAGCAACCTTTATTGATGGCCAGTCTTTCAGAACTCAAAGGCAAAACCTTGGGCTGTTGGTGTAAAATCAAGCCGACGGATCCTTGTCATGGAGATGTTTTGGTGAAACTGGTGTCTGGTCTTTGATTGAGTGTAAAACAAACAACATTGATGCAATCACTAAAATCGATTTCAAATTCTTGGAGGATCTTGCGATATCTGGACCATCTACCGCCGGCCAGGCCACACCCAATTCTTTCAGGAAATCCTAGTATAAAACGGCGATTTCGTTGTCTCAATTCACGACCGGCGGCCCAGAGCGCCTTTTGGAACCACTGTTCACGCAGTTCTTGTGTTTCGGGCGTTTCATACTCTGGATATTGGTAAGGAGAAGGAATTTTTCCGGGCCTCCATTGCCCTAAAAGAGCAATTACTCCTTTCGGGCTCGATGATGACTCAAAGATATGATAGGTCCCTGGGGTTCCACGATGCGTGACCATGGCAATATTTCGGCTACCAATAGCACTCCGCTTGGAATACAGAGCTGCAAAAGGGAACATACTCTCAATTTGTTCTGCCAGACCCGCACCTCGAACAGTCAAACAATTGCATTGATGCACTATAAAATCCACTTTTGCCTCTAAAAGATCACCATATTGTATCACTGACATTCGGTTTCGAAAAAATGACCAAAAAAATGAGCGAACCAGAGACGCCAATCAAATAAAAAATGTTTTATATGAATCTGACGGAATCTGTGTCAGTTGAGGGGTGCTGGGTAACCGCCAAAACAAACCATACATCCAAATGTCGTTTGGCAACTGCTACATTTGTTTGAAAGACATCGATGAACCCCGGAACCCCAAGCCGAAAGTGTGTCGAAGACATGAACACATGATGCATCCGCATTGCTTTCAAGAATGGCTCCAAATTGCTGACAAGTTGATCCAGTGCCCTGTGTGTCAAACACTCAGCCGAACGCCGGTGAAGAAACAAATTGAACATCCTGCTATGAGGCGCGTTTCCGATTGGACTTGAAATAAAATACTCAAGAACACAATAAATAATTTTTCTTGACTAGTCACTTTTTCAGAGCGGAGTCATAATTCACTATTCACCATGGATGTCATCTATGAATGGGTCTGGGATGCCTTATCCTATTCTATTAATCCAGTCATGCTGTACAAGATATTATATTTTGCAAACGAAGAATCTCGAGAACGCTTTCGTCGTGTTGAGAGTAGTACCATGGTAAACATGTTTAATTTGCTGTTGAAGCATGTGAAACATGTCAACCCTTCACATCGAAAAAGTTTTTTTGAACAATTCCTGACGGAAAAAGGCTATATCCCCAAATTATCGACTAAACGGGGACTAGCTAGCAATGACAGTTTTGGATTTGTGGATGAACATACGAAACAATGGATCGATTGGAGTTGCAGCTCAGTTGAAGTGATGAGATTTTATTGGGATGAAATTTTGTGTCGTACGACATCCACCCATCGAAATCACATCAATGACATTTGCAGGCAAATTGTGTGTATGTTGCCCGGAAAGCTCACCCAATGCACACATTGTCAATGGACGCTTCCAGAGACTGCGATGTTTTCTCAAACACAATGTAATTATTGTGACTCCAGAACCAAACAGGCCTCCTTATGTACTTATCGAGGCGTGTCTTTCCTAGTGTATCCCCAACCTAACAGACAGTTGAATAATCTCATACAAGACTTGGCTATGTGCTCTCTTTCGGGAGAGACTGATAAGAACATCGAGTTTATATCTCATATATTAGAAAAAGCTCGATTGAACGACTGACCTGCTTGCTGGAACGAGTGACAAACGACTGACCTGCTTGCTGGAACGAGAGATAAACGACTGACCTGCTTGCTGGAACGAGAGATAAACGATGCTCAAATAAACCACTGACCGATCAACCATGGGAGCTTGTCTCTGCCGTGAGATTTACTGCAAAAAATGCGGCGTTCATCTAAAACAAGCTCAATCTTATCAGAGTTGTCTCGTTCACGAATTTTCCCACGAAGGCCAAACCATTTGTGATCGCGGGTGTAAGAACTCTAATTGCTTTCATCGTTTCTAAGACATCCAATTGACAACTTCCCGGGTATGTTCCATGTCAAAGCCTACGCTGATGTGTTTGACGAAAAAATCGACAATAGAACCGTGAGACATTCGTTTATCGGGAAGACGACTACGCAAGCTCAGGGGTTCGGAAGGCTTTTTAGCAACTTTGACTGATTTTTTCATTTTAGACAATTTTTGCTTCCGACTCAAGCGCAATCGATTTGGTGATACGTCGCGTAAACTTCTCCGTTTTATTTTGTTAGAGGTGGTTATAATACGGGTGGGTTCATCAGCAAGAACATTGTGGGTATAGAAATAACAGTGGTGATGATCAGCGAATAAGAGATTTCCAGCATTGTCTATGGATATATATTTACCAAAGTGTTTCGAAAGCGGTATTTCGTTCTGAAATACGTGAAATAAATCAATCGAGTCTTCTGTCAACTGGTACACAAAGATCTTATTATTATCTGCCGTGGTTACCAAGAATTTTTCATTACACGACATGTCGACACGATATCCGAAATGCAAAATACTCAGAGATTGCTCAGAATGAGGTCGATCAAGATCGGGACAATGTAATTTGGTAATCAGTTTCACGCCGTTCGAATGATGACGAAACCCATAAACCGCACCTTCTCCATGAATGAATTTGCCTTTTGCAAATGGTGCACCAACAAATAACCAGGTTTTACCAGCGGCAACACTAGCCCCAAAGAACTCAGCGCGATCAGTAGGCGCAATATCACAAGAGGGCCCCATTTTCTTCCAATTATTTTCATATGGATACATTCGTATGATACCATCGGTTTGTCGATAAAAAGGGATAGAAATAAAAATTTTGTTTAAGTCAGTGGGAAAAACTGGAGGTAGTACAAAAGGAGTATCCGGAGAGGTGATTTGAACCGGACAATTTTGCAAAACAATTTTAGTAAATGATTGTAAAGCAGCCTTTGGTATCAAATTAATTTTTAATCCATAGAGACTAGTAGCATCGGCGATCAAAGCTTCGGAACCACTATCGTTGGCCGACAATTGTAGTTGACCACGAGATTTGAAACGGAATATGCTCCGAGCATGCCATGATCCCAGGGTACCCTGTGAGAGGTTGGTCAACTCAAACAAATTGACGACCGCAGGTTCTGATTCTATTGAGGGCTGGCTTACAATTAGAATAGTTAAAGCGGCATTCGCCGTCCAAGAAAAATTATGTTCTGCTTCATAAACCACCGTCTCAATGCTATAAAAGGAAAACGGCCAAGTGAAATGCAATTGAAATTTTCGAGAGTCAACATTCCAAACATGAAGTAGGGCATATTTACAAAGATTTCCTGCACTTTGCCGTACTCCTAAAATATGGTAAATGGTGTCTTGAACTTGAGAAGGAACCTTGCGCAAGGGAAAAACTCGTTTCAATCGAAGTAACCCTTGAGAAGCAAAAGGTAAAGAAGAATCACTCATATTCACAGAAAAACGGATCAAAATCACCAAAACTGGTAGGAGAACAAAAGCTATACATAAACATTTGGATAACCACATTATTTTTTTTATTTCTCACGATATTTTCCAAAAAAGAGCGTTACAAACCAACTAAATGTAAAAAAGGAGCCAAATCAGATAGTTCTCGAGATTGGATGTGCTCGGATGATTGGCATGCCTGATCCAAACAAGTGGCTAAATGTTGCAGTTCTTCGAACGAAAGCCCTCGGGGTGCGGTCAGGCGCAATCGGGGTTCGCGTAGCGGGCACGCGGGAGGATTGACGACAGCGACATAAATCCCCTGTTTGCGTAACTGGTGAGCGATTTGAAACGTTCTTTCTGGTATGAAATCCCTCATGATAAATGCTATGAGAGGAGATCCTGGTTGACTTTGCACCACGATTCCGTATTTGGCCTCCAAGGGCTTGAGTAAACTCGTCAATGTCATGATATTTTTTCGTGATTCCGCGACCCATTCCGGGTGTTTTTCAATAGCATCTAGTGTTTCATAGGCTGCAATGGCTTGTGGGACCGACATGGGTGCGGAGAACATGGTCCCCGCCGCAAAAAAATGCAAAAAATCAATAATTTTCTCATCGCCGCAGACGAAGCCTCCGACACTTCCCAGGGCCTTGGTAAAAGATCCAATAATCAACCATGCCGCCCCAACGCAGTCTTGTTCTTCTTCTAAGCCTCGTCCCGTTTTGCCCAACACTCCTAAACCATGGGCCTCGTCGAGAATAATCTGGGCTTGATATTTTTGAGCAATCTCTTGGCACTTTTTGAGATCAGAAATGTCACCGTCCATACTGTAAACACTTTCGATAACAATATAAGCCTTTTTGCACTCTAAACGGTACTTTTTCAGCAGTATTTCCAAATGATCCCAATCATTATGTTTGAAAATATGGGACCGACATCCTTTTTGTTTGGCGGCTCGAATACCATCCCTGATGGATTCATGTAATCGATTGTCACCAAATATACCATCTTCTTTGGTACAAATTGCTTGAATAGCTGATTTGCACGCCAAGAATCCACTGCTGAAACAGATAGCGCTTTCTCTTTTCACAAAACGAGCTAGTTTGTTTTCGAGTTCACAGATCCATTTGTTGTTACCTCCCAGCATTCGGGGTCCATGATTGCCGAAAGCATAGTTTCCTTGCACCATTTTATGGACAGTATTGGAACGAATTTCCAATTCCTTGACTGCATTCAAATATGAATAAGACGAAAAATTTAAGCAGGGTTGCGAGTTTGAACCATCTGCTGAACTCAAACTATTTTGATGCTGAGTGGTGTCATCGATACGAGTCAGATAAGGCCATATGTTCTTCTCTTTGAAATTTTTCCTGATATCTTGGTACGAATCCCAGGGGCTCTCATCCAAGGAATAAGGTATGTTTTGTAGTCGTTTTTGTAAAAGGAGAAACGTCTGATTGAGAGTGGGTACATTTTTCCGAATCGTCCACATATCCCACAAAAGACTCTTGTGTCTCCACAGTACACATATGGATTTAATATGAGTCTCCTCGATAAGACACAACATTGTACTGAGCGCAAATAGAGTGCCAACCAAGAAAGGCAACATGAATTTATTGAAATAGATAATATCAGCAAATTTAAACTCATTTTTTACCGAGTCTTGCCAACAATAAAGCCTGCATGCGAGGTGGAAGTGTCTTGAAAGACGATAGAGTTGTTGGGTCACTTGGAGCTTGAGTCGCCGTCGGATCACTTGGAGCCTGGGTGGTCACAACAGGTGCCGAAGACACAGTAGCAGTCGATGGATCACTTGGAGATTGAGTGGCCACAACAGGCGCTGGAGTCGCCGTAGGATCACTTGGAGCAATTGATCATAAACAAATATAAAGATTCCCACGAATAAGACGGGGTAGATGTGGGTGGGCGCCGTATCAATAAAAAAAAGG
>VFSW01005467.1_pt1 | contig 18774 bp, 21 predicted proteins | sample 5358111 | NCBI WGS metagenome assembly VFSW01 (sample SAMN11554181, study PRJNA540505) | mine drainage metagenome | isolation source: sediment from site ElyBrook_90M | place: USA: Ely Copper Mine, Vershire, VT | collected 2017 | reverse complement strand
AGGTGGTGCTGAAACCGGTGCCGGCGATGGGGGCGCAGACCACGTTGCCGTTGGCATCGGTCGTAAGTGCATTGGACCCGCCACAGTTCTCAAGAGTGCCCAGCGACAATCCCCCGCCACCGATTGAAATTCCTCCGGCAAAAGATGATGTGGCTGTCGTCGAGGTCGCTCTTATGAAGGGCGTTTCCAAATATGAAAGCGATGTCAACCCGTTTACTTTGATCGGACCGGCAAAGGTCGAGGTCGCGGTCGAGCTTGCAGTCAGAGTTCCGATAGCAAAGTTACCGGTCTTTCCCTGAAGCCAGAAATCTGCCGATGTCGTCGAGAAGCCGCTGCCGCTCGACCCGCAATTCGTGCACGTGCCATTCACAATGATATTTCCGGCGGTCAGCGTCCCGGTCACGGTGAAATTTCCATTCACCGTCGACGATGCCTGTGCTACGAATCCTCCCGAAAACGTCGAAGTGCCGGCAACGGCGAAACTCGACGATGCGGAAAGCGCGCCGCCAACACCAAGGTTGCCGGCAAACGTCGATGACGCCTCAGAAACAAAACCTCCGGCAAAGGTCGACGCTATCGTTGATGATGTCGCGTTGATAGCGGCAACCTGGAAAGGCGATGATGTCGCACCGAGCCAGTAGTCGGCGGAAGAGGTCGCGAATCCGGCACTAGAGATATTCGTCGTACCGCCGGTGATACATGCGCCGTTGACCGAAACACATCCGCTGGTCAGTGCAATACCTCCCGCAAATGTCGACGTGCCGGTTCCGGTAACCGCAAGCGAACCGGTGCTGGTCGTGCTGAAGGTCGCGGATGCCGAAGAAATTGCGCCGCTGAAACTTCCCGTTGAACCGTTAATGGTCGAATCATTGATCGTCCCGTTATTGAAAGTCGAGTTATTGATCGTTGCACTACTCAGCTGGTCGATGTTATTCGAACCAGCGACGGAATTGTAGACATTGTTGATGTAAGTCGCGTTCCCCGACGTCGCGCTTGAAAGAGTGGCGAGTTGGCCAAAAAGCTTGTTCGCCAGATCTGAAAGTCGCTGTTCGAATTCATCCCGTGAGACACCGGTGTACGTGACGGCTTCGGTGACGCGTTGCGTTACCTGCGTCACGTCGGTTGGCTTACTTACATAATACACGGGCCTACTCACACTCACAGGATTTTTTATAGCGACGGCAATGTTCGTGGTCGTGGCACTCACGATCGTCTCGCTCGACGAAGATGTCGCCGGGGAGCTCTGAACGAGACGCGTGCTACCGCCACCCGCGCCAAAAAGAGATGCAATGAATGATCCCGCCTTCTCGAGCACAAAAGACAACCGAGCATTCACCTGCTTGGCCACATACTCAAGCGCCTGCTCCTGACGAGGCGGAATGATGCTTGTGACCGCAGCAGCAAGTGACGAGAGATATTCCTCGGTAGCCGGATTGCGAGAAACCACCGCAAAGGTACCGAGGGCGAAGGGATTCGGTCCAATGTGCGGCGCCATCGAAGCGGTTACTAATGCAAACGTCGATGAGGTGCTGCCTTCAGTGAAAATAGCCGTAAGACCGTTCGGCGCACTGACTGTCGTCCAAGGAATAGACGGTGCAGTAAATGTGCTAAATATTTTTTCTATATCGGATGCCTGCCGTGCCGCGACTGGACCCGCCGGAATCGCTTCCGCCAAATTTCCAAAATTTGAGATCACTTTCGCGACAGAACCTGAAACGTGCGAAGCCGCTTCCGCAACCACTTGGTACCCAACGGCAGCCGTGGCCCGTATCTCCCCTTGAAAATAATATCCGCCGAAGACTACGGCGAGCGCAGAAGCAAAACTCACCGACCGTCGTGCCACCGATGCGATCGCCGGTGAGAAGATTCGCGGTCCAGAATTATCAGGCCGCGCGAAACTTTGCGCCAACACCGAATCAGATTTGAAAAGTTCGGGAATGAACGGCTTCGGTTCCGCTTCGTAGGAAAACTTTGCCGCATCTTTTACCTCAACTGGCTGTTGCGGCAACGACGGAGCGACCGTCACCAAAATTTCATCTTGAGACGGGGTGAGCTTATATTTTGAAGATCCTATTTCTCCAGACTTTCGTCGTACTTGAGTACCTACATTACGGGATGATTCCTTGACCCCATCGGCCGCCTTTACCGCCAGGTTTTGGTCATGAACTTTTGTTGCGAGTATCGGTGCTTTCTTGGCATTCCTTCCGGCTTCCCATTCGACCAAAAAATCCTGCTTATGTTTGAGAATAGATTCCTCCGAAACATACCATGAACGACCCACCATTACGGCGTCGATTTTCCCCCCGCGGGCAAGTTGTCCCACGTAATCAGCGGTGTAGCGAGTAAGCTCCGCCGCTCGTTTAGACGAGATGAACTTTTTGTCTTTTAAAATAAGCTCCCCTTTGCTCATATCTTCATAAAAATTATATGAAATTATCGAGCTCTTCGTTTACGAATTATGTGGATAAATATGGCCATCTCGGCTATCCGAGATGCATATCCGAGATGAGGGGGATGAGGAATAGTAAATATTTGGAAAATAATTAATCGACGTTGAAGCGGGTGTGCCTAAACAAGAGTTCGGGAAACACGAATAACGCTTTGTTTTTGGCTATCAAATGACTATATGTTTTTTACCCCTTTCCAAGTATGATTTTCTGTTTTTTTTTTGAAAATGTTACTACCTATATCTACGTAGATCTTGGTCAGTGATTTTATTCGCATTGACATCGACTAATATGTTCAGCCCGCTCCTGATTTTAGCCACTTCCCATATCAAAAGGCCTGACTGGTAAGACACCGGGTGTTTGACATTTCGTCCCTAATTGCTGAAAATTAATGAGTGAGAAAAGAAACTATTTCACCGCATCGTTACTACCACTTATACAATAGGGGCATTGCCCGACAGAATATATTTCTTGATGACGACGATCGTCTACGCTTCTTATTCCTCATTCTTTATTTACAATCTCCCATAATATTTCCCCAAATAAGTCGACTCATAAATTCTTTTAAAAAGAACGGCGCATTCGGTGTAGATGAAAGTGTCCTAGTGGCGATAATACGTAACCGATATTTGAATCTGATATCGTTCGCGCTCATGCCCAACCATTTTCACCTAATCGTGTACGAGCGGAGACCCTCCGGCATATCCCACTTCATGCAGCGAGTGCTCAACAGTTACACAAAATATTTTAATCAGAAGTATCGTGAACGCGGTCATCTTTTCAGCGGACCATTTCGTGCGATCGCTGTTGGTGACGAAGCGGAGCTCGGTCAACTGTCCGCACACATTCATCTGAACCCGCGAAGCCTGCCGGGATGGAAGGGTCGGGAACGTGAGTACCCATGGTCAAGCTTTAGGGACATTCTCGGAACGAACCGATTTGGTAAATTACTTGTCGCCGACCCGTTGTTAAAAATATTTGGAACCGAAAATAAATATAAAGTATTTGTTGATAACTTCGCAAAAGAAAAAGTCCCCCCTCCCCCACTGTCGAAACATCTCATAGAAGAAACCGTCACCTCGTTCGTGTGAACGACTCTTCGGCAAAGCGCGAACCCCGTAACCTGTTACGGTGATAATATTTGTGGGGACCTCGATCGGAGTCGGAGTGTTGATTTCTGACATTCAGAATGGATCTCTCGCCTCTCCTCCGTCAAAAGTAATATTTGGAGTATCGTTTTCTGTAAGCATCCGCTCCTCCACCATCTCCTGTGAGAAATATATCGAGTGCCATACATGTACTAAATAACTCTGAATGGGTGGACCAATTCAAAGGTCCACTTATGAAAGATTTGATAACAAAACGTAATGTGTCCTTTGTTGGTATAAAAAGGCATATCGCACATATAATAGTGCTCGAGTGACCTTAAACAGCGAAAACTCTTGGGCTTACATAATTCGTGTCGACTATTTTCTCGAAGACTAGTGCTAAAATAGATACATTTAAGATCCCCAATCCAAATTCCCTTACAGGAGGCAGCGGGAAGGGAATCACTACTACAAAAGAAAACATGTCGGAAGATGTTCTCAGGGCATCCTTCCGAAGATTACTCGTTTGCCAAGTAAATACCTCATTTTACTGCGTGAATCCTAAGACGAAAAAGTGCCATATTGCACCGCAACTTTTGTCAGGTACGCAATAGGAGCACTACGATTATCTCCTCTCGAAAGAGAAAAGCTCTCTATAATCGCTTGGTCAAACCTTTAAAAACGACCTGCAAGTATAGTCCCTCGGGGCAAGCCCCGAGGTATAATATCGGGCTCGCAAAGCCTCGCTCTTACGCGGGGCAGAGCCCCGCAGTATTGGACTATATACGCGTCGCTCGCTCGACAGAGAAAGTGAAGACACTTTCTCTGTACTCGCTCCGCTAGCTAATAAAGAAAAAGAGGGTTAAGGACTAGGATTTACCGCATTCTCAAGGAGTGTCTTCAATGTTTTCGGGTTGGCAGAACCCTTGCTCGCTTTCATTCCTTGACCGATCAAATACTGTAATGCGGCCCCCTTTCCTGCTTTGAAATCACTGACCACCGTTGGATTTTCTGCAATAACCTTATTTACCAACGCACGAAGCCCTTCTTCATCATTCTGTTGGATTAGGCCGCGTTCTTTGGCTATTCCTAGCGGTTCGCCGCCTTTTTCAACCATGATTTTTAAGACATCTTTCGCGCCCCTAGAAGAAATAGAGCCCGCTGAAACCATGCCGACAAGGCTCGCAAATGATTCCGCTGTCACTTTTAAATTTGCGAAGGTGCCTTCGTCAATGCTTCGCGCATTGTTCCCCGCTTTCAAGAGACCAAGAAGGTCACTCACGAGGTAGTTTGCGGCAAGTTTTGCTATGGACTTGTCCTTAATAAAACTCATCACTGACTCATAAAATGCCCCTAAAGGACGATAAAGGACAAAGAGATCTATATCCTCTGACGTTATGCCGAACTCTGCTTTATATCGCTTCCTCTTTGCTTCGGGTAGTTCGGGCATTGTTTTGGCCAGCGCGGCGGAAGCAAACTCTTTTATTTCGCTTATTTTAAGTTTAGGTATATCGGGGTCGGGAAAATAGCGGTAGTCGTGCGAATCTTCTTTCTTGCGTTGCGAATAGGTTTTTCCCGCTTGTTCATCCCATCCGCGGGTTTCTTGGGCGATCGTCCCTCCGTTCTCTAGCGTATCAATATGGCGGTTTACCTCATAAATTATGGCTTTTTCCACGGATTTAAAGGAGTTTAAGTTCTTCACTTCGACTTTGGTACCAAAATCGTTCGTTTTGCTGACGGAGATATTCGCCTCCACCCGCATTTCACCCTTCTCCATATTCGCTTCTGCAACACCAAGATACCGGAGCAAAAGCTGCAACTCCTTGGCAAAGTGAACCGCCTCAGCCGCGCTATGGATGACAGGTTCCGTCACCAATTCCATAAGCGGTACGCCAGCCCGGTTGTAATTTACCAGACTGTAGTCACCATTTTCGTGGAGGGAGGTGCCCGTGTCTTCCTCTATGTGGATGCGTGTCAACGCGACGCCGGCCAAGGTGCCACCTTGGACAAGCGGGTATTTATACTGGCTTATTTGATACCCCTTCGGAATATCAGGATAAAAGTAATTTTTTCGGTCAAATTCCGCGAAATCAGCGATATTCCCGGATACTGCGAGTCCAACGCGCAAAACATGCTTCACCGCTTCCCGATTTACCACAGGCAGAGTGCCAGGATGGCCAAGACAAATGGGACAAATGTTCACATTGGGCTCGTCCTCATTGGGGTCATTCTTCGAGCTGCAGAACATCTTCGTGACGGTCTTGAGTTCGGCATGGATCTCGAGACCAATCGTAGTGATATAAGCGCTATCTGCCATAGTGGTACTACTATACAGAATTGGGAGAAAAAAGAAAAACGGCCCCAGGAAAGCGGGCCGCACCGTTTAGTGGGGCCTTCAGTGCCCCACAGAGAGTGTAAGGAAAGGGCCTTGGTCACCAGTGGCCAGGAGCGCCACACTGAGAGAGAAAAAACCGACGCCGGGAAATATCGAATGGGCAATACGCTCAAGGTCGATAAGCCGCTCCGGCAGTTGTCGGCTCGGCCAACCGACGAACGCCGCCGATCCTCGCAAGACCGGATACCACCCAAAGAGCCGATCGGGCACATATTCATCACGATAGAACTGGAGATTGGTATCGGTCACCAAAGGCCTCAAACACTTATGATCGACCCCCGGACATGATTCCTGGATTTCGCCGACGAGTCGTGCAAGAGAAATGGACTGCGTGAGCGAGCGCTGATACAAAAAAGGAGGGTTTGTTTCGACGTGCATGAGATGTCCTTTCTGAACGGTAACCTAGCACGACTTGGCAATACCGCCAACTTAGGACTTTCGGAGAAGTTTTACGAGACCATCGGTGAATTTTTTGAGCGACACATCGTCATAGACTGAGAGGTCATACACTTTCGGGTTCAACTTTTTAATTTTAGCCTTGGCGGCAGTGATCGTCTTTTTGTCGACGGCATCCGTCTTTGTAAGCACCACGAGCTCTTTCTTTTTCATCAAGGTTTCGTCGTACTTGCCCAGTTCGTGATGAATCGTTTTGTATGCCTCCACCGGGTCTTCTTGTTCAAGAGAAATAAGATGGACGATCAGTTTGGTCCGACGAATATGGCGCAAAAACTTATCTCCGAGACCTCTCCCCTCTGACGCTCCTTCAATGAGTCCTGGAATGTCCGCGATGACAAAACCGAAAAGCGCACCGAGGTTCGGCTCTAGCGTCGTGAATGGGTAATCCCCGACTTTTGCTGACGCGGCCGTTATCGCATTCAAAAGGCTCGATTTCCCAGCGTTCGGAAAACCGACAAGCCCCACATCCGCGATAAGCTGAAGCTCGATGCGAAAATCAGCGGCTTCGCCCGGTTTCCCCGGCGTCGATTGATGGGGTGTCACATTGGTGGACGCTTTGAAATATTGGTTACCCAAACCGCCGCGACCGCCCTGCAAAACCTTCACCTTCATCCCATCTTCAAAAAGGTCGAAACGTTCTTTCGTCTCCATATTGGTGAGCACCGAACCTACCGGCACTTCGATCGTGAGGTCAGCGCCGTTCTTACCGTGCCTACCCCAATTCTCACCGCTGCCGCCCGGTCGCGCTTCGAGCTTTTTGATCTGCCGAAAACGGGCCAGCGCCCCGATGTCGCGGATGGCTTGTGCGTACACGTCACCGCCTTTGCCGCCATTGCCACCCCCGGCCCCGGCATGGTCCTTGCCCTTTTCATGACGCCACCGAACGACACCGGCGCCGCCGCGGCCCGCCTCCAGCCGTATTGTTATTTCATCGATTAACACAGGACCACATTAGCTTTCCAGAGCTTTTTTCGCAAGAGCAAGAGCGCCCTGCTTCGATTTGGCGAAGGCGACGAAGCGTTTATTATGGCAAAAGATCGCATCGGGAACGCCGGTCACGGCGGCGAGGGCACTGTCGCGCTTCCCCGCCCAGGATGCCGGCAAATCTTTGCGGTTGGCGAATGAGGTGGCGCTCTTACGGACCGCTTTCAAACGCCACCGGATATCCGACGCGGTCTCGACCGCCGGCTCGACGACAAAGAGCGGCTCGGGAAAGGCCTGGATCAGTTCTTCCCATGGAAATTTATGATCGAACACGATGACCCGCTTGTCCTTGGTTTCCCGATAGACCTCGCGGGCAAGTATCTCACCTTCGATCTGTGCCTCGGTCGCCTTGAGTATCCGCCGCAAGACCGGTACGGCAAAATTGACCGCATCGCCAAAACTTTTATCGAAATCGGGCGGCACCTCCTTCCAGCCGGGATTAAAATCGAGAATGGCATTGCCGATCGAATATGGCAGCGCATCCGCCATGACGGGCGTCATTTCGCCGTCGCCATTATCCATCGCATCTATGAACTGGACCAACTCGTAATCGATCCGGCGCGCGGCTTCTTCCGAACCGGCGATATCAGCACCGTATTTTTTCCAGACCAAACCGAACGAGGCATAGGGCACGCCATTCGGCCGCGCGCCGGCGCCGCCTATCTGATGGTGGTCGAACCGGTCGGTCGCTTCATCGTATACACCCCCGACATCGACGACAAAATTACCGCCCTTGATCATTTCTGGATCGCGGCTCCGAAGCACCCGCACCGCAACGTTCCTCGACTCGAAAAAAAGGAGCAGGGACGCGATCGAAAACACGTCATCGGGGTGGAAACTGCCGCTATGGGTAACGACCACTGCTTTTGGGACCGGTCCATCTTCGTTCATGCTATTCACTCTACTCCGTTTGCCGCCACAGTTCAAATCCGCTCATCGTAGGCCGTGATGACACCCGAAATAGCTTGTGGTACCCTACGAGGAGATACCTTATGAATATATTACTCTCGACCCACAACCCGACAAAAACTGAACAGATCAAGGCGTTGTTTGCCGGAACGCCCATTATCGTGAAAAGCCTTGCCGACGCGGGCATTGCCGACGAAGCGACCGAGGACGGCGCCACCCTGGAAGAAAACGCCTCAAAAAAAGCGCGGTTCGCGCGCGCCCGTTCAGAGGATATCCTCTGGGCCATGGCTGACGACTCGGGGATCTTTATCGATGCGCTGGGCGGCCTGCCGGGCGTCAATTCGTCCCGCTGGGTAGGCGCATCGGCATCGACCGATGATATCACGCTTCACACGCTCAAAGCGCTTGAAGCCCACGCCGACCGCGCCGCGACGTTTCGGACCGTAGTGGCCGTGATAGAACCGGACGGCCGCGAGCATTTCTTCACGGGAAAAGTCCGGGGACGAATTCTCGAGAAACCGAGGGTAAGACATCAGCCGAAAATGCCCTATAGTTCTATCTTCGTCCCCGAGGGAACAGATCTGGTGTGGGCAGAAATGTCTGTTGAAAAGGAAAATGAAATTTCCCATCGAGGGAAAGCCTTCAGACTCGCCAGGGAATTCTTGCTCGCCAAACTCTAGCGACATTCAGCCCAAAAACCTCTGACCGCGCGGTCAGAGGTTTTTTAACAAGCAAAAATGCAAACGGTCAGCTTTTATACTATAATGCGGCAATAATTCCTTTTAAAATGAAAAATGATATCAAATCAGTCTCTGCTTTAGAAATCCTCGACTCGCGCGGCTTCCCTACCGTGGAAGCGACTGTGACACTTGAGAATGGCGCGACTGGCCGCGCCGCCGTGCCTTCCGGCGCATCGACGGGTACCCACGAAGCGCTGGAGCTTCGTGACGGTGACAAAAAACGTTACGGCGGTAAGGGCGTCCAAAAGGCGGTCGGCAACGTGAACGGTCCCATGGCAAAAGCGCTGGGAGGCAAATCCTTTGACCAACGGTCGCTCGATGATACGCTCATCGAACTTGACGGCACCGAGAATAAAAGCAATCTCGGCGCTAACGCGATCCTTGCCGTATCGCTCGCTTTCGGCAAGGCCTGCGCGGCGGCGCAAGGTGTCGCGTTTTGGCAATATCTCCGTGATGTGGCCGGGGTGACCGAAAGAGCATCACTGCCTCTGCCCCTCATGAACGTCCTGAACGGCGGCAAACATGCGAACGGCGCGATCGACCTCCAAGAATGCATGATAGTGCCCCTCGGTGCGGCGACATTCAACGAAGCGCTGCGCATGGGCGCGGAAGTATTCCATGCGCTGAAAAAGGACCTTGAAACGAAAGGATTTCAAACGACGGTGGGCGACGAGGGCGGTTTCGCGCCAAAACTTTCGCATAACGCCGAAGCCTTCGCGCTTCTTATCGAGGCCATTTCGCATGCCGGCTACCGACCAGGCACCGATGTTGCCATCGGGATCGACGCCGCGTCCAGTGAATTTTACAAGAATGGCCAGTATGAGTTCGCCGCCGACAACCGATCGTTCTCCGCTTCAGACCTTATCGCCGAGTACGGCAGCTGGCTTAACCAATACCCGATCGTTTCCATTGAAGACGGGCTCGCCGAAGATGACTGGGAAAATTGGTCGGCGATGACCAAAACTTTGGATGCGAAGGTGCAACTGGTGGGCGACGACCTCTTTGTCACGAACAAAAAACGCCTCCAGGAAGGTATCGACAAAAAAGTCGGCACCGCGATCCTCGTAAAGCCGAATCAGATCGGTTCGGTATCGGAGACCATTGATACGGTGATGCTCGCGAAGAGATCCGGGTATAAGACCATCATCAGCCATCGTTCGGGCGAAACCGAAGACACCTCGATCGCCCATTTTGCGGTCGGCCTCGCCATGGGCCAGATCAAGACCGGTTCGCTGTCGCGAAGCGAACGCTTGGCGAAATACAACGAACTTCTGCGCATCGAAGCATCGCTCGGCGAAAAGGCATATTTTCCGGGAAGAAAGATCCTGCGCTAAGCTAGACAGAACCCCAAAAATTTCCTGCGATAATCCGACTTTTCCCGCGGTGTGCGCGAAGGGAGCTATTTGCCGCTCTCCGCCATCCGGTCGAGTTTCATCTCGATCTTTTTCAGTTCCAGTTCGACTTCCGTCAGCTTGGTCATTTCCGTTTCGATCTCGCCTTCGGTCTTTTCTACTACTTTTTTCTCGCGTTTGATGCCGGAAATGATTATCTGGTCACCGACAAAGAAGGAGGCAAAAAGTCCGGTCATGAGAAGTATAGTAACGCTCAAGATCACCGACACCCAGCCGGTCATGAACGAATACTGGTCGGCGATCATCCAAACACCGCGCCAAAACAGGACGATAGCAACGCCGCCGATAAGACTATAAATGATAGGCCGGCGACTTAGCCGAGCCCGCACACGGTCTTCCAGTTTATCGAAAAATTTAAGGATTCTATAAACCATTGGCCCCATTATATCACCCACGGCGCCTGTGTCCTCGATAGCGATTGAATATCCATATGGCGGCGGCAACGGCGATAAGGCCGAGCACTATCGTCCGTTCATAGTGGCGAAGGTCGCTCAGGAAAAGACCGAGTGCATTGCCAAAATAATAGCCGCCGACGCCGAAAAGTGCGGTCCAGACGATGGCACCGAACGCGTTATAGGCAAGGAATTTGCTCCACGGTATCTCGCTCGTACCCATCACGAACGGCGTCACCACCCGAAACTGATACATGAACCGGAAACCGAGCATAATGAGATTTTGGTGCCGGTGCAGAATATCGTGCACCCGTTCCACTTTCGGCTGCCACTTCGGATGTTTTTCCAGATAATACTTGCCGTGGTGCCGGCCCATATAGAAATAGAACTGGTCGGCGGCAATCGTCGCGAGGAGCGCCACTGCAAGGACCCAGGGCAAATTCAAATAGCCGATGCGGGCCATGAACCCTGCGATGATGAGCACCACCTCGCCTTCAAGGAACGCGCCGACGAAAAGAGCCGGATATCCGTAGGTGACGACAACATACTCGAACATTCCCCTATTATCTCACAGAAAATTGCAGGCGTCAGTGGGAGAAAAACTCAATGACATTCAAACTGAAACGGGAATTCCTCAAAAAAACTAATGCAGTTGACCCCGATTAATGGTGCGATGATCAAAGGAAATAAAGTCAAAAAAATAATTGGCAAAAAAGACAGCATATATAGATTAGGACACCAATAACCAAAAGCCCAGAGGAGGGGTATTTTATATTTAGAAATCTGGAACTTTCAGGGTTAGAATGGTTAAAAATAAAGGAGGTCAAAAAATCATTCGGCGCAGAACCTTCGCCACACATTCTTTGAACAATAGTATGTGCGTTGGAATAAATCGCCTGTGATGAGTCGAGATAAGGGGGCGATGAGAAAATTGTAGTGATAACAGCTACAATATAGATATTTGCGATAACTGAAATCAGAAATGCTTTCTTCATTAATCCATGATACGTCTCTCGTCACGTTGTCGAATACTCTTACAACGGAAATACAGTGGCTAAGCCGCTTCAACGACGCCGAACGAAAAAAATAATATTCAGATTTTATCCGCCTCCTCCAACCGCTTCCACACGATGGAATCCCCTGGACCGAAAAGGAAATGACCGGTGAATTTTTTGCCGGCAAGATACAGCGGGAACCAGTGAGCATCGTCAGGCCACATGGCACGGAACGGGATTTCGTCGATGGCAAACCACTGCGGCTTCATTTCTTCGCCCTCGGTCGGCTTCCCCGTCCACTCAAGTGCATCGAAAAAATTGACCTCAATTATCTCCGGATTGTTCTGGAATTCGAAATCGATAACCGCAATCTTTTTCATTTTCTTCGCGGTGATGCCGACTTCTTCCAAAAGTTCCCGCTTTGCGGCTCCGAGAATGGTTTCCCCGGGCGCCACTTTGCCGCCGAAGCCATTCCACCGACCAGCGCCAAACCCGCGCTTCTTCATGCCCAAAAGCACTCGGTCGCCTTTGCGAATGAGGACCAGGGTCGTCACTTTCTTTGGCGCGTCAGCGTGCGCGCCCGATTTTTTCTTTTTCTTTGGCATGTTCTTCCTTGTATTTCTTCAAAAGCCACGAGCTCGACTGGACTTTACCGCCCGCACCGACATTGTAGACCAATGCAATACCAAGCTCGTTGCACAAGGCGACTTCCGGAACCGGGTCGCCGTCGGGATGCCGATCGCCGCCGTTGGCGAAAATATCGGGGTGAACCTGCCGCAAGGTCTTGCAGACGCTTCGGTCCTTGAAATATTCGCCCGGCGCGTGATCGGTAAGCACCACACGGTCAACCCCGCGGATCGCTTCGATTATTTCTTTGCGCTCTTCCTCCGCCATGAACGCCGTCCCCTTCTTGTCGCGGAGCCAATTATCATTATTGAGGATGACGACAAGCTCATCACCGAGCGCTTTAGCCGCGTGGAACATTCGTACGTGACCGACATGAAGCGGATCAAAACCACCGGACACGGCAACAACTATCTTCTTTTTGCGTGCCTTGGCCGCCGATTTCTCCCTCTTTTTCATACCTATATAGTAGTCCGCCGCATTCCTTAATTCAAGTCAAAGAAAGTTTCGCCATTTTCATATGCCTGAACAGACAGCCTGCAGAAGTGAAATAGCGGTTTTGGCAGTCGTTCCAGGTCGTACCAGCCCCACGACTCGCATTTCTCCGGCTCCAAGACCTTCGGCGTGCCGCTCTTCCAATCGGCGGTCAAGCCGACATGAACATAGTGTGCAGGGCGATATTTCCCCACGTTGGCGATGAACTGGAAGCGAATGTTCTTTACTTTTACACCGCATTCTTCCGCCAATTCTCGGCGTGCGCACGAGCCAAATGACTCAAGGTGTTCGAGATGGCCGCCGGGAAAAGCAAACTCGCCGGCTCCGTGAGAGCCCTTACGTTTGCCGAGCAAAACCTTTCCACCTTTGAATATCATAATGCCGACGCCCACTCTCGGCCTTTGTCCGATTTCACGCTTCATTTGTTTTTGAAAATGCCTCTATCCAAAAGCTCTTTGAAATACATATCGACGTCATTCTTCTTTACGAGCTCCCGCGCCGAAAACCATTCGAATGCGTCATTCTCTTCGGTATCGAGTCTTACCGCACCCTCAACCTCTGCCACGTATGTCAAACGGACAATGTGCCGGCCGGGTACACGGAGAATGTCCTGGGCGGCGACAAGTTCCGGTTCGCCGATGAGCGTCAGGTTCGTTTCTTCCTTGATTTCCCGCGCAAGATTTTCGGTAAGCGGCGTACCCGGTTCGATTCGCCCCCCGACGATATCGAAGCGGCCTTTTACTTCCGGGTATTTCGTAAGCGACCGGCGCAGAAGCAAAAACTTCCCTTCTTTATTTTTAAGAAGTGCCTTGACGCCGACTTGAAGCTGGATCGGGGTATTGGGAGTTAGCGAATTCATATTTGGAATTATAACGGCCGGCACCGCGCCGCGATACCTTGACGCGGATTAATAAATATCATAGTCTTTCGTGAGAAAACACCGCGGTGAGCATATCACCGCAACCGAAAAGGCAAAACCATGAACGCTGTAAAAGCTGGACCCCGACCATTTAACGAAGTCCTCGTTGAGGAGATCGCCAACCAATCGGACACCGCCTGCGGCAGTTTGGGGCCGGTCCTTCTCAAATCTCTCATACCCGCCAATCACGACGAGATCAGGGATGTCGTGAACCGGAAATGGGGGCACCTGCAATATTGGGCCGCACTTGTAGATAACATCCGGGTGCACCTCGCCGAAGAAAAAGTCCGCGCCGCCTTCAAAGCCACCGAGGCACAAAAGGCCACCGAGGAAAAAGTGGCTACTGAGGCGAAGATGAGCATGCTCCTTGATGAAACGGAGCTGTTACTGGACGAGATTCGTTTACTTCTCGTCCGAAATATGCCCGCCGGACATTTGGTCCAAAAGATCTCCCGGCTCTGGTCGAAGCTCGCGGACTTACGCGAAAACGCAGGCCGACCGCTTTCCTACAACCAATAGTCCGCTCAACCCACCGCGCCGAACCCGTTCTAGAGTTCGGCGCTCTTTAATTTCCGCTCATTCTAGAAATACTATTCGATGACTGACAACGTCGATACCGTTACCGTACCGCCTATATTTTGACCTTCGACAGCCGCGCGCGTACCGTTCGCAACATAAAACGGGGCACAGGTCGCGTTTATCGAGTTGGTATCACACACACTCTTATCATTGAAAACGAGCGTTACCGTAAGCGCCGGCGCTCCCGGTCTTTCGTACACCAATGTCCATTGAGGCATACTGGCCGAGCCCTTATTCACGATATTACCCGTTGCCGTAAAATTTACTTCAAATGGTTTCTGGATCTCTACCAATTTTCCGTCTTTCAGTACAATGTATTTTGAAACGCCAAGCGACGGCCGCGCCGTCATCGGCTCGCCTGGATTTCGGTCGGCATAATTCGCAATTATCGTACCGTTACTGATTTCAAGCGTCTGAGGTGCCACACGGTCGCCAAGCAAAATAGCGTTCAAACCTTGATATCTGCCATTCACTTGGACCGCCGCCGAAACATAATAGAACGTTCCCGAACCGCCCGGATCATCTTCAAGGATTACCGCGGCATCAGCGACACCATCGCCGTTGATATCGCCAACGGTTGGCTCGCCAAAAAGGCGTATTTTTTCTTTCGTCGCCGACCCGGGAGCAACTTCGATTTCAGCAACACCGTTCACCAACGTGATTTGGCGGCCATTGATCGTGTACGTCGCGTCTGCTGGCGAGTCAGAAAGTGAAGCAGCAGGCTTGCGAACGATAAATGAAAGTGCCAAAACCAAAAACATAAAAATAAGAAAAGCGATCCGGATGACTTTTTCCGATACCGAGATCGAGAAAAACTTTCGCAAATAGTAACCGATAAAACTGTTTCCATAATCCGCCGAGGGGTTGATCCGTTCACGCAGTTGCTTTTCCCACACGCGCAACACACAACCGCCCCACAGCAATTTTGAAATAAGGGTCAAAATAACGTATGCCCAGACAACGTACACAAAGAAAGGAAAAATGAAAATTAACGGGACGGTGGCGAGGCCAAGCAAAAGCCAGAAGAGGTGGGTAAAAGCTAAAAGATCGGCTTTCTGTTTGTCAGTCATTTATTTGATAATATTTATTTCTAAAAAATCACCTCAAAAATCTCCCACGGCTTTTTTCCTAAATCGGCATAGCGGACCCACGTCGGCGTCACTTTGAAAAATCGGGTGTCAGGATTCGCTTCCCATTTTTTCGCTTTCGGGTTCTTTTTCCAAAAGGCTTTGCGGTATTTTTCCGATGCTTTGCCAGAAATTTCTGACACCACACCTTCATACTGCACCGTCACATTCTTGTCCCAGCCGATGACCAGCGCCACATGCCGATTTTTCAACAAGTTTTTGTATTTGCGATAATGACAAATCGTATTGAAGACCAGCTCCAAGTTCGGCATTTCCCCGAATTCCACGACCGCCGCTTCCGGTTTCCCCTCCGGCGTTACGGTCGACAACGAACAAATCCTGTGGGATCTGATAAATCGAAGAATTTTTTCTTTTTGCTTATTCATCTTCCATTCAATCTTTCTGACGGAGAAACTTCGTGATAATAGCAATGTCTTCCAAATCCTTCGGCCGACGCGCTGCCTCTTTCCATTTCAACAGCTCGGTCAATTGGACAAAAGGAACCCCCTCCATGACATCGGCGTTGCTTATCAACTCGTTCAGATCGGCTTTGTACGAATCCTCGAATGAATACTCGGACAAAATATCGATATCGGGTGCTTTCAACATCCGTTTCGACCAACCGCGGGCTTTGCTTCTTTTGCAGATATCACAATCGCACGATTGCCACCCCTCCGCTTTCAATTTCTCGAACAAAACGGGGGTGACGACAATGTCAATGTCGCGCGCCTTGCGTAGACCATGCGCTTCCATCGCGCCACCCACGACCACATACTGGCCGAAAGGAAAATTCAGGGCTTTTATTTGTTCGAAAATAGTTGGTCGGCCTTCCCCTGATCTATTTTCCATAACGTCTCTTAAATTTCTTTCCACCTAATAGCCATGACGTGACTTGTTTCCAGAGCTTCCGACTGATGCTTTTCTTCACCGAAAATAACGTAGTCACCTTCCTCCGACAATATAACTCGCTCGCCGCTGCTGAAATTCAATTGCCATTTACCGGAAATAATCACTACCAGAGTTCTTTCACCCTTTTCCATTTTAGCCCTACTTTGCTTTTTAAAACCTTCCGGGTAATGGGCATACTTTATCTCACAAACCGCCGAGTGACGTAAATTCGATCCTTCAATAAAGCTGCCGATAACCCATCCGCCGCGTTCAGGATGGTTTTCATTGATTTTATTAAAGTTTCCTATCTCCATATTACTCTTACTTTCCATGACACTTCTTAAATTTCTTCTAGTTTAAAAAGTGCCACAGGAGCTTAGGTTACTGGGGAAGCCACCCGTGCGTTGATTCTCGCCTGCTCGTCTGCGAGGAGGCGCAACCGGCCCTTTTGCCTGTTGTGCTTTGCCCCTCGTAGACGAGTAGTCGACCTTCGGTTTTCAATGTTCCTAAGGTCATTTTACTCGTCTGTCAGTTTTTGTCAACTTCTTCGAAGTGGATAAACTGGCGTCTTCTTTTACGGCTTCCCAAACCCAGGTATGGCTTCGTTTGAAGCCGTGTAATTCCCTGAGCATCTTGGCTACAGTGCGCGTATCCAGACCCTGCTTGTAAAGCTGCACGGCCTTCGTTTTCATTTCCCCAACTTGCTTTTGTTTGTACGTTGATAGAGGCATAATAGTGTGAAATCCTTTCACTACTATAGTAGCACCCTGTCAACTTCTGTCAAGTTGTAAACTGTGGATATGGCACTTTGGTTCGCGATCGCGTGCGATCCATAAAGATGGCATGTTTGGCGAAGCGTTCAGCCTGACGTTCGAATTCCTGCACCGTGATCGCTTCTTTACCTGGGTTCTCGTCTTTCATAAATCGGACAAGTCCCTTAAGTGCTTCTTCGAAGCGTGGGTCTTTTTCTGCTTCCCCGAATCCGCTGTTCTCATTGTTCGTCAGGAAGAGCCGCGCTCGCTGTTCGAGCTCCTTGCCGTGCATCATCGTGTAGATGGTAGTGCTTTGCACCGATGCATGGCCTAAGATATTCATGACGTCCGCTGTTGAGCCGCCGCTCTTGATGATGTGGTGTCCGCGATGATGCCGGAAGCTATGCGCATTCATGTATGGCATCTTGGCCCGGTTGCAGTACCGCCTGAGCATTTCGCCAACTCCTTTAATGCTGAACCTGTCGCCGCATTTCATGCTCGTCACCGAGACGAAGAGTGCCGTTGGTTCGGTAAACTTCATTACTTTCGTCAGGTGATCTCGCTTTTTAAGCCAGCGGACTAGGTAGTCGTTGGTATCTTCTGTCCAGAAGATCTCGCGGAACGGACGTCGGGTTTTTGCTTTCTCCGTCCGTATGATTGCCCGCATTTCGTTCAGATCAAGGTCGGCTACGTTGAGAGAGCATATCTCCCCGTTGCGTGCCCCGGTGTCCCAAAGAAGGCCTAGTATCGCGAGATTTCGGATGTGACGTGGATCGCTGGTATCTTGCGGAATTGCCGCGACAAGCTGCTTGTACTGTTCATCGCTTGCTACGCGAGGAAGTTTTGGTTCTTTGTCAGGGATCGGTATCAGTTCTTCGTCGATTACTTTGTAGCCTTGCAGCCGGTAAAATTCGAAGAATTTTCTGAGTGCCATGCACTTGCCGACAAAGCTGTTTCTATCCCAGCCGAGGTCTGCCATGCCGTTCAGGTATTCCATCACCTCGGCGAGGGTGATGTTTTCGATGTCGGGGTTGCGGAGGAACAGGCAGAAGTTTCTCAGCTCGCGGTCATAGCCGCGCACTGTCGCTTTTTTAACTTTGAATTGTCTCCAGTTAGAGAATTGATTTATTGCGTCTTTTGTTAGCATATAACACGAAACCCACCAGGATGCGACTCATGGTGGGTTCGTGCCGTTTCCGTCCGCAGACCGAAGTCAGCAGTCGGGACGCGAAGCGCCTTGCAAGGCGCGCAGAGATTTAACTCCCTGCAGGACAATTCTAGTCCTTTTGCGGCTTCTTGTGAAGTGAACCCCATTGTGTCGCATCCTCAGCCTTTCGGCCGATTGATTCCTTTTTTACAGGAAACAATGAGTTGGATATTTTTAAGTTAATGTGTCTGACGAGAGAGCCGATCGACACCAGTCTCCCGCTATGCCAACACGAAAGATATTCCTTCGCGCCAAGGAAGTCAAACATCATTGGCATAGTAATTTGAATTTTATAAGTACTTGTCAGACAAGTCCATTTTTTCGCGCTCTTGACACATTATTTTTGTTCGTCTATGCATCTTCAG
>VFSW01005466.1_pt1 | contig 18775 bp, 17 predicted proteins | sample 5358111 | NCBI WGS metagenome assembly VFSW01 (sample SAMN11554181, study PRJNA540505) | mine drainage metagenome | isolation source: sediment from site ElyBrook_90M | place: USA: Ely Copper Mine, Vershire, VT | collected 2017 | reverse complement strand
GCGCGATCGAATCCGCGCAAACCCGATCGAATCGCCATGGCAAGCACATTTGTCCGGCATGCCCGGATACGCACGCCCGCATGAGACTGCACGCACATGGCTGAACCCTCGGTGCGCCAGCGCCGGCGCCTGAGGCCGCTGCTGCGCGTTCTGCTGCCGTCGCTGGTCACGCTCGTCCTGACCGCGCTGCTGTTGTTCACCATGTTTTTCACCGACTTCGAGTGGCAGTGGGTCACGTTCCTGGCCGGCATCCTGTTCGCCTCGGTGCTGGCGCTGGTCAGCGCCTCGATGAGAAGCGGTTGGCGCACCATGCGGCGCGCAGCCGAGGCGGCGCATTTCAAACAGCGCCTCAGCGCCGAAATCCAGCAGCACCGCGGCACGCGCGAGCAGCTCGAGCGCGAGCTCGCGCTGCACCAGCAGGATCGCACGCGTCTCGCACGGGAGACCGAAGCGCAGCAGCGTACAGCGCAGGGCAGGCTCGCCGCCGAAAGCACGCTGGCGATGCTCGGACTCCACTTGGACGAGATTGCCTTCTATCTGGATCGCGGTCGGCATTACCGCTTCCACACCAGGCGGTTTTCCGCCTGGACCGGCATGCCGCCCGAGCGCATCGACGGGTCCGCTTTCGAGGAGGCCTTGCTGCCGCGCAACGCCGAGGCGCTGCGCCCGCTGTTGCTCGATGCCCTGGACGGGCGCGCCGGGCGGGCCGAGCTATCGCTCACGCCGCGCGAGGGCAGCGAGCAGCGCGTCCTCGCCGAATGTTTTCCGCAGCGCGACGCCAGCGGCCAGGGCGGCGGCGTGCTGGTGTTGATGCGAAAATCGCAGGGCCTCGCCGCAGCCGCGCCCCAGCATAGCGACGTATCCGCAACCGAGGCAACGCAGGCCGGCACCACCACGCTGCTCGTCGCCGACGAGAGCGGCAACGCGGTCTACCTCAAATCGCTCACCGAAGAGCTGCGCGGCTGGGGCAATCCGCGCGAACGCATCCGCGAGGCGATTCAAAGCGACGGTTTCGACCTGTACGCGCAGGACATCATCGCTCTGGGCACAGACGCGCCGATCAAATCCATGCACGAATTGCTCATCCGCATGCGCGACGAGGAACAGAACATGGTGCCCCCGGGCACCTTTCTGCCGATTGCCGAGCGCTTCAACATGATGCCCGACATCGACCGTTTCGTGGTGCGGAAGGCCCTCGCCGCCCGCGCCGCCGCAAACGCGGCCGCCGCCCCGATGCTGTGCATCAACCTCGCGCGCGCCAGCATCGAGGACCCCTCCTTCGCGGAGTTCATCGCACGCGCGCTCGAACACAGCGGCATACCCGGCGAAGCACTGTGTTTCGAGATCGCCGACGGCGATGCGATTGCCTGCCTCCCGGCGGCGGTGAGCTTCGCGCGCGCACTCAAGCCGCTGGGATGCCGCTTCACGCTCGACGGTTTCGGCCGCGCGGGCATCGGCTTCGAGCACGTCAAAGCGCTGCCGCTGGATTTCCTCAAGATCGACGGCAGCATTATTTTGCAGATCCTGCGCGTGCCCGAGGCGTTGGCCAAGGTGCGTGCGATCCAGCGCGTCAGCAAGGTAATCGGCATGCGCACCATCGCCGAAATGGTGGAGAGCGACGACAGCCTAGCGCGGCTGCGCGCGATCGGGGTCGATTATGCCCAGGGCTTCGGCATCGCCCCGCCGCGTCCCTTTTCGCAGAGTATCGCTTGATCGCAGAACAGTTGCGCTCTGGGATAAATCCCGACTGCCGGTCGGAATTGTGGTTTTTTCGTCCGATCGATTGACACCGGAACCTTACGTGCGCTTCAATGCGCCTATATTCGAGTCTTGTAAAAGTCAGCATCCACGCGCGGCCTTGCCGTGAACTGAAGCGACCATGACCGCACCCCCATTTCTGACGCTGCACGAGCTGGTAAAGAAGGCGCGGCAAAAGCTGAACCACGACAGCTGGGACTATATCGTTGGCGGCGCCGAAACCGAAACCACTGTCCGGCGCAACCGGCTCGCCCTCGATTCGATCGCGTTCCGGCCGCGGGTGCTGCGCGACGTCAGCCGCGTGGATCCCTCGACCCGATTCCTGGGGCGCGCGCTGCGCCTGCCGATCGTGCTCGCGCCGATCGGCGGCCTGGAGCTGTTCGCGCCCGAAGGCGGCGCCGCCGCGGCCAAGGCGGCGCAGGAGTTCGGCGTCGCGCACATGCTGAGTTCGGTGTGCGAACCGGGCCTGGACGCCGTGGCGCAGGCGGCACCCGCGGCGCTGCGCATGTTCCAGCTCTACACGCGCGGCGATGGCGACTGGGTCGACGCGATGGCCGCGCGCGCCATCGCCGCGGGCTACGCCGCGCTTTGCCTCACCGTCGACACCGCCTACTACAGCCGGCGCGAGCGCGATCTGGCGAAGCGCCATAGCCGCAGCGGCCCGATGCCGCAGCGGGAATTTCAGGCCCGCCTTAGCTGGAGCGACGTCGCCAGGCTCAAGGCCAAGTTCGCGATCCCGCTCATCCTGAAGGGCATTGCCACCGCGGAAGATGCCACGCTCGCGCTCGAGCACGGCGTGGACATGATCTACGTGTCGAACCACGGCGGGCGCCAACTCGACCACGGCCGCGGCGCCATGGAGCTGCTGCCCGAAATAGCCGCCGCGGTCGGCGCGCGCGTGCCCATTATCGTCGACGGCGGATTCAGTCGCGGCACGGACATCGTCAAAGCCCTCGCCGCCGGTGCAAGCCTGGTGGGCCTCGGCCGCATGCAATGCATAGGTCTGGCCGCGGGCGGACAGGCGGGCCTGGTGCGCCTGCTCGAACTCCTGGAGGAGGAGATCCGCATCTGCCTCGGCCTGCTCGGCGTCAATGCCTGGGCCGAACTCGACCGCTCCTATCTGCATCCCGCTCCCCCGGTCGGCGCGGGCGACACGCTGGCTGCCTTCCCGCTGCTCGCACTCGACGAGCGGTCTTTTTACTAAACGGCTTCGCGATCCCAACCTGGAAAAGGCGCCCTATGCGATGGACTGAACGACGCGAGCGTTTCCGCGCACTGCTCGAGGGCAAGGCTTGCATACATCCGGCCTCGGTATTCGATCCGGTTTCGGCGCGCATCGCCGAGGACCTCGGCTTCGAGCTCGGCATGTTTGCCGGATCGATCGCATCCCTGGCGGTGCTGGGCGCGCCCGACCAGACGCTGATCACCTTGACCGAATTCGCCGAGCAGGCGCATCGCATCTGTCGCGCCGGCGCCTTGCCGCTGCTGGTGGACGCGGACCACGGCTACGGCAACGCGCTCAACGTCATGCGCACGGTGGAAGAACTCGAGACCGCGGGCATCGCCGCGCTCACCATCGAAGACACCGCCTTGCCCCAGGTTTTCGGCGCGGGCGCGACGGCGCAGCTGATCTCCGTCGAAGAAGGCGTGGGAAAGATGAAAGCCGCGTTGGCGGCCAGGCGCGATCCACGGCTGGCGGTTGTCGGACGCACCAGCGCCGTGGCGATCAGCGGCCTGGAGGATGCGCTGGCAAGGGCCAGGGCCTATGCAGCGGCGGGGGTCGATGCGCTGTTTTTCACCGGCGTGCGCACGCGCGCGCAACTCGAGGCGCTCGCCGCGGGCTGCAAGGTCCCCATCGTGCTCGGCGGCGTCGGCGCCGACCTGAACGACCGCGACTATCTCGGCGCACAGGGCGTGCGCATCAGCCTGCAGGGGCACCAGCCGTTCATGGCGGCGGTGGCGGCGGTGCGCGAGACCATGAAAGCGCTGCGCGAGGGCACGCCGCCGGCCAAGCTCGCCAACATTGCATCGGCACAACTGATGCAGCAAGTCAGCCGCGATGGCGACTACGCGCGCTGGAGCGAGAGCTTCCTCGGCGGCTCGAAGGGCTGAAACAGCGCACATGCATCCGGACAGCGCGCCGCTCGCAGGACTGGTGGTGATCGAACTCGGCCACAGCGTCGCCGCGCCCTTCGCCGGGCAGATCCTGGCCGATCTGGGCGCAGAAGTGATCAAGGTGGAAAAAGCCGAAGGCGACGACGCGCGCCACTGGGGGCCGCCGTTCTGGGAAGGGGCATCGGCCTCGTTCCAGCCGCTCAACCGCAACAAGCAATCGGTGGTGTGCGATCTGCGCGACGCGGCCCAGCTCGCCGCGCTCAAGCGCCTGATCCACGATCGCGCCGACATGGTGCTGCAGAATCTGCGCCCGGGCCAGGTGGAAAAGCTGGGGCTGGACGGCGCGTCCCTCGTCGCCGATAAACCGGAGCTGATCTATTGCAACGTCGGCGCCTTCGGCAGCCAAGGTCCGCTCAAGGACCGGCCCGGCTACGACCCGCTGATGCAGGCCTTCGGCGGCATCATGAGCACCACCGGCGAGGAAGGGCGGCCGCCGGTGCGCGTCGGCCCCTCCATCGTCGACCTCGGCACCGGCATGTGGGCGGTGATCGGCATGCTCACCGCGCTCAAGCGCCGGGCGGACAGCGGCCGCGGCGGCGTCATCGACGTTTCGCTGTTCGAGACCGCGGCCGGCTGGATGTCGCTGCTCGCCGCCAACTATCAGGCTTCGGGCGAATTGCCGAAGCGGCTCGGCTCGGGCGCGATCGGCATCGCGCCTTACCGCGCCTATGCCACCCGCGACAGCGACCTCGTCGTCGCCGCCGGCAGCGATGCGCTGTTTCGCAAGCTGGCGCAGGTACTGGGGCATCCGCAATGGGCCGACGACCCGCGCTACGCCAGCAACCCCAAGCGCGTCGCGAACCAGAACACGCTGTACCCGCTGATCGAAGCGGAAATGCAAAAGCGCAGCAACGCCGAATGGATCGCGCTGCTCGAGCTGGCCGGCATACCCTGCGCGCCGGTGCAGAACGTGGCGGAAATGATCGCGCACGAGCAGACCCGGGCGCTGGGCCTGGTGCAGGAGGTGCCCGACAGCGCGATGAAATTCATCGGCCTGCCGCTCTCCTTCGACGGCCAGCGGCCCGCGATCCGCAGCCGCCCGCCCGCACTGGGCGAGCACACGCAGCAGATTTTCAAGAACAAGGAGTGACCGAACCATGGACCTGCCAAACTATGAGACGCTCAAGACCGAGACGCCTGAGCCGCATGTGCTGCTGGTAACCCTCAATCGGCCCGAGATCGCCAATGCGCTCAACACTCAAATGGGGCGCGATTTTCTCGACCTGTGGACGCGCCTGACCGAAGACGCGGGAGAGGTGCGCTGCGTGGTGCTCACCGGCGCCGGCGACCGGGTATTCTGCGCCGGCGCCGACCTGAAGGAGAGGAACGGCATGACGCGCGAGCAATGGCGGCGCCAGCATGAGCTGTTCGAGCGCCACTATTGGGCGATGACCGACCTGCCCGTGCCGGTGATCGCGGCGGTCAACGGCCACGCGTATGCCGGCGGCTTCGAAGCGGTGCTCTCCTGCGACTTCGCCTACGCCGTAAACAGCGCGCGCTTCGCGCTGACCGAAGTGACCCTGGGCATCATGCCCGGCGCCGGCGGCACGCAGAACCTGCCGCGCGCGGTGGGCGAGCGCCGCGCCAAGGAAATCATCATGACCGCGCGCCCCTTCTCTGCGCAGCAGGCGTACGACTGGGGCGTGGTCAATGCGGTGTGCGCGCCGGGCGAGCTCATGCCAAAAGTGCTGGACACCGCGCGCGCCATCGCCGGCAACGCGCCCTTGTCCATCCGCCAGGTGAAGAAATCGGTGCGCTATGGCATGCAGATGGAGCTCAAAACCGCCTACCGCTTCGAGGTCGAGGCCTACAACCACCTGGTGGAAACCGAGGACCGCTACGAAGGCATCAAGGCCTTCAACGAAAAGCGCAAGCCCCAGTTCAAGGGAAAGTGACATGGGTGCCGCAGCAAAGCCTGAAGACGTAAGCTTTCCTCTGGGCGAGGACTTCCCCGAAATCCGCGACAGCGTGCGCCGCATATGCGCCAATTTCCCGGGTGTCTATTGGCGCGAGCTGGAAGCGCGCGAGGCCTATCCGACCGAGTTCGTGCGCGCGCTGACCGGGGCCGGCTACCTCGCCGCGCTGATCCCGGAGGAATACGGCGGCGCCGGTCTGCCCTTGCGCGCGGCCGCCGCGATCCTGGAAGAGATCCACGCCTCGGGCTGCAACGCCGGCGCCTGCCACGCGCAGATGTACATCATGGGCACGCTGCTGCGCCACGGCAACGCGCGGCAGAAGACCCAGTACCTGCCGCAAATCGCCAGCGGCGCGCTGCGGCTGCAGGCCTTCGGCGTGACCGAACCGACCACCGGCACCGACACCACCAAGCTCAAAACGCGCGCCCAATTTGTAAAAAGCGGCGACGGCGACCACTACCTGATCTACGGCCAGAAAGTCTGGACTTCGCGCGCGCTGCACTCCGATCTGATGCTCTTGCTCGCGCGCACCACACCGGTCGACCAGGTGAAGAAGAGGACCGAGGGCCTGTCGGTGTTCCTGCTCGATATTCGCGACTGCCGCGGCAAGGGCATGGAGATCAAGCCGCTCGCGGCCATGGTCAACCACAACAGCACCGAGGTGTTCTTCGACGGCGCGCGCGTGCCGGCGGAAAACCTGATCGGCGAGGAGGGCAAGGGCTTCAAGTACATCCTCGACGGCATGAACGCCGAGCGCATCCTGGTGTCGGCGGAGTCCCTGGGCGACGCGCACTGGTTCACGCGCAAGGCGGTGACTTACGCCAACGAACGCGTGGTGTTCGACCGGCCGATCGGACGCAACCAGGGCGTGCAGTTCCCGATTGCGCGCGCCTATGCCGAGACCGAGGCGGCCGACCTGATGTTGAGAAAGGCCGCCGCGCTGTTCCAGGCCGGCCTGCCCTGTGGCGATGCCGCCAACATGGGCAAGCTGCTCGCATCCGAAGCAGCCTGGCATGCGGCCGAGGCCTGCATCCAGACCCACGGCGGCTTCGGCTACGCGCGCGAGTACGACGTCGAGCGCAAGTGGCGCGAGACGCGGCTGATGCAGATTGCCCCGATCTCGACCAACCTGATACTTTCATACATCGGCGAGCACATCCTCGGCATGCCGCGGTCGTATTGATCAGGGGCTGGAGCAGCTTGTCGTCGGCCCAGGCGCAATTCTATTGCCGCGGCAACCTGGTCAGCGGAGCTAGCCCTTTGCGGCTCTGACGTACGCGATAGAGGACCGGAATATTTCCAGATCCTTTTCATAGTCGGCAGAGTCTTCGTGGTTGATCTGAATCCACTCCCGGGTGCTCTTCCTGCCATTGGGCTCGAACGGAACGACATTGTCCTTGGAGAACTGGAGGTTTGCAGCTTCTGCGGCCGGGAGCCTCACGCCCACACCGCCGTTGCACACGCAGGCGAACATCCTCTTGCCGACGAAGTAGGCGAGCAGACCGGTCATTTCTCCCGCTTCCACGCCTGGGAGCTGCAGCAGCAGGGCGTCCAGGACGCGCTTGTGGTTCAGATCGATCGGGTTGGGGGTCGCCATAGCTCGCTTTGGAGTTCGTAACAAAATGGGGGGATATCCCCCGACAGGACTTTTCCCTCAAGGGGGATCGAGACCTTCGGGGCGTCACGCGCCTTGCAGTCATCCGCATGCGGGGGCAACGCGTCTCATGCGGTGAATGTCGACAGACCCTGGCTCTTGGGGCGTTGAAAAACCGCTAGAGAGATTCCTTTTTCGCGGCGTCCGCACCGACTTTCTTGACGTCTTGCCGCTTCAGCTTCTTCGCTCGCTTGGCTATCCCTGCGAGATCCTTCCTGGTTCTTTGCTTCGCTCGCCTGGTCGTCAGCATCCGGGAGTGACTCATTGAAGCCTCCAATCGATACGCGGTTGAATTGCGCCTTAGTCTGAGCCGTTTTTCCGTTCCTGGCTAGCAACACCGAGTCAGGCCGTCGCGGTGCTCGCCCCGAGCCGGCGCAGGCTGCCCTGCTCGCCCAGTTTGGCCAGTTCGCGATACAAGGCGCCCGCATCGAGGTCATCCGCGCCGGCGGTGCAGTCGAGAAACTTCGCCTTCAGCTCGTCGCCCTTGAGCGGCAGCTTGGCGTTGCCGCGCGCAAAGCGGATTTCGCCCGAATCCAGCTTGCGCCCGTCGCGCAGCTCGAGCACGACACGGTCGGTCAGCGCGAACACCGGCTCGATCGGACAACTCGTGTCGACCGTCGCAATCCTCACCTTGCCCATCACCTCGCGCACCGGCGCTTCGCCGACGAACTTGTCGGTGAGCTGCGCCAGTCCGACCTTGCGCGCAACCAGCGCCGACGCGACCGCGAATTCGAGGCTGAATTTGGCTTCGAGCCCGGTCGCAGGCTGATGATTGCGCAGCATCGACGCCTGCGCCGCGCCTATGGTGGCATCGACCTGCCTGATGTCCTGCGGCTTCAGGTCGTGCGCAGCGGCCAGGTCGAGCACGGCGTCGATCACGCGGTGGGTGGCGTAGCACATCGGGTATTTCTTGATCGACAGACCGCTGTCGAGTATGCGCAACTGCTGGCCCAGGCCGGACGCCGGGCGCTCGCGCTCGGCGCGGCCCTTGGGCGAGAGCGCGGCGAGAAAACCCGCGTTGTGCTCGAACGCATCGGGCGCGGCGGTCAGTCCCATCGCCGCGAGCCGCACCGCCTCGATGGCGCAGGCCGCAGCGCGGCCGGCATGCAGCGGCTTGGTCATGGTGCCGAAATTGGCTACGAGCCCGCTCGCCATGCTCGCCGAAAGCGCGAGCGCGTTGCGGCAGTCTGCGGAAGAAAGCCGGTGCAGATGCGCCACGGCCGCGGTGGCGCCCACCGTGCCCATCACCGCGGTCGGATGCCAGCCCTTGAGGTGATAGGCATCGGGCTCGCGCGCGAGCAGCTCGGCCCAGACTTCGTAACCCACCAGATAGGCACGCAATGCGTCCGCGCCGGATGCGCCCAGGTGTTCGCCCTCGGCCAATATCGCCGGTACCAGCACCGTGCTCGGATGGCCGCCCAGCGCGACGTCGTCGTAGTCGAGCGCGTGCGCCGCGGTGGCGTTGATCAGCGCGGCATCGGCCGCAAATGCGCGCTCGGCGCCGAACAATACGCGCGCTTCGCCTGCGGCGGAACGCCGCGCCGCGACGAATTGGCGCACGATGCCCACCACCGGTTCGTTGCTGCCTGCGATCATGGTGGCGACGGTGTCGATGAAGCCGGTGCGCGCGATGCGTGCCGCGTCCTCGGGCACCGCAGCGCCGCTACTGACGAAATGCGCGATCGAATCGGTCAAGCCAGTCATTTCCAATCTCCTCTGTTGCCGCGTTCCGCGCGTGACGCCCAGTCCGCCCCACAGGGACTTTCCCCTCAAGCGGGATCGAGACCTTCGTTCCCATTGCGCTCAAGCACGCGATCTGCAACCATACGGTCCCGACAAGAACCACAATGATTGGAGATGCCCCATGAGTTATATTAGCGCCAGAGGAGAAAACATGCTGAAGCGATTGATACTGTCGATAATGTCCGCCGCGGTGATGTGCACGGCCGCCATCGCGCAGGAATTTCCCATACACCCGGTCAGAATCATCGTTCCCTGGGCGCCCGGCGGCAACGTCGACATCACCGCGCGCGTGCTGCAGCCGGCGCTGTCCAAGGCGCTCGGCCAACCGGTGATCGTCGAGAACCGCGCCGGCGCCGGCGGCACCATCGGCAGCGCCGCCGTGGTCAAATCCCCGGCCGACGGCTACACCCTGCTGCTCGGATCGAGCGGCACGGTGACCTCGGGGGCCGCCGTGTTCAAGAACCTCAGCTATAACCCGATGAAGGATCTGGTTCCGATTGGCCCGATCCAGTACGTGGCCATGGTACTCACGGCTGCGCTGAAGACGCCGGTATCGAACTTCAAGGAATACGTCGCCCTCGCGCAATCGAAGCCGGGGCAGGTGACCATCGCTTCGGCCGGCAACGGCTCGTCCGACCATCTTGCGCTCGAACTGATGGCGCACCAGGCCCATCTGAAGCTGGTGCACGTGCCCTATAAGGGCAGCGGCCCGGCGCTCAATGACCTGCTCGGCGGCCAGGTGGAGAGCATGATGGACCAGATGAACTCCTCGCTCGAGCAAATTCGCGCCGGCCGAATCAAGGCGTTGGGAGTCACGTCCAAAGTGCGCTCGCCGCTGCTGCCGAATGTGCCGACCCTGGACGAGCAGGGACTCACGGGCTTCGAAGCGGGCACCTTCACCGGACTCTTTGCCCCGGCCGGCACCCCGCCCGCGGTGCTGGATAAGCTGCATGCAGCGCTGCAACAGGCGCTCGCAGACAAAACCGTGCGCGCGCGCTACGGCTCGATGGGCGCAGAAATCATGCACATGACCCGGCCCGAGTTCGCCGCCTACGTGCAAGCCGATTACCAAAAATGGCTCAAGATCGCGCACGAAGCCAACATCGTCATCCAGTGATCAGCGCTAATGCCGGCACCGGTGTCCTCGCACCCGATGCCCGCCTGCGCGCTCCCAAGCGCGCCCTGCCGCGCGGCACGGTCGATTGCCACGCGCATATCTTCGACCGCTTCGAGCGCTATCCGCTCGCGGGCGGGCGCAAGTACTCGCCGCCGCTGTGCACGCGCGAAGCCTGGCTGGACCTGCACGCTGCGCTCGGCGTAGCGCGCGGCGTGCAGGTTCACGGCAGCCCCTACGGATTCGACAATTCGATCACCCTGGATTTCCTGCAGGAGCATCGCGGCCGTTTCGTCGGCGTCGCCGCGATCAGCCCGGAGGTGAGCGAAGCCGAACTCAAGCGCCTGAACGCGGGCGGATTTCGCGCGGCGCGGCTGATGGACCAGTTTGCCACCGGCGCGACCACCGCCAACCTCGAAGCGATCGCGCGCCGCGTCGCGCCCTACGGCTGGCACCTCGAGATCAATATCGCGAGCGCGCGCGACTGGGTCGAACTCGAGCCGCGCCTGCGCCGCTGTCCGGTGCCCCTGGTGTTCGATCACATGGGGCGCCCGCGCGGCGCTGAAGGACTGAATTCACCCGGATTCGCCGTGATTCGGCGGCTGCTTACCGAGCGCGACAACTGCTGGACCAAGATTTCGAGTTGGTACCGCCTGTCCGATGCGGGGCCGCCGCATTATGCCGACATGAAACCCTTGGTGCAGGCATTGCTGGCCGACCGTCCCGATCGCTGCGTCTGGGGCACCAATTGGCCGCACCCGGCCCTGACCGAGTTCATGCCCAACGATGCCGATCTGCTCGATCAACTGGAGAGCTGGCTGCCCGACGACGCGGTGCGCGAGCCACTGTTCGCCAGCAACGCGGCGAAACTCTACCGATTCTAGCCGCGCGAGAACGCGGTAAATTCTTCCGCCGGCACCGGATTGCCGGCGAGATAGCCCTGGAATTCGTCGCAGCCGTGCGCGCGCAGGAAATCGAGCTGCTCCTGGCGCTCCACGCCTTCGGCCAGCGCCACCAGCTTCAGGGTTTTGGCCAGATTGATAATGGCGATGGCGATCGCCCGGTCATCCGCATCGGTGCCCAGATCGTCGATGAACGAGCGGTCGATTTTGAGTTTGTCGATCGGATAGCGCTTCAGATAGGCGAGCGAGGAATAGCCCGTGCCGAAATCGTCGATCGTAATCCTGACGCCGAGCGCGCGCAGTCCTGCCAGGGCGCCGCCGACGATGTCCTTGTCCATCAACAGGCTTTCGGTCAGCTCGAGTTCCAGATAGCGGCCTTCGAGCCCGGTCTCGTCCAGCACCCGCTTCACGCCGGCCACCAGGTCGCCGCGTTGGAACTGGGCGGCCGACACGTTGACGGAAATCGGCAGCGCGAGGTGGCCGGCGGCTTGCCACGCCTTGTTCTGGCGGCAGGCTTCGCGCAGCACATACTGGCCGATCTCGTCGATGAGTCCGCGCGTCTCGGCGAATTCGATGAATTCCGAGGGGTCGGTCAGGCCGCGCTCGGGGTGGCGCCAGCGCACCAGCGCTTCGATGCCAATCGGTTGCAAGTCGGCGACGCGCAGTTGCGGCTGGTAATACAGCACGAATTCGCCGCGCTGCACCGCCTCGCGCAGCTTCAATTCGCGCGCCAGCGTCTCGGCGCCCTCGTCCGCAAGCCCCGGGGTGTAGAAGCGGCTGTGGCCGCGGCCGTGATCCTTGGCACTGTACATCGCCGCGTCGGCACGGCGGATCAGATCGTCGGCATTGTCGCCGTCGCGTGGGAACACGCTGATGCCGATGCTGGCGTTGGGGCTGAGCCGCTGGCCCTCGAGCTCGACCGGTGCGGAAATGACCTGCAGCAGCTTTTCCGCGACCCTGGCCGCGTCCTCGGGCGCGGCAAAATCGGCGAGGATCACCAGGAACTCGTCGCCGCCGAGCCGCGACACCAAGTCGGCTTCGCGCAGCACTTCCTTGATGCGCACCGCGACCTGCTTGAGCAAAACGTCGCCCACGTGATGGCCAAGAGAATCGTTGACGGTCTTGAAGTTGTCCAGGTCGATGAACATGATCGCCACCAGCGTGCCGTGGCGCCGCGCCAGCGCCAGGATCGTGGTCAGGCGCTCGGTCAGGTAGGCGCGGTTGGGCAGGCCGGTGAGCATATCGTGATGCGCCAGGTACTGGATGCGCGCCTCGGCGTGCTTGCGCGCGGTGATGTCGCGCAGCACGCCCAGCCGGTATGTCTCGCTCCCCAGGCGCAGGTTCTTGCCCACCAGCTCGACCGCGATGTTATTGCCCTTCTTGTGCACCACTTCGACCTCGTAGGGATCTTCGCGCTCCTCGCGCATATAGTCGGCCGCGGTCTGCCGCCACTCCGGCGCCACGAATTCCAGGGTGCTGTGCCCGATCATCTCCTCGCGCGCATAGCCCAGAATCGCGAGCAGCGCCTCGTTGACGTCGGTGAAGATGCCGTTCTTGTGGAAAAAAATCCCTTCGTTGGTCGCGGCGGCGAATTTGCGCATGCGCTCCTCGCTGTCGCGGATCGACTGCTCGGCGAACTGGTGCCGGGTGATGTCGGTGATCAGCACGAACGCGCCCAGCAGCTGCGCCCGTTCGTCGAAATGGGGAATCAGGTGGACCTCGACGATACGCTGCTCGCCATTGGGCAGGGTCAGGGGGCGGACGTACTCGACCGTCTCCCCCTTGAGCACGCGTTGCACCTGGGGCTCTATTCTGTGCCAGGCTTCCTCGCCGATGGCTTCGCGCACCGTCTTGCCGATGATCGTATCCACGCTCCAGCCGTTCGATTCGGCATAGCCCTTGTTGGCGAACACGCAGCGCAGGTTCTTCGGCTCGTAATACGCGATCAGCGCCGGCACATTGTCCGCCACCAGGCGCAGCAAGGAATCGTTGTTGCGGGCGCCGGCCCGGTCCGACCCGGCCGCGTTCATCCCGGTGCCATCACAGCCAGGCCCTCAACCAGCCGAGCCCGGCGCTGGTCCCGGCTCTGGGCCGGTACTCGCAGCCGACCCAGCCGGCATAGCCGAGTTCGTCCATCAGCCCAAACAGGTAGGGATAGTTGATCTCACCCAGATCGGGCTCGTGGCGCTCGGGCACGCCCGCAATCTGGATATGGCCGATGCCGGCGATGTATTGCCGCAGCTTCATCGCCAGATCGCCCTCGACGATCTGGCAGTGATAGAAATCCATCTGCACCTTGAGGTTCCGCGCGCCGACTTCGGCGCAGACGGCGTGCGCCTCGTCCTGGCGGTTGAGGAAAAAACCCGGAATATCGCGCGTATTGATCGGCTCGATCACGACGGTGACGCCGGCCGATGCCGCCTGTCGCGCCGCGTAGTCGAGATTGCGCACGTAGGTGGCGCGGTGGCGCGCGCGCTCCTCGCCCGGCCGGATCAGTCCGGCCATCAGGTGCACGCGCTCGTTGCCGAGCACGTGCGCATACTCGAGTGCGCGCTCGACGCTCTGCTTGAATTCGCCTTCGCGGCCGGGCAGCGAGGCGAGGCCGCGCTCGCCCGCATCCCAGTCGCCCGGCGGCCCGTTGAACAGGGCCTGGCTCAGGCCATGCTCGCTGAGGCGGGCGCGGATGTCCGCCGCCGGGTGCGCGTAGGGAAACAGGAATTCGATTCCCTTGAATCCGTCTTTCGCGGCGGCGCCGAAGCGATCCATGAATTCATGTTCCTGATACATCATCGACAGGTTGGCGGCGAATCTGGGCATGGCTGTTATCCAGGAGTGTGGTTGGAAATCGTCTTAGCCGGCAGGATAGCGGCAGTGGATGTCGGCGGCCTGCTCGGGCGTAAGCGTACGCAGCTGCCGCCCCTGCAACAGCAGGTAGATGCGCGCCGTAGCTTCGAGTTCTTCCACCGCGGCGGCGGCGGCCGCGAGGCTGGTGCCCGCGACCACCGGGCCGTGATTGGCGAGCAGCAGCGCGTGGTGCCTGCCGGCGAGACCGCGCACCGCTTGCGCGAGCTGCATGTCACCGGGCGCGAAATACGGCACCAGCGGCAGGCTGCCGATGCGCATTACGTAGTAGGCGGTGAGCGGCGGCAGCACGTCGGCGGGATCCACCTCGTCGAGCACAGACACCGCGACGGAATGCGTGGAGTGCAGGTGGATCACGGCTTGATTGCGCTCGCGCTCCTGGTACATCGCCAGATGCAGGAAGTTTTCCTTCGACGGCTGATCGCCCGCAACGAGCTTCCCCTGCCAGTCGAGCTTGGACAGGCGTGTCGGATCGAGCTTGCCCAGGCTGGATCCGGTGGGCGTGAGCAGCCAGCCGTCGTCGCAGCGGGCGCTGATGTTGCCGGTGCTGCCGTGGGTGAGGCCGCGCTCGAATATCGAGCGGCCCAGATCGCAGATTTGTTCGCGCAGCGTGTTTTCGTTCATGCTGATTTCAGTTCGAAGTACGGCATTTTCGATGCCACGATATGCCAAGAGCAACCATTGCGCGCTCCGCGCGCCAACCGTGTTTTTTTTGGTACGGATGAAAAGCGTATCCGTACCAAAAACACGGTTATGTATGAAAAACAACACCGGCTTGGGTTTGCTCTTACACAAGATCCTCGATTGTGCGCGGATGCGCTTTTCATCCGCGCACAATCGAGGATCCGCGCGGGCGGGACGCCGTCCGCGCAAGTGCCGGCAATTTCCCGTCCACGCCAGTTCCCAACTTCGCAACGGCGCGGAGCGCGATCAAACGCAGCACGCATAATCATGCATCCAGTTGGGTCAGCGACTTCACGAAAAAATCGCGGCTGCCGAAATTGCCCGATTTGAGCGCGAGCAGAATCGGATGCGCGCCCTGCGCGGCGGTCCAGGGCACGCCGGGATCGATCTGCGGTCCGATTTTCAGCGCGGCAATGCCCAGCGCCTGCACCACCGCGCCCGCGGTCTCGCCACCCGCGACCACCAGCCGTGTGACGCCGCGTGCTATCAGGCCCTGCGCGATGCCCGCCAGCGCCTGCTCGACCAGGGCACCGGCCCTTGCCACGCCGAGTTTTGCCTGCACCGCTTTCACCTCTTCCGGCGCCGCCGTGGCGTAGAACAGCACCGGTCCCGCGCCAAGCAGGGGAGCTGCCTGCCGCAGCGCCGCAGCGGCGACATCGCCGCCGCCGGCGAGTTCGAACGGGTCGATGCGAATCGCCGCGCGGCCGGATGCTATCCAGTGCGCGACCTGGCCGTTGGTAGCCTGCGAGCAGGAACCGGAAATCACCGCCGCCAATCCCGCTACGCGCGGCAATTCGGCCGCGTCCGTGCGCGGCGGCAACAGACCGGCGCGGCGGAAATTGTCGGGCAGACCGATGGCGACGCCGGAGCCGGCGGTGATCAGAAGGTGGTCGGCGCAGGCGGCGGCGATCGCATGCAGATCGGCATCGCTGATCGCATCGACCACGGCGAGGCGCACGCCCTCGGCTTCCAGCGCCGCGAAGCGCGCGCGTATTGCCGGCGCGCCCGCGGCCACGGCATTCCAGGCGACCAGGCCGACCTTGCCTTTGGACTGCGCCTGCAGCACGCGCACCAGATTGGCGTCGGTCATCGGCGTGAGCGGATGATGGCGCATGCCGGACTCCGACAGCGGCAGCTCGCCCACGAACAGGTTGCCCATGTAGATGGTGCGCGCATTGGTCGGGAATGCGGGGCAGGCAATGGCGATGTTCGCGCCCAGCGCCTGCATCAGTGCCTCGGCCACCGGTCCGATATTGCCCTGCGGCGTCGAGTCGAAGGTCGAGCAGTATTTGAAATAGAACTGGCGGCAGCCGGCGCGCTTGAGCCATGCGAGCGCGGCCAGCGACTGCGCCACCGCCTCGGCCGCGGGCACGGTGCGCGACTTCAGCGCCACCACCACCGCATCGACTTCCCCGGCCAAGGGTGCCGCGGGCACGCCTATGGTCTGCAGCGTGCGCATGCCGCCGCGAACCAGGTTGTTGGCGAGATCGGTGGCGCCGGTGAAATCGTCGGCAATGCAGCCGAGCAGCATGCTCAAGCCTTTTTCTTTGGCAGCGCTATGCCCGGGAAATTCTTGATTACCGCCGAATCGTCTTCGCCGCCGCGGCCGGCGGCCGCGGCCGTCAGGAACATCTGGTGCGCGGTCGCGGTGAGCGGCAGCGGAAACGCCGACTTCTTCGCCGTGTCCAGAACGATGCCCAGGTCCTTGACGAAAATATTCACCGCCGACAGCGGCGTGTAGTCGCCGGCGAGGATGTGGGGAACGCGATTCTGGAACATCCACGACGAGCCGGCGCTGTTGCAGATGACTTCGTACAACACCGCCGGATCGGCGCCGGCGCGTATGCCCATGGCCATCGCTTCGGCCGCCGCGGCGATGTGCACGCCGGCAAGCAGCTGGTTGATCATTTTCACCTTGGAGCCGGCGCCGGGCGCATCGCCCAGGCGGTAGACCTTTTGCGCGATCGCCTTGAACACGTCTTCGACCTTGGCGAAATGCTCCGGCGTTCCTGCGGCCATGACGGTCATCTGTCCGCTCGCCGCCTTGGCCGCACCACCGGACACCGGCGCATCGATCATGCCTATGCCCATCGCCGCGAGCCGGGCCGCGAGCGATTCGGCGAATTCGGGGGCGACGGTGGCGCTCGCGATCACCACCGATCCGGCGCGCATGGCGCCGGCCGCGCCCTGTTCGCCCAGCAGCACGCCTTCCGTCTGCTGCGCGTTCACCACCAGCGTCAGCACCACTTCGCAGGCAGCGCCCAGCTCCGCGGGCGTGGCGCAGGCAACGCCGCCCTCCGCGGCAAAGGCAGCCAGCATCTCGCGCCGCACATCGCAGGCGTGGGTGCGAAATCCCGCGCGCAGCAGCGACCGCGCCACCCCCATACCCATCGCGCCCAGACCGATGACTCCGACGTTTTTGCTCACGCTGTACCCTTCCCTTGCCAAACGTGGCAACTCAAATCGCGCCTTCTGCTATCGCAGGGTTGTGAGGTTGCGCGGATGCGCTTTTCATCCGTGCAAAATACACGGTTGGCGCGCGCGGGCGCGCAAATCCGCTCGCGGCATGCAACGCCATTTGCGTGTACATTGTCACCCGCCCTCACTTGGTAAGCCTGGCATTGGCCAGATCCAGGCGATCCACGAGATTGCGCACCAGGGCTCGGGTGAGCTGCAGCTGCGCGCCCAGGCTCATCTGGCCCAGCGCCTCGGGCTCGAACTCGGCGAGCAGGATGGACGTCATCGACTCCACCGTCGCATGCCGCGGCATCACGCCGCCGCGGATGTAGGCCATTTCGCCGAAACTTTCCCCCTCGCCGATGGTATTCAGCAAGTGCCCGTCCAGCGTGACCTTGACCTGCCCCTGCGCAAGGAAAAAAAAGCTCTTTCCCGGCTCGTTCTCGCGAATAATGGCCTGTTTCGACGCGATACGTGTCCAGCGCCCGGCCGCCGTCAGCTCCCACAACTCCGCGTCGGAAAGATCCGCCAGCATCTCGACGCGCTTCAACGCGACGTATTTCTCGCTGTCCATGATCGCCTCTGGCGGCAGCACCAGCTTGCCCACGTTGGAGAGCTCGAGCGCGAAGTCGGCCCAGGTTTCGTAGCGAAATTGCGGTTTCTTGCCCATCGCGCGCAACACCACCCGGTCGATCTCCTGCGGCAGGGAAGCCCGCAGGCTGCTCGGCGGCGCGGGCGTCTGGTTCAGGATTTTCTGCACCAGCATTTGCAGACTGTCGGCCTCGAACGGCCTTCGCCCCGTCAGCAGCTCGTACAGCACCACGCCCAGGCAATACATGTCGCTGTGGTGAGTGAGCGGCGCCTCCTCCAGCTGCTCCGGCGACATGTAGTAGGGCGAGCCGATACTGGCCGTCTGCACGGCGTGGGCCTTGCGCAGCAGGGCGGCGCCGAAATCGGCGATCTTCACTTCGGTACCCTGCGAGATCATGATGTTCGCGGGTTTGATGTCGCGGTGGACGATGCCCTCGTTGAATGCATATGCGAGCGCACCGCAGCACTTGAAACCGATCTGCAGCACATCCGCCACCGGCAGCAGCGTGTTGGCGCTGACATGCTGCGACAGATCGCCGCCCATGACCGCCTCCATCGCAATGTGGCCCGAATCCTCCTGCACCACCGCGTCGAGAATCGCCACGATATGCGGATGTTTGAGCTTGCCCGCGAGCGAGGCCTCGTTGAGGAACTGCGAGCGGTACACCGCCCCGAATTCCGGATCGCGGAACACCTCGGGCTCGATCACCTTGAGCGCGACTTCCTTGCCGGAGAAGGTGTCCACGGCGAGGTAAACTGTCCCCGTCGCGCCCTTGCCAAGCTGCCTGCGGATATCGTACTTGCCGATCTGCAAGCTCAGATCCATTTCAAACGGCTGCTCCACCGGGTCTGGTCCCTTAGTATTCACTTCGCGTCAAATACAGAATGCAACATGGCGCCATTCTAACCTTTGCCATCC
>VFSW01005465.1_pt1 | contig 18776 bp, 10 predicted proteins | sample 5358111 | NCBI WGS metagenome assembly VFSW01 (sample SAMN11554181, study PRJNA540505) | mine drainage metagenome | isolation source: sediment from site ElyBrook_90M | place: USA: Ely Copper Mine, Vershire, VT | collected 2017 | reverse complement strand
TGTATCTGCGTTGGCGCTCGAATAAGAAGGCTGACCGCCAAGTGGTACCCTTGCCGTGCCTCCGCCATGTTGATCGAAGGGTAATCATCGCCGACAATACAGACAGAGCCCGTCCTGTGTAGAAACTCGGCGTCCAGGTGTTCGAGATGACCTGGTCCTGCGCGATGCGCTGCAACCCGTAAGTGTACGTCCGCGTGACCGCGCCGCTGGTCAGCTCGTCCACCACCTGCGGGTAGCCGGTCGGGTTCAGATCGTCCACCAGATAGCGCGTCACCACGCCGCTCACCGACTTCGCCACCCGGTTGCCGTCGCCGTCGTAGAGCATCTGCACCGCGCCGCCATTCATCGCCACCAGATGGTTCTGCGAGTCGTAGGTAGGAATTTGGATTCGCCGCCGCAAACCCCAACTGAGTCCCGAGTGACCGCCCAGGGTGACACTACGTGAGCCCGCTCACGTCAGAGCTCCCCGGCCGACCACACGCACGATTGACGTATCTGAAGCCTTCTCAATCAAAGACGCTTCGCAAATCGTGATTTTTATTCCTCCTGGCTCGTTGCATAAGCCTATCCGTTGGAAGCCTGAGCGACGTGGGGGATCGAACCGGGAGGCTCCCGGTCACTCAGAGCCTGTGGCGAAGCCGCTTTCAGCTCGCAATGAGGATAGTTCCGTAATCCACCATCCAGGAGCTTCTATTGTCGTCAATGAACAGTGATAACTACCCGCTGATACCTTGTCAGAGGAGGCGTTCCATTGTCTGTCGCTTCCAGAATGAAATCGATTGCTTGTCCGGCCTTGGCGTTATTCGGTACATGGAATGTGGTTGTCAGCTGCGTTGGTGAGGAGAAGGTAATTTCACCCGGATAGGTGCCTGCATCGTCGTACTGCCACCACCGCACGGTAACCTCGTTATGATCTGGATCCGAGACCTCTCCCTGCAATTGAACTGTGGTTCCAGGTGCAGCTGTAATGGCCAGCGGCCCTTTGATTCTGACTACCGGTGGGTGATTCGCATCGCTAAATCTCGGCGTCACAGACCATAGCATCCGCGCCGCCATGTCATTTTCCGCTGCAGCAAAGAAGTGAGCTGCGATCGCAGCTGTGCGCGGCGGCACCGGAGGGAAATGAAAACTCGAGAAATCGATTGATTGCTTCTCTTTAGGAGGGCTGACCTTATTTGCCTCACTACCCGCTGGCGCCAATCCCCGGGCGATGCCGGAGGAGTCGATGGGTGCAACGGGTGGAGGAGGCCCAAAGAGAGTGGGCGTCTTGACGCCGGGGTGCATCCATCCTCCCCATCCTCCCCATTGCGGATTTTCGTAGGCCCGGAGCCCATTCGCGATCAGATTGAGAAAAGTGGGTGTATCGCCCTCGCCGAGGAAGGATCCCTTCGGCTGCGGTGGCATCCAGACCATGTACCCCATCTGCTTGAGCTGTTCGCTCGTGTAACCGGAAAGTCCGAAGTAGTCCGTCGGGTCTCCTTTCACCATCTGCTTGCCGTCGCCCCAAACGCGATAAAGCGCGCCCAGTGGTCCACGGCTTGAAACATTTTCCCGCGTCCATTCCGGGGTGAAGTATTTCTTGTCTTCGGGAGCGGCCATCAGTTGCGCGCCATATCCGAAGTTAATTCCCGAAAATTCATAGATTCGTACGTCCGGCCAGTTCGGACGGATGTAGCTGGCTTCAGTGCCGTCCTGGTCGCCTGAAGGAATAATGATGAGTTTACGCGACACCTTTTCCAGAATTGCCGGCCATTGTGGCATTTTTGCGTATTGGCCATAGATGGATCGCAGTGCACGAGCAATCGTGCTCTCCCCACCCTGTGCCGTCACGTAGAGCGGGCCAGGCTCGTCGTCGAGCAGAAGTGACTTGATGAGGTTCGACCCATCCGAGTCCTTTGAGTAATCGCCGTCGAAGCCTACATTTCCCCACTTGATCTTCGACTTGAGAATTTGCGGCGAAGGGTAATCCGGATCGTGCACTTTCAAATTCGGGTAGACTTTGGCGTACGCATCCACGATGTTGTCGATAAAACGTTCATCTGGAGAAAACCGCCATGATTTGCACGGGCATAGTCCTAGCCGTGAGTACTCGCGGCCGGCGATGTACTGTGTCGTGCCTCTTCCATCGCCCCTCCAATGAAACTGGCTGCTGACATACACCAGGCCCTCCAACCGCACGTCCGAACTGTAGAGAATCGCGCGGATGATCGTGTTGTTGTCGTCTAGCTCAGGATCGGCGGTGATCACGACTCGGGGCCTGACTGATTCGCTTTCCCGCTGATGAGCAGGCCCCGCAATAGCTGTCAATGGAACCAGTGCAAGTGTCCAGCCGCAGATGTACATCCAGATAGAGTGTGCTAGTCTCGTACGCATCGCAGATTCCTCTCCAGATCCTTTCAAATCAAGACGTTGTGCGCATTTCATCAGACGGCCTTGGGGATCTGATCGCATTCCAATTGAATAGTCCGAGAGGCTCTGGGCTCATAACCCCTGTACCGTGCTCGGGAATTTGTACCACGCCCCATGCGTTCTTTCCGCGGACAAATATCGAAATCTGCACCCATTCACGACTGCCAAGAGTGGCTCTCAACCTTCTCATTCGGTATGGACCGGAATATGGGCTACAGAATGGATTTCTCATTTCGTTTTCTGACCTGTCGACCAGATTGCTCAATGGTCGTTCGTCGGGCGAACTGCAAGGTCCCCTCGTACTCAGGAAACGTGCTCTCAATAGCGCTTTACAATTCACTGCCGCTCTATTGTCCATCCTTCTGCCGCATGAGTCGACTGCACCGCGCCGGCTAAGAGTTCTTCATCAGCATTTGCGCGCAAACCCAAATACCCCCTTCTCATTCGTTTCATCTTTCAAAAGATCTGATCACTTAAGTCCCCTCCAGGGTTCGACTTGTTGAGAATGCGCGTGTCGCATCCCTTTCGTCTATGTAGCATCGCGCAGGATTCGCTCGGAAAAATGTTCGAGTTGAACGGAAGGAGAGAATCCAGGATCAGCAACCACTTGAAGTCAAGAGGGACGACCACACTTAAACCTGAGCAGACTTGATAAGTCTGATTGAGCATTCTGAATTCAACGCCCCATTATTCGCCTTCACTAACGCTTGGTCAATTCATATCTGCGTAATTGCATAAGTATGCAGAATTAAGCATGTGCATGCAGGTCTGCGCATATTTATGCTTCAAATGATCATAGCCACTCGTATCTCTGTAAAGCGGACTGCAAGGATAAATGGTGCGACTCTTAGGTGCCGCCGTTGCTCTCAGATGCACACTTGAGTGGTTTGCCTGGCCACGTGCGGGTGAACTCACAAGATGGGCTATGGCATAAATATGCAATACTGCAGCTATTGCTTGACATCGGCATCTCCACTCAAATACTGTTGCTGATCGGTCTAACCGAGCAGACTTTCTGAGATCTCTGGCTATCGCCTTCAGCCCACGATGTTTCAAAGCACGCCACCCTCGCAGCGCACCGTTGGCTGCCCCGCTGGACATTGGCAGATTTGGAAGGAGTACGACACTCGATGATGATCCCTAAATTCTCTCTTTGCATTATTTCTGCATTTGCCGGCTTGTCTTCGGCAACAGCTCTTGCTCAACACGCTGCTCCTGCGCAGGAGGGTACCGAATGCATAGCAGCAGGCACTCCGGCTTTCTGGCACAGCAGTGCGGCGCCACTGCAATCTCCACAGCTTTCGTTGAACGGCGAGGTGATTCTCCAGCTTTGCGCGCCTGATGCACACTCTGTTCGCGTTTTCGGAGACTGGAATGCAAAAATCCCGACTGGAGACCTCCTCAGGAAAGACGACCGCGGAGTCTGGTCCATTTCGGTCGGGCCACTGAAGCCGGATCTCTACACGTACTGGTTTCTTGTCGATGGTGTAAAGGCTATCGATCCCAACAATGTTCACTCTGCCAACGATGCTGCCCGAATTGCGAGCTATTTCATCCTTGCGCATCCTGGGACAGACAGCGAAATGTACGTAAACAAGGACGTGTCTCATGGGCGGGTCTCCGCGATCTGGTACTCATCGGAGAGCGTAGCAACTCCAAGAAGAGCGTTGATCTACACGCCTCCCGGTTACGACAAGAGTGAACGGCGCTACCCCGTTCTCTATTTGCTTCACGGATGGGGAGGTGATGAGAATGAATGGATTGACTTGGGACGCGCCGCACAAATCATGGATAATCTTCTTGCCGCGCACAGGGTGGTCCCAATGATCGTTGTCATGCCAAACGGGCATCATGACCGGCACGCAGTTCCCGACATCTCTGTTCCCCCAAGCACATCTGACCTAGCGCCATTGCCCCCGAGAGGGTATGACATCACTCCAAGCATTACGGCGATTGGAAAGAGTGTAGTCAATGACCTGGTTCCCTTTGTAGATCAGAACTTCCGGACGCTCACCGAAAGCAATTCCCGGGCGGTCGCAGGACTTTCGATGGGTGGAGGGCAATCGCTGTACATCGGGTTGAACCATCCTGACATGTTTGCATGGGTCGCCTCCTTTAGTGGTGCGGTCGTTGCTTGGCCTGATGCCATGATGCCTGCCGCTGCGCCAGCCCCGAGCCAGGGAACCGAGGCCGTGATCCCCCACTATGAGCTGAATCCAAATGCGATCGAGAAAGATGCGCCAGACCTGAAAGAGTCGATTAACGCGAATTTGCGTCTCTTGTACATCTCCTGCGGTTTGGACGACGGCCTCCTATCATCCAATATGGAATTTGAATCCTTGCTTACAGAGAACAAGATTCATTTCGTCCACCAAGAGATGCCTGGATACGCGCACGTCTGGAGTCTTTGGAGGAGAAACCTTGTGGACCTGGCACCTCTGCTATTCCGACCACAACTCCCTTCGCAGTATGGACAATGATCAAATCGACGAGAAATGTCAAAGTGAGGCTAACGCTCACTTGCTTTGAATTCTGTCGACCAACATCTCCGGACAGCACCGCACAGCTAGGCATTCAGCGCGGCCAGAGTCGTTACTTGTCTTGACTGTGCGACATTGTGCCACTTTCGGACTCGTGCTCTCTTCCCTCAAGGTCACTGAGCCAAGGCTTGTTCGCGCGCGATGATCCAGAGGATTTAGTGCGTGATGAAAACAGGAGCGCGTACGCAGTTCAGAATTGCGAGTTCGGCCACGTGCGCCAGTTCATAATCACGATTCGTCAAGAAATATGGGGCAACTAAGCCTGCCAGACTGAGTGGCCAGAACTTGATCGACGCCGTCGACCATTGGCCAACGGGCCAAGGAAAGCTGCATATTTAGTCACGAATCAGCATATCAATGCATCAATAGGCATATATATGCAGTAAAGCAAATAGTACTTGACGTTAAACATTTCGCTCGAATATCTTGAGCGCGCTACCCACCTGTGGGTCGATCTGTATGCGTAGTGATGCTAGGTTCTCAATCTCTGGAGGAAGCACAGCGCAAAATCAGCCCGATTTCCAGGTACGTTGTCCACCATCATCTGGCCTGAACAGAGTGGGGTTGGATGAAATTGCTTTGGAGGCCTGCATCAGGCAACACCTAGGAGACTGTCCGATGTCAAATGAGACGAATCTTTTGAAGGACTATTGCAAAGACCTACCATCCGGCGAGGCTGGTCGTGCGGTGCAGCGTGAAAATGGAAGACGATTACAGAAATTGGCTGTGGCATTGTGGCCACTACTTGCCTTTCTTGCTCTCGCGCTCATTCCCATCGAGAACCTGACGGCACAGGTAATCACAGGGGATCTTGTCGGAACTGTCACCGATTCCCAAAGTGCCATTGTCCCAAACGCGAACGTAACCATTGTCAACCTGGAAACGCAATTGAAGAGGTCGATGCAGTCGACTTCGACCGGTGATTATGTATTTACGCTTCTCCCCCCTGGAACCTACACGATTCGGGTCGAAGAGAAGGGGTTTCAGGCCTTTCAAGCCAATGGAGTAACCCTCGCTGCCGGCGATAGGAAGCGAGTCGACGCCAAGCTAAACCCTGGTTCTGCATCAGAGACTGTTACAGTTTCAGCGGACACGCTTCCCATGCTGCAAACTGACAGTTCCACGGTTCAGGACTCGGTTGGAGAGAAGACCGTCCAGGATCTTCCACTCAATGGACGCAATTTGGAAAGCGCCGTTCAGGACGCGGCTGGCGTGAACGCGGGATCACCGAGCGCGATCTCCGGCGGTGCGCGCCCAGATGATCGACGCCCAGGCTTCACCTTTGTGGCCAACGGCCAATCGGACCTTTCAAACGATAATCTCGTAGATGGTCTCGACAACAATGAACGGGAGCAAGGATTCAGCGGTATTCATCCCTCCATCGACTCCATCGCTGAGGTACGTGTTTTGACAAACAATTACTCTGCGGATCTGGGCCGTACTGCCGGCGCAGTAGTTGACATTATCACTAGATCTGGCTCGAACCAATTTCACGGCTCAGCATATGAATACTTGCGAAACGACATTTTCGATGCGCAAGACTTTTTTGCCGATCCTGCACTTCGTAAAGCGGAATATCGTCAGAACATATTTGGAGGTAGCCTGGGCGGCCCAATCAAGAAGGACCGCACCTTCTTCTTCGGGGATATTGAAGAGAATCGTTTGATCCAGGGGCAGGTGTCTACGAGTACGGTCCCGACTCTATACGAAGAGCAGCATCCGGGTGACTTCAGCGATGTGAGTGGTCCAGTTGTGCCAAGTGGCAGCATCTCCCCTGTTGGCCTAGCATACTTCAAGATGTACCCGGCACCCACGAGTTCGTCGTTGATCAACAACTTCGTCTCTGAGCCAAACAAGACTCAGTATGCGACGACCACAGATGATCGAATCGATCACCATTTCAGTCAGAAAGATTCTATCTTCGTTCGATTTGGATATAACCCAGTCTCGACTGTGATTCCTGGTCCACTCCCACCGACTAAGGTGGGAGGTTCGACGGTCTTTCCGAGTGGAGCGTTCTTCTCCGGTCCGTCGACTACAAATGCAACCAACATCCAGGCAAACTTTATCCACATCTTCAATCCAAATCTTGTGCTTGAGCTGAAGACTGGATACACCCGAATCAACATTCATACGTATCCGTTGAACCACGGCGTGGATTGGGCCTCCAAACTCGGACTTGGCAACACGTATGTCACGCCGGATAGCATAGGGCTTCCCTTTATGTGGATGCTCAATGGGGACTATACCTCGATCGGTGATGGAATCTTCATTCCAATTATCGACGTCAACAACACTTTCCAGTACAACGGATCTATCAGCTACACCAGATCGAACCACAATCTCAAGATCGGCGGCGCGCTCATTCGGCGGCAGTTGAACTACTTCCAAGACGAGTGGAGCCCGCAAGGCGGATTCGCATTCCTGCCGGTTGGAGCATACAACAACACGTTGGCAAATCTTTTGTCCGGCAGTCCAATCTTTGCAGAGCGAGGCGCCGACCTTGCGCACCAGGGCCTTCGTTCATGGGAACCTGATGTTTATGCCCAGGACGACTGGCACGCGAGACCATGGCTGACTCTAAATCTTGGCCTTCGTTGGGAGACCTACTCACCGATTACGGATGCGCACAACCAGTTTGCAAACTTCAACCTTCAACAGCTGAAAGTCTTGGTAGCAGGACAGGGTACTAGCAGCAGCGGAGGAGTGAAGGGAGACTACACGGATGTCTCCCCTCGGCTTGGATTTGCTGCAAACGTGGGACATAACACTGTTATTCGCGGGGGCTTTGGCTACAGTTACTACCCTGTAGTCATGCAAACCCAGGTTGAGAACGTAAATCCTCCTTTTAGCTACGTGTGCTTCCCTTGTTTCGGTGCTACGTTCCCCAATCTGCCCACTCCGTCTTCCAACGCTGCGAACCCGGTGGGTACGGTGAGTTCGTTGGCGCTTGATCTGAAGAATGGCTACATGCGTCAATTCAATCTTTTCATCCAAAAGCAAATCGCCGGCAACTCCATCAGCGTTGGTGGAGTCGGGACACAAGGGCGAAGGGCACTCTACTTGCGCAACTACGACTTGCCTCTTCCGCCTGGACCTGGGAATCCGACACCTGCCTATGTCTACGCAGGCCAATTGCCCAATGTATCCAACATCCAGTACGTAGACAACAGTGGCATAACAAACTACTACGCCCTGCAAACGATGTTCACGAGGCCCGCCTCACATGGCCTATCTTTCAACATCAACTACACATGGGCCCACGGTCTCTCGAACAGCGTGCAATCGGCCAGCAGCACTTCAAATTCCTACGCTCTGATTACAAACAACCCGCGTTACGATTACGGCAATTCACCCGTCGATGTGCGTCATCGATTTGCCGGATCGCTCATCTACGATCTTCCATTTGCGAAGTCGAAGAATGATTTGATGGGTAGGGTGTTGGGCGGATGGGAGACGGCTCTACTCGGCTTTTGGCAGACGGGTCTACCCTTTACTGTCGTGGATGGCTCACCGGCAATCAATCTTCCCGGAATAACGAGCGACCGGCCCAACCAGACTCATTCAGCAGGTCTCTCGAATCCGAGTATTAACAAGTGGTTTGATACGAGTGTCTTTGAAAGGCAGACTGTGGGAACAGCCGGCAATGAGGCAAGTGACTCGGTTTACGGCCCGCGGCTGCGCTCTGTCGACATGTCCTTGCTAAAGGACATTGCTCTTTCAGAACAAATGAAGTTCCAGTTCCGAGCTGAGTTCTTCAATGTCCTGAATGTACCTAACTTTGGCCAGCCTGCCAACGGGATGACTACTCCGCAATTCGGTGTGATCTCGTCAACGGCAGGGAATATGACACCTCGTCAGATGCAATTTGCTTTGAAGTTCCTGTTCTAGCGGCACCTTCCTTTTTGTGAGGCGGCGCAGAGTCGCCTCACATCTTTTCTTTTGTATCTGTGCTGGATGTCTAACCGTCTGTCACGACAGAATCGCCCGTCGAAAATGTGCCATTTCCGTAGTTCGTGGAGTGCTCGACTTGCGATGTGGCAGAGAGGTGACGACGCACACGGTAAGGGCTATTTGCGGTCTAATGGCGCTCACAGGGATAAGCACAGTTGTTGCTTCTGTGCTTTCGTCCGTGAAGTCGAGGCGACAGGTTCGAACGTCGAGTTATATGCATAAGTAAAGTGCCTATCGCAAAAGTCTAGGGCAGTGAGGGGATCCGTCATACGCAATGAAACCTGAAAAATCCAAGGACCGCGAAGATTGCCAAGCCTGGCGGACGAGAAGAGAGATTATCAAGGGGCTTGCACTGACAGGAATGTCTAGCTCGGTAGTACTAAGTGCTGATTCTGGAACCGATTTATCAAAACGCGTGGGTTCGCCTTCGATCCACTCGCCCCATTTAGAACAGTGGGCTATGCAAGAAATCACGCTCCAGTCGAACAGACTCTATAGGAATCCATTCAAGGAAGTGGTGCTGTATTGCACGTTTACGTCCGGCAGTCACTCGATGACTGTCAGTGGCTTCTACGACGGCGACGCGACATGGAGAGTCCGATTCATGCCGGACACTCAGGGGCATTGGACCTTCGCGACGAAATCTAACGACCCGACACTGGATAACAAGCGCGGTGACTTCGATGTCCTTCCTGCGACGGACGGAAATCATGGCCCGGTTCGTGTGGCGAATCGATTTCATTTCAGCTACGCTGATGGTGCGCCATTTTATCCGCTAGGCACCACAACATATCAGATCTTTCAACAAAGTCGAGAAGCTCAGGTTCGAAGCATGGGAACTTTATCTAGGACGGCATTCAACAAGGTAAGGTTGTTCGTTATGCCATTTTCATCCATGAATCCTGGAGCCTGTCCCTTTCAGCGCCTTGAAAACTCCGAACTCGATTTTGAGCAGTACGATATTGAGTTCTTCAGACGGTACGAAGCGGGATTGCTCGATCTGCAGGCGCTTGGTATCGAGGCTGATCTGATTCTGTTTCACCCCTACGACACGCGGGGCAAGTTCTCACGCCTTCCTCAATCTCAGGATGAAGGTTACATTCGCTACTCCGTTGCTCGTCTTTCTGCGTTTCGGAATGTCTGGTGGACCCTGACGAACGAATTCGATCTCTATCCGCAATTCGGTATTGATAAGAATTGGAAGGCGCTTGGCAATCTGCTTGCCGAGAACGACTCATACGGCCATCTGCGGGGCATTCACAACAGCTGCGTAGGATTCTATGACAACTCGGAGAGCTGGATTACACATGTCATTCTGCAGGACATCACGTTGCAACGTCTGACTTCGTTGCCACGCAATGAATCCGCCATGGGATTGAGCGCTCGGGGGTTCGGCAAGCCTGTTGTTGTTGACGAATACGGCTATGAGGGGAATATTGCGATGACATGGGGCAGCCTCGCACCGCGTGAGGCTTTGGAAATGCATTGGAGCATTGTGATGGCGGGGGCGTATGGATCGCATGGTGAGTCCTATTTCAAGACACAGCATGGAGCTCTTGTTGGCGAAGCGCCCGCCCGGCTTGCTTTCCTGAAACAGTTCATGACTGAAACGCCATTCCAGGAGTTGGAACCGCTGCCGACCGTCCTATCGAGTGAAGATCCCTCCATTACGGTGCTTGGCGCCCCGGGAGATTGCTACATCTTTCATTTCGATCAACCCAAAGAAAAGGCTTCATGGAATCTCGGCTTCTTCGGCCCTGCAACTCCTGCGCAGCCCTTGCCAATTGCAGACCACTCCGTCGATCCGAATACATGGAGAACGCCTGCGCCTAGGTTCACAATTGTCGATCGCGTGTACCGCGTTGAAATGATTGACACTTGGCAAATGAAGGTTCACCATGTTGGCTTCACATCGGGTGCTTCTCAGCAATTTCGCTCGCTGATTGAGCCGGGAGTCATCCGACTGACCCGTGTGGAGAGTACGCCGGCAAAGGAGAAGATACTGCCCATGGACCAGTTGCTTCAGAAGTATGCATCGCCTTCCTAGGAGGACACAGTTGCATATCAAGCACGATGCATAATTATGCGACAGCGAAGAAAATGAGTGCAATGCGTAGGCGGCGCATGTATCGTGCAGTTGGAGCGCGTCATCGAGGAAGAAGTGTCGGGCATAAAGCTGGAGGAAGGTGAAGCGAGGGACTCAGGGCGCTGGATGCTGCTCCTCTTGGTCATTCCAAGCGGAAAATGAGCGAATGGTCGCGAAGAAGTTCGATGCACTGCGGATTAGGTTGTAATCAGTGAACTGATCACACAAATGGGATTGAAAATGAGATGAACGAGACCACACTTGAAGAATTGAGCGGGCAGCAAGAACGCGCGGCATGGTTATCCGCCAAGGCGAACTGGATTCGCCTGAGCGCCATGACCATGACGAACCATGCCCGCCTTGGCCATACGGGAGGCGATCTGTCTTCCGCTGACATTCTGGCCACACTGTATCTCGGCAAGGTACTCCAGGTAGACCCGGAGAATCCGCTCTGGCCGCAGCGAGATCGCTTTGTCATGTCGAAGGGGCACTGCTCCGGCGCCTTCTATTCGACGCTTGCGCAGCGCGGCTTTTTCCCGCTAAGTCAGCTGAAGACCTTCATGGATCCGCTCTCAATGCTGAATGGGCATCCGGACAGAAACAAGCTGCCGGGCGTCGAAGCAAATACCGGCCCTCTCGGACATGGCCTTCCAATCGCCATTGGGATGGCGCTTGCCGCGCGGATGCGGAAGGAATCTTGGCGCGTCTTTGTGCTGGTTGGCGATGGTGAACTGCAGGAAGGGTCGAACTGGGAAGCCGCCATGTGTGCGCAGCAGTACGGCCTCGACAACCTGGTTGTCATCGTGGACCGCAATCGGATCCAGCAGGGAGATTTTACAGAAAGCACAATTCGCATGGAACCGCTCGCGGACCGGTGGAGATCTTTCGGATTTGCAGTAAAAGCAGTGGATGGGCACGACCATCTCGGTTTGCTGCAGGCTTTCACCTCCATCCCGCTGGCCGAGGGACAGCCCACATGCCTGATTGCGAAGACGATCAAAGGCAAAGGTGTCTCATTCGCGGAGAACAAGCCCGCCTGGCACCATGGTGTGCCAACGCAGGAACAGCTCGACCAGGCGCGCAGGGAACTTGGTGTGGAGGGGACATGGTGAGGGTCGCGACAGAAGACAAGAATGCTGCAGGAAAGCAACAGTTGTTTGACTGCCGCGATGCTTATGCGAAGGCTCTGGAAGAGATGGCTGCGAGCGATGTCCGCGTCAGCGTGGTGATCAACGACTCGCTCTCCTCGGCCAAGATGAAGGATTTCAAGGCGAAGTTTCCGGAGCGTTTTGTGAATGTTGGCATCGCCGAGCAGAATATGGTGGGCGTCGGCAACGGTCTCGCAAATGGCGGTATGATTCCATATCTTTGCGGGGCTTCGTGCTTCCTGACCGCGCGGGCCATGGAGCAATTGAAGGTCGATCTGGCCTACTCCAATGCAAATGTGCGCATTTGCGGAATGTCTTCTGGAATGGCCTACGGCCAGCTCGGACCGACGCACCACTCCATCGAAGACATGGCGTGGATGCGAATTCTGCCGAATATGACGATCATCGTTCCAGCCGATCCTGTAGAAACAGCAATGGCGATGCGTTACTCACTGGAGCACAAGGGCCCGATGTTCCTGCGCATCAGTCGGATGCCGGTGCGGAAGGTCCATGGTGACGACTACAAGTTTGAACTGGGCAAGGCCGTGGTGCTTCGGGAAGGCAACGACGTGACCCTGATCGCCAACGGAGTGGTTGTGTCCCGCGCGCTCGATGCAGCCGATGCTCTGGCGGAGCAGGGAATTCAGGCACGCATTCTGAACTTGAGCACCGTGAAGCCGATCGACCGCGAGAGCCTCGTCAAGGCCGCCCGGGAGACGCGCGGCATCGTCACCGCCGAAGAGGCCCTGGTTGCCGGTGGTCTCGGTGGCGCGGTCGCCGAAGTGCTGGCCCTCGAGCATCCCACGCGGATGCGCATGATTGGACTGCCGGACACCTTTGCGCCGACCGGCACGGCGGAGTTTCTGCTGGGCCACTTCGGCATCTCGGCCGAGGGCATGACGAAAGCAGCGCTTGAGCTCGTCAGGAACGAGGCGTAAATGGCCGACGACTGCATCCTGGCCATCGACCAGGGAACAACGAATACAAAAGGCCTGCTTTTCGATCGAATCGGCGACGCGATCTTCAAAACCGCATCGAGCGTTTCTCTCATCCAGCCGCGGCCCGGATACATCGAGCAGGATCCGCTGGAGCTTTGGCAGTCCACGCTGGACGTGATGCGAGCCTGCGCGGCTCATGCAGCCGAAGCGGGTGCAAAGATTGCGGGGATTGCCATCTCCAATCAACGGGAGACCGCTGTTGCATGGCGGCCCGCGAAGGGATCCTGCACGATCGGTGATCCTGTTTCGAATGCCATCTGTTGGCAGTGCCGGCGTTCTGAGCCCGTGTGTGAGGCGCTGCGGGACTTCGCCGGCCTTCTGCAGAATCGAACCGGCCTGCCGCTCGATCCGCTCTTGTCCGCAACTAAGTGGAAGTGGCTGCTGGATCTGCAACCGGCACTTCGACAGGAGGCCGAGTACGGGGAGGTCCTGCTCGGAACAATCGATAGCTGGCTGCTCTACAACCTGACCCGTGGGCAGGTGCATGCAACCGACCACACGAATGCGTCCCGCGTTGCGCTGCTGAATCTTGAGACTCTGGACTGGGACGAAGAGCTTCTTGCGCTCTTTCAGATTCCGCGACAGGCGCTGCCCCGGCTGCACCCGTCGAGTGGATCCTTCGGCGAATGCACTGCGATACCGGAGCTCGCCGGTGTTCCAATAGTCGCCATGATCGGCGACTCACACGCTGCGATCGTCGGCCACGGTCGCTACGGACCCGGCTCAGTCAAGGCGACCTACGGCACTGGTTCTTCGCTCATGATGCTGACGCCCCGACTCGCAGTCGCGCAGAAATCGCTGGCCCGCACCATCGCATGGTCGTTGCCGGGACAGGTCCAATACGCGCTCGAAGGCAACATCGCCATGAGTGGCGCAGCGGTCCACTGGGTGGGCGAGTTCCTCGGCCTTCCGCAGGCGGCAGACGATGCCGCAACTCTCGCAGAGACCGTTCCCAATGCTGGCGGCGTTGTCCTTGTACCAGCGATGGTAGGACTTGGAGCTCCGTACTGGGACTCGACTGCGCGAGGATTGATTGCCAATCTCGAACGTGCGCACACCGGAGCGCATCTTGCGCGGGCCGCAGTGGACGCGATAGCGATGCAGGTGGCTGACGTGCTCGAAGCGATGGAAGCCGCATCCGGAGTTGAGACGCCGGTTTTGTTGGCGGATGGCGGAGCAACGCGGAATCGGACGCTGATGCAGATGCAGGCGGATGTTCTTCATCGCAAAGTGAGACGCTCGATGCAGGAAGAGCTCTCGGCCCGAGGCGCAGCACTGCTCGGCGGACTGACGTTGGGATGGTGGAAGAACCTGGATGAAGTCGCCGGACTGGAATTGGCGGGCGACTGGTTTGGACCGGTAATGAACGAGGCCGAGCGCAGTATGATGCGGGAGCAATGGCGCCTTGCAGTTTCCAGGGCACGTTTGCAGATACCAACGATGGAGAGCGCAGGGAGAACGAGATGCTAACGATTCACAGTTACCCCATCGCGGTTGCGCTGTGCGTTCTGACGATGACCTGCTGGGGCTCCTGGGCTAACACGCAAAAGCTCGCGGCTCGAACCTGGCGGTTCGAGCTCTTGTACTGGGACTTCGTCTTGGGCCTTATGGTGACGTCGCTGATTTTAGCGCAGAATCTTGGCTCAACCGGCCAGACGGGGCGTACCTTTCTGGCTGACCTCGCGCAGGCGGATGCATCGAGTATTGGCTGGGCGATGCTGGGAGGAGCCGTCTGGAACGCCGGCAACCTGCTGTTGGTGGCGGCCATCGCCGTCGCAGGAATGGCCATCGGCTTCCCCATCGGCGGCGGGATTGCATGGGTGCTGGGCATCCTGATCAACTTCGTGCTCGTGATTGCCGAGGGAGGAGTGAACCCCGGAAACTCGACGCTGCTCTTTATAGGTGTCGGAGTGATTGTCGTCGCCATCGCTCTGAGCATGATCACCTACAAGCAGCTCGCCCACGCCGTGAAGCAGGGCGGCGCAAAGGGAATTCTTCTCTCCGTTGCCGCGGGGCTTTTCATTGCCTTTTTCTACGGACTCGTGGTCAAGTCTTCCGATCCGACCTTTGTCACGGGCGGCGCAGGCAGATTGATGCCGCTGACCGCTTCGTTCTTCTTTACTCTCGGTGCTTTCGTGACGACCTTCCTTTTCAATCCGCTTTTCATGCGCCGGCCAGTTGAGGGTCCGCCCGTTGCGTTCTCTGATTACTTCAAAGGAAGCGTGGGAACGCATCTGACTGGCATCCTCGGGGGTTCCATCTGGTCGCTTGGCATTACAGCCAGTTTCATCGCAGTCGGCGCCGCGGGACCGGCGGTTTCTTATGCTCTCAGCAATGCCGCTCCAGTGGTTGCGATATTGTGGGGGGTTCTGGTGTGGAAAGAGTTTGCGTCCGCGCCGCCTAAGATCAATCTTCAACTTACAGGCATGTTTCTTTGCTTCCTGGCGGGCCTTGTCCTCATTACGTATTCACGCCTTTGAAGGCGATGCACAATCGAGGATGGATGACGACCGTTGTGGCAAGGGCTTGGAATCCGCAGGAGAATTCTGAACGACCGACCGAACCGTAAGAGGAGCCACTGATGACGAAGACAGCAACACTGGGCGTAATTGTGGGCAACCGCGACTTTTTCCCGGACGTGCTCATCTCGGAGGCGCGCCGCGATCTGGCAAAGCTCCTTGCAGAGCTTGGAATCGAGCCGGTCTGGCTCAGCCCTGAAGACTCGAAGCTTGGCGCCGTCGAAACCTGGACCGATGCCCGCAAGTGCGGTGACCTGCTGCGACGGGAACGCGAGCGACTCGACGGCATCCTTGTCAGCTTGCCGAACTTCGGTGATGAGAAGGGAGTGGCCGATTCGATTCGTCTCGCGGATGTCAACGTTCCCATTCTCGTGCAGGCTTACCCAGATGACCTGGACCACTTCGGCCTCGATCGCCGCCGGGACGCATTTTGCGGCAAAATCTCCGTATGCAACAACCTGCGCCAGTTCGGCTTCAAGTACTCCCTGACGCGCGATCATACGGTTGCAGTCGCCAATTCGCGCTTTCGTGAGGATCTGGTTCAGTTCGTACAGACCTGCAAGGTGGTGCGCGGGTTGAATCGTGTGCGCATCGGCGCGGTGGGTGCGCGGCCGAATGCCTTTAACACAACCCGCTACAGCGAGAAGCTCTTTGAGAACACTGGGATCTCTACGCATACCATCGATCTTTCTGAGGTCTTCGGCGACGCCCAGCGCATTGCCGACAACGATGCGCGCGTGAAGAGCCGCATCGATCAGATCAATGCCTATGCCGACACTTCGGCCGCACCCGCTGAGTCGCTTGTGCGGATGGCAAAGTTTGCCATCGTTCTTGACGACTGGATGGACTCGCTGAGCATCTCCGCCACTGCCATTCAATGCTGGAGTTCGCTGCAGAAGAACTTCGGCGTCAATGTGTGCACCATCATGTCGATGATGAGCCAGCGCATGATGCCTTCAGCCTGTGAAGTGGATATCGCGGGCGTTATCAGTATGTATGCCCTGCAACTGGCCAGTGGCAGGCCGAGTGCGCTTGTGGATTGGAACAACAACTACGGCGGCAATCCGGACAAATGTGTGCTCTTCCATTGCGGTAACTGGGCGACTGAGTTCCTGCCAGGCGCAAAGATGGGTACTGCGCCGATTCTGGGCACGACATTGGGCGAGGAAAATACGGTCGGTACACTGAACGGTCGGACCGATGCCGGCCCTGTCACGATTGCGCGCGTCAGCACCGATGACCTCACCGGGTCCATCTCGTCTTACGTCGCTGAAGGCCAGTTCACAGACGATCCCCTGACGACCTTTGGCTCGCGTGCTGTCGTATATGTCCCTGGACTGCCGGCTCTTATGCATGTGATCTGCCAGAACGGCTTCGAACATCATGCAGCCATGAGCAGAAGCCACTGTGCCAATGCTGTTGCGGATGCTCTGAGCCGCTACAAGGGATGGAGAACACATCATCACAGCCGTTCCAGCGAGCTTCCTGGAATTCCATGCACGATCTGAAATGACAACGGCAGAAGTAGATCGACTCCACCGGTTCAGTTGCCACCGGCTGAGCGCATTGGAAAGAAGTTAAAGGCACGGAAGCAGGATAGTCTTTCAGAGCTCTGGCTTCAGGCGGTGAGTGGCACATTTATGCGAAAAGCACTGAAAATGCTTGACTGACCTGTTCTTTGTGGAAGAATAGTTGCCATGGCGCGCGTCGATGAAATCCGGCTGATGGCAAAAGTTGCCCGGATGTACTACATCCAGGAACTAAATCAGCAGGCAATTACCGAGAAGCTGCAGTTGCATCAGTCCACTATCTCCCGGATGCTAAAAAAGGCGAGAACACTCAATCTTATTCGATTCAGCGTGGCAACACCGCCCGGTACTTTTGCAGATCTCGAAGATCAATTAGCCGCACGCTTTGATCTGAAGGACGTCGTTGTCGTGGACAGTCCCGCAGAAGGCGAAGCGATGGTTCGCGATTTGGGCGCCGCGCTGGCCTATTTCCTCGAGACCACATTGAAGCCGGGGAATACCATCGGTATCTCGTCCTGGAGTAGGTCCCTATTTGCCATGGTCGACGCGCTTCATCCTGGCGAGTACTGCGCAAACGGCAAGGTCGTACAGATTCTAGGCGGCATCGGCAATGTAGGAGGGGATTTTCAGGCCATCTATCTGGCACAGAGATTGGCCGCCAGCATTGGCGCAAAACCGATCCTTTTGCAGTCACCGGCCGTTGTCGGATCGCCGGAAGCGCAGCGCGTGTTGATACGTGACTCGGCAGTGAAAGAGGCGACTGCGCTCTTCGAAAAGCTCGACATTGCTCTGGTGGGCATCGGCTCGATGGAACCCTCAAAGATTCTTTCGGTGAGCGGCAACATCTTTTCCCGCCAGGAGCGCGATGAACTGCAGCGGCTGGGCGCGGTTGGAGACATTTGCTTCCGGTACTACAATTCCGATGGACAACCCGTCAAATCGCCGTTGATGAAGCGAGTAATTGGCATCGATCTGGAAAAGCTGCGCACCTGCAAGCGAGTTGTCGGCGTTGCGGGAGGAAGCCGGAAGGTCCCGGCGATCCTGGGTGCGCTGCGAGGAGGCCTAATCGATGTACTAATCACCGAACAGCGTGCAGCTGAGGCATTAGTTGCCGCACAGGATTAATAGTACGCAAGTCAAATTTGTGCTCGAACAAATGGACAGATTCGATTCAAAAGCCCACTGAGATAGCCGAATGCAACTCTCTCGCCATGCGGCAATCTTTACCTTTTGAAAAGTCTCTTTTCGAGAAGGTTCACCTCCTATTTTCAACGAGAGTGGAAGAGGTCGGCGAAGCAGGTTGAAATAAGGAACGCGGACTGTCTTCTGTTGTGCCGTGACAAAAGGGCGTTCCCGGAGGTCCGCCTACCATACCCGTCTTGAAACATGGGTCGCAAGAGTGTTTCGTGAAATCGGGCTCTGGGTGTATGACCGCCCAGTGTTCCCTTTGCCGAAGATTCGCCCCTGATTTCAGAGGTGACCATCGCCGACTACACGACCAGAAAGGCCTTTGTTTATTCAATGACTGCACGTTAGGTGTAAGCGTCATTTTGTGGCCGCCTAGGCAGTTCGTGTTTGCAGGATCAAGCTTGA
>VFSW01005464.1_pt1 | contig 18777 bp, 11 predicted proteins | sample 5358111 | NCBI WGS metagenome assembly VFSW01 (sample SAMN11554181, study PRJNA540505) | mine drainage metagenome | isolation source: sediment from site ElyBrook_90M | place: USA: Ely Copper Mine, Vershire, VT | collected 2017 | reverse complement strand
GCATAACGCAAGGCCAGCGGTCGGTTGAGATCGCTCTGGCTTTCCATCGCCTGAACTGTCCTTTGAGATATCCCCGGCTCAAGGCGCAACTCCGAGAAATAGTCGCCGGGAGCCGCATGAAGCAGACCGAAGCAAAACAGTGAAATGACCAGCAGCGAGATGAAAGAGTGTACAAAACGCAGAGCAAGTGTCGCCATTACAACTCCTCTGGATCGGGTAGCACAGCTTGTAACAGTCGCAGCGAAGCAGGATGGCGCGCGAGCTTAGAAAACTCAGCAGCGGTATGAGACTCGACAATGCAGCCTTCATGCATAACGGCAATTCTATCTGCCGCGATAAGCATACGGCGAAGATCGTGGGAGAAATGTATACAGGTCAGTCCGTGCCGGGTGCGAAGGCGCTCAAGGAGATCGAGTATCGATTGCTGAAGCTCAGCATCCAGTCCGGCGAGCGCCTCATCGAGGAGCAAAAGAGTCGGTCGTAGCACAAGTGCACGTGCAATAGAGACTCTCTGTCGCTCGCCGCCGCTCAACTGGGGCGAACGCCGACCAAGATAGCCCACAGGAAGAGAAACCTCCTCGAGTATCTTCTCGATGCGCCCAGAAACCTCCTGTCTTCCTGGCTCTGGAGAGTGCCGATTCGATGCGCGTTGTCTCTCGATGCGGAAAGGCTCCTCAAGAATCTGGGCCACCGTCAGTCTTGGATTGAGCGCTCCTGCCGTGTCCTGCAGAATGAGTTGTAGAGCTCTCCGAAGTGCAGGCGGCCGATCATGGGATAAAGGCTCGGCGGACAAGTATATTGCACCCGACTGCGGCTTGTTGATTCCGGCAATACATCGTGCGAGCGTGGATTTCCCGGACCCGGACTGACCTACCACCGCTACACATTCTCCAGACTGAATCCTGATACTCGTACCTTGTAAGGCTGGGTGACTAACTTTCTTTCGGTGCCATCTTCGCCATCCGCGCGCAGCCCCGTGAATCAGTTTAAGCTCATGAACTTCCAGGAACGGCGGAACATCTGCCATCGGCACTACGGAAACTTGCCTGCGCGGTCGATCTAACTTCGCCGTCGGTGGCGCGTAATCAATTAGACTGCCCTCCCGCAATTCCAGGATGCGATCCACAAGTGCCCGAAGCATTGATGGATCGTGACTAATAACAACCATTGAAATATCACTGCCGGCACGGATTCGTTTCAATAGATCGATGATGTGTCGCTGAGCGATCGTATCAAGAGCGGAGGTTGGCTCATCCGCCAGCAATAGCGAAGGGCTCGACGCCAGCGCCTGGGCAATGGCAACGCGCTGGCATTCTCCTCCACTCAACTCATGCGGATAGGAAGATGCAATCCTATTCGCGTTGCTTAGCCCAACTGCGCTTAGGGCTTGCAGGCTCCGAATTCGATTCCATCGTCCAGCGGATGCATCCTCAATTTGTCGGCGAATGGTGCTGAAGGGGCTGAGACGGTTACCCGGATCCTGGAAGATGACCCCCAAACGATTTCTACGGAGAGCATGGCGCTCACGATCCGACATTGTCAGGAGGTTCATGTCTTCAAAATCGAGCGTTGCACATCGAATCTGCGCTTCGCCCGATGGAATTCCAAGAATGCAGCGGAGCAAGGACGTTTTGCCGCTGCCGCTTGGCCCCAGAATGCCAACAGCCTCGTTCCGGCCGACATTGACACTGGCCTTGCGCAATACGTTCACGCGACTGCCATCCGGCAAACAATAGTCCAGTGTCAGGTCTTGAATTGAAAGGAGCGGCTTCATCGCGCAGATTGTATCACTCCCGGATATTTAGCATGCCCACTCGACGCAGGGTGAATTTCGATCAACATTAAAATCGCATGAACCTATATTTTTCCAACCCAATACTGACCCTATCACTCAACAAGTAGAAAGCATGACAAAGCGGGCTATGTTGTATTGTCAGCATCTCGCGGGAATCGGCCATCTGGTGCGCAGTACAGAGTTAGCCCGATCGATGAGCGCAGATGAGTGGGAGGTGCTCCTCGTTTGCGGCGGGAAAGTTCCTCATAACTCCCCTTTCCCGGCTACATTCAAGGTTGAGCAACTTCAGCCCATCCAATCCGACCCGGAGTATCGGTCATTGTTTGCCTGCGCCTCCGATACTGACTTGGAAGATCTCAAAACAAAGCGCCGGTTGCGACTGCTCGAACTCCTCGAATCCTTTCGCCCTCACATAATCATCACAGAGCTATTTCCCTTTGGGCGGAAACAGTTCGCGTACGAACTGATGCCGCTGCTTGACCAGGCTAAAAGAGCCGCGCAAGCCCCACTCATCGTATCCAGCGTTCGAGACATCCTGGTGCGAAAGCGCAATCCGGAAGCTCATGAGCGTCGGGTACTTGAGATAGTCAACGACTTCTACGACCTCGTGCTCGTTCACTCGGATGAGCGATTCCAGCCGCTTCACAAAACATTTGCGTGCGCGAAGGCAATCCGCCCACAGGTAGTTCACACAGGCTATATCGTTGCATCGCAGTCAACAGAGGGGGAAGGCCGACATGGCCGCACACCAGAAGTACCGATTCCTCTCATATCCGGAGGCGAGCCCTTCATCCTTGTCAGTTGTGGCAGTGGCCAACTCCTCGCAGCACGACAACTGATAAGTTCAGTGCTTCACTCGGCTCCCATTCTGGAAAGTCTCTTCCCTCACAAACTTGTGATTTGCGCCGGACCATTAGTGCCGGCTGAAGTATTCCGTGAGTATCAGAGAGTTGCCGCTCAACTTACAAATGTCCACCTCGTTCATGACGTGCCCTCGGTGAGCCGTCTACTCCGGCAGACCTCTCTGTCCATCAGCCTGGGCGGTTACAACACGGTGATGGAGCTGCTCGCGGCGCGTGCTCAGGGACTCGTCCTTGCTGCTGAGCCGAATGGTGACACCGAACAGAAGGTCCGCGTTGAAAGCCTTTCTGCCAAGGGCCTGTTGCGTGAGATTGGGGTCGAGGACTTAGTGAATGACAGGCTTGTGGAATTGATACGTGAAGCGTTAGCCAATCCACTCCCAGTTGCCGACGTTCGCATGAACGGAGCAGAGACAAGCAGCACGGTGCTGACCCGTTGCCTGGATCTTATGCGCCGTGATCGTTCCCGATTCGGCTCGTCCGAAATCGGAGCGGCCCTCGTTAATGCACCCGACCAAGAAACGACAGTCCCGCAGGGGAGGCACTCTTTATGCGCCTGATGGTCTACTCACATGACACTTTCGGTCTCGGCAACATTCGTCGCATGCTGGCAATCTGCAACTACCTGCACAAGCACGTTGAAGATCTATCCATCTTGATCGTCTCTGGGTCTCCCATGCTGCAAAGCTTTCGGGTATCAACCGGGATCGACTACATCAAACTGCCATGTCTCAAGCGGTCTGAGAGCGGCGAACTCGGCGTGAAGTTCCTCCCTATGGCAACGGATGAGGTCATCCGGCTTCGCCGTGAATTGCTTCTCGCAACAGTGATTTCGTTCAAGCCGGACGTAGTTTTCGTGGACAAGAAACCGGACGGGCTTGCTGCCGAACTTGAGCCGACGCTTCGACATATCCGTTGTGCTCTTCCTGAGACTGTCGTCAGTCTCGTCCTTCGTGACATCCTCGACACGCCGGAGGCGACGATTGAGGAATGGACGAAGCGCGGATATCACAACATCCTGCATTGGTATTACGACAACATCCTGGTTCTCGGATCGCGCCACATCTTCGATGTCTGCGCTGAATACAAGATATCCGCTGCACTCAGTCGCAAGGTCGCCTACTGCGGCTATGTTGCGCGGGAGGAAGGGTTGCAGGACCGGAGCGGGTTGCGCGCACGACTTCGAGTCGGCGATGAAACGTCCTTGATTCTCGCAACTGCCGGTGGCGGTGAAGACGGTTTTACCATCCTGTTGCGAAGCATCCAGGCGGCACAGAAGCTGAGCACAACTCATAACGTTCATGCGCTCATCGTCGCCGGCCCCGAACTGCCCGTCATGCAAAGAGCTAAGCTTGTCGCTGCTGCCGGCCAATCTGCTGCAATTTCGGTTGTCGAGTTTCTTCCGGACATGCTGAGCTACATGCATGCCGCCGACGTGGTCGTCTCTATGGCCGGGTACAACACCATCTGCGAACTTGCCACATTAAAAAAGCGAGCAGTAATCGTACCGCGCGTCCAGCCGGTGCTTGAACAGTCGATTCGAATGGAGCGCATGTCGGGGTATGGACCGTTTATCACTCTATCCGCGAAGCATCTTGACTCCGATCAACTTAGTGAAGCGATTCAGATTCAGTTACATCGGCAACACCAGTCATCATGCACCGAATGGGGGCTCGATATGGGGGCCCTCCCCCGCATCTCCAGATATCTCGACCAACACAAGGCCAGGCGTGGTAACACAACTCTTCATCCGTTCGTCGAAGAATATCTCTCGCACGGCGAGAATGACGATCTCGTCGATGCAGCAGCCTGCTGACCCCCAACCTACTTAAGCAAACTGAGGAATTTACGGCGATGAAAGCCCTCCCCATGCGCATTGGATTTTTGGTAAAGACATTTCCTCGACTTTCGGAAACCTTCATCCTCAACGAAATACTTGGCCTGGAAAAGCTTGGCTGGGATCTCCATATCTACTCTCTAAAGGGGCCAGTCAACGAACCGGTTCATCCGGGCGTAAGCCAGGTCAAGGCCCCGGTCAGTTACATACCATCTTTCATGCCGACGACCACCCTTGTCGACCCGTTCGGCATCCTTGGTGCTCACCTGCAGATACTGGTTAAGCATCCGATTCGGTATGTTTCCGCCATTCGACGGTACTTTTGCCAAACCGTAGACAAGAGGCTCAAGGAGTTTATCCAGGCCGGATATCTTGCCGTCTCTCTGCAGAAGGCAGGCATCACCCACCTGCACGTCCACTTTGCAAACTCGCCCACCGCCGTCGGAGAAGTAGTTCATTGGCTCACGGGCATCCCGTTCAGCTTTACAGCTCACGCAAAAGATATATACACCAGCAACAAAGTGGATCTGGCCCGGAGGATCAAGACTGCTGCTTCCGTACTGACCTGTACTGGATTCAACGAGCGCTATCTGCGCTCCCTCTCGGACGAGGAGGCGTCGATCAATCTGGCGTACCACGGTATCGATACAACGCGATTCACAGCCGGAGCAAACAATTCCTCCGAGAAGGAGAATGAGCATGTTCCGCTGGTGTTGAGTGTTGGCCGATTCTGTGAAAAGAAGGGCCTTGATGACCTTATTCGCGCTTGCGCGATCCTGCGCGACAATGGCGTCCGATTTCGCTGCATTCTCGTCGGCTATGGCCCACTTGAGGAGCAACTCAAAGAGCTGCGTCGAGCGCTCCAATTGGAAGCTTTAGTCGAAATGCCTGGGCGCATGGGACAGGCGGAGGTAATAGAGCAATATCGTAAGGCCTCTGTTTTTGCTTTGCCATGCAGGGTTACCGACAGCGGAGACCGGGACGGGATTCCCAATGTGCTCTTCGAAGCGATGGCGCTTGGTGTTCCGGTAGTTACGACGGACGTGAGTGGTATCACGGAGTTGGTTGTCGAGCGGAGAACAGGCTGGATTGTAGAGCCTCAAAGGCCAGACAAGCTTGCCGCATCCATTGAGTACGTTCTAACTCACCCCGATCAAGCTGCGGAATTAGCTGGGAATGCGCGACGGCGCGTACTGGAGGAATTCACGCTCGAAGTCAGTTCGCGCCGCGTCCACGATCAATTGCTGTTCGCTGTTAGACGGGGCCTTGCTTCGGCGGAACATCGTTTGAGTGTCAAAGCTCTCTACAGGGAACCCAACCTATGAAACACACACCGATTACTCCGATTGGGCCGCCCAATTCATCCCGCATTATGGCTGGTTTGTTTCGAATCTGTCGTGCAGACGTGCTGGCTGAGCGCCGATTGCTGTTTTCCGCGATTGGCACGGTGTTCGCAACTGTGATTTTCCGGGTACTGGAACCGTGGCCACTGAAGTTCATCTATGACGTTATCTTTCGTCACGGTCACGAGCACGGCAAAACACTCTATATCTTCGGTCACGCATTATTGCCGCAGGACTCTGGGCATAGGCTTCTGCTCATATGGATTGCGGTCTCAGGGCTCGTTATCTTCAGCGGCTTGGCAGGTGTTTTCGACTATTTGGGTAATGTGTCGATGGGGATCACCGCATCCAGGATACTGGCTAATCTCCGTATTCGACTTTTTCGTCACATTCAGTCGCTCGACATGGGATTCCATGGCCGTCACAAAACCGGGGATCTTACCGCGGCTGTCACCGCTGACATTGATCGCCTCCGCGACGTCACTGTCTCGGCACTCCTCCCGTTTGTTTCCAACACCTTGGTGCTGACAGCGATGGTAGCGGTGATGATGTGGATGAATTGGCGCCTCGGATGTCTTGTACTCATTGCCTTTCCAGCCTTCTACTTCGTGGTAACACGGATCACTGCCCGCATTCAGTTGGTTGCGCGAGAGCAGAGGCTTCGTGATGGCGGCATTGCCGCAGTTGCAGCCGAAGCTATGGGAGCCATGCAGACAATCCAGGCGTTCGGCCTCGAAGAAGAATTCGTAAGTCGCTTTGCAGGAGACAATCGCGGGAGCCTGCTTGAGGGAAATCGCGCACAGCGTCTCTCATCGCGTCTAGAACGAACAGTGGACCTGTTTGCTTCGATTAGCACGGCTTCAGTCCTTCTGCTGGGAGCGAAGATCGTGCTTGATGGAAAGCTTACCGCCGGAGATCTCATTGTATTCGTCAGCTATCTCCGCAACTCCTTCAAGCCCATCCGGCAGACGGCAAAGTATCTGGCTCAGATTGCAAAAGCGCTCGCATCAGGAGGACGGATCCTGGCTCTATTGGGAGAGGTCCCGGCCATCAAGGATCCCGTAGCTCCGATTGCAGTGCAGCGCTTCCGCGGCGAGATGCGCTTTGACTCCGTCACATTCGGCTACAGGCAGGGTAGTCCGGTGATCCACGATCTGTCGTTCGAACTACGCAAGGGGGAGCGGGTAGCCATTGTCGGACCCTCCGGCAGCGGCAAATCGACTTTGGCCTCTCTTCTCCTGCGTTTTCACGACCCACAACAGGGCGCGATTTACGTCGACGGCCAAGACATCAGAAACTATTCGCTTGCCAGCCTTCGTTCGCAGATCGCAGTGGTAATGCAGGATAGCGTCCTCTTCACGGGCAGCATTGCAGACAATATCGGTTTTGGTTCGAAGCATGCTTGCGAGGACGAGATCCGCCAAGCCGCTGTCAAGGCACGAGCGGCCGAGTTCATTAACCGACTCCCACAACAATATTCCACGCCCGTAGGCGAACGCGGCATGACCCTTTCGGGCGGCCAGCGGCAACGGATCGCGATCGCTCGCGCGCATCTGCGGGACTCCACGATCCTACTGCTCGATGAGGCGACGACGGGGCTCGATAGCCGAAATCAGATGCTCGTATTGAGCGCATTGCGAGAGCTGAGTAGGGGGCGCACAACTCTATTCATCACGCACGATATTTTATCTGCCCAGGATGCAGACCGAATTCTTTTCATTTCAAATGGCCGGCTTGCGGAGCAAGGGACTCATGAGAGCTTGATGCGCAAGGGAGGTGCATATGCAGCGATGTGCCTACAGCAACACGGCGCCGACGTTGAGGAGACTGCCATCCATGCAGTGTGAACGCAATGTCGGGCCTACGCGCATTTGGATACTGCGTCACGGCCAGAGCAATCTAAATCAAGCTCAATGCTTCCAGGGAACAACTGCGGCAAGCAGGCTCACTGAGCATGGAATGCGAAGTGCCCGGAACGCGGCTGTTCGTCTGGCTGGAGAAAAGATTGACGCGGTCTATTTCAGTCCGCTTGAGCGAGCGGTTGAGACATCCACGCTTGTTCAGAGCGTCATGTTCAGTCACGGAGCTTACCCGGAGTTCCATGTTGAATCGGCATTACAGGAACTTTCCCTCCCAGGCTGGGAAGGCCTCTCTTACGAGGCGGTGCGTCAGATGTACCCGGAATCCTATCGTCAGTTTCGCCTTGCTCCAAGAGCATTCTTTTTGTACGGACAGGACGGAGAAAAAACTTGGCCAATTTTGGAACTCGAACTTCGGATCCGCTCCTTTATGCCGCGCATCCTGAGCCAGCATGCGGGGCGCAGCATTCTGTTAGTGACCCACGGCGGCCCGGCTCGCATGCTTCTGCTTGCCGCCCTGGGATTGAATGCGGATCATTTCCACTCGATACAGCAATCACATGGCGGCCTGAGTTGTATCTCCGCAACCAACTGGCCAGATCAGCTTACGCTGGATCTCCTCAACGAGACCTATCACACCGGGGAAACGCTTCCAAAGTTGAAAGAGGGAAAAACAGGAGTTAGGTTGCTGATGGTTGCCAGCGATAGTTTCGCGACCGATGGTGGGGAGAACGCTGATGGAATTGCTCATCTTCTGGAGGTCCTTCCTATCCATTGCGTCATTGCTGCTGGCTCTCAGGGCGTCATGAAAGCCATGCGCCTTCTGCGGTACAGGAGCCGGGCAACAGTCGAGACCTGCACCGAAGATGCCCTCGGCGAAGCGTTCGAGAATCAGCTTCGCAAACGACGTTCAAATGAACTCATCAACGTCCTTGTCACAGGACGTGGCGAGTTGCTCGCTCGGCTTCTGTTGCGATCAATGCAATCCAATATCACAGGCCCGGTGCGCCCGCAATTTCTTTCTGGTCTGAGCGTCATCCATCTTCCCGGAGCCACTCAGCGCCCAATTCTTCAGGCAGTGAACACGTATCGTGCCGGGTGAAACCTGGCTGGAGGAGCAGCATGAAAGTTCTTGTCACAGGCGCCGCGGGATTCATCGGCTTCCACATCACGCGAAAACTGCTCGACCAATCGCATTGCGTCTTTGGTCTAGACAACATGAACGATTACTACCCGGTGGCCTTGAAGAGGGCGCGGCTGGCGCAACTTGAGCGCAGCGATAACTTCGAGTTCGAGACAATGAATCTTGCCAATGCTCATGCTGTCTCTGCCTATGTTCGTCGCGTGCAGCCGGACTGCGTCCTGCACCTTGCTGCCCAGGCTGGGGTGCGGTACTCGATGGAAAACCCCGGCGCCTATGTAGAAAGCAATTTGTCAGGATTCGTGAATCTCATTGAGGCTTGTGCTCATGTGGAGGGGCTTCGTCATTTGCTGTATGCGTCATCAAGCTCCGTCTATGGAGCGAACACGGCCATACCCTTCCGCACTACGGATCCAGTTGACTGTCCCATCTCACTTTATGCCGCGACCAAAAAGGCGAACGAGCTCATCGCTCATGCCTACAGTCATCTGTACGACATTCCCGTGACCGGGATGCGCTTTTTTACTGTCTACGGGCCGTGGGGACGCCCGGATATGGCCTACTACAAGTTCGCCGACGCCATCATGAACCGTTATCCGATCAAAATCTATAACAACGGCCTGATGCAGCGGGACTTCACCTACATTGACGATGTGGTAGAGGCCATCATCCGCTTGATCCCACTTCCGCCTGAAAGTACGCAGGCAGAAATGAGTGAGGGAGAGTTTCTCAGTAATGCCCGCAACCGCGTAGTCAACATCGGAAACAATACCCCTGTTGAACTCCTCTACTTCATCGAGTTGCTGGAGGCAAGCCTGGGTCGGCGCGCAATCCGGGAATATCTGCCGATGCAGCCAGGCGACGTACCCGTGACGTACGCTTGCATCGATGAGCTTACTTCGCTTACCGGCTGTCGGCCGAGGGTCGCAGTTAAAGAAGGCATCGAGCGCTTCGCTGATTGGTATCTGCGCTATCACCACCAACTCGTCGAGCGAATTGCATGAAGAGTATGAAGACACAAGCTACCAAGAGAGTTGCGGCCCTGGTTGTGGCAATTGCGTTTGCGTCTGTGCCCGGGCACGCGGAGACTCCAACGACCGGGCCATTGTACGGATTTGTTGAGGACGAGAATGGCAATGGCATCTCAGGAGCAAGTATCCTTGCGGCCTGCAATCATCAGTCGCCAGTAAGCGGCACAACTGCGAAGGACGGAAGCTACACCCTGATGCTGCCCCTGGATGCCAGGTGCACGTTGCATGCGTCAGCACCCAATTTCGCACAAAGTCGCGACGTCTCGACGACCATCCCGACATCGACCCCTTTGATATTCACCTTGCGGGTGGAAACTGTAACGGCAGACGTCGTAGTGCATGCAGACGATGAACCCTTGATCAGCATGGATCCCGAATCGAATGCGGGCGCCATTGTCCTCGGCAGCGACGACCTGGACTCATTGCCGGACGATCCCGACGACCTTATGGAAGACCTGGTTGCGATGGCCGGTCCATCGGCCTCTGGCGGTGTTCAGCTTTACACCGATGGCTTCACTGGACAGAAACTGCCTCCAAAGACGGCAATTCGCCAGATCAAGATTAATCAGAATCCATACTCCGCGCAGTACGATCATGTCGGAATGGGGAGGATCGAAATCGTGACTAAGCCGGGAACAAACCCCGTTCACGGTTCAGTCGAGTACCGAATCAGCGATGCTGCGCTCAATTCGCGTAATCCCTTTGCTGCCACCCAGGCGCCCTATCGGTCGCAGCTCACCACCGCAAGTATAGGCGGCCCTGCGACGCACGGGCTTTCCTACTTCCTCGATTTTCAAGATCGTGTTGCAACCAACAATGCTGTGGTCGATGCGCAGGTTTTGAGTCCTGCCATGCAGGCGGTTCCGCTCTACCAGACGCTGCTTATTCCGGCGCTCAATTTGTCCGCAGGCGGGCGGATCGATCTTCAGGCTTCTGCAACAACGTCGCTGACGACCCGCTTTGAGTTTACGCGCGATCAGGCGGATGCGAATGGAGCAGGCGGCTTCTTACTCGGGACCGCGACTTACGCGTCCGATGCGCAATCTACGGATATTCAGACCTCCGTAACTACCACTCTCGGCCGGTCAACCATCAACGACCTGCGCTTTCAACTAATCTCGCAAAACGTAACCCAGACTCCTTCCAGCGGGGCACCTACCATCGATGTGCTTGACGCCTTTATTGGAGGGGGTGCGGCCGGAGGAGACTTCACCCGTCGTCAATCGCTCTATGAACTCCAGGATTATGTATCGCACATTCAAGGCAAGCACACGATAGTCTTTGGCGAGCAGGCACGAATGTTGCCCTTTCAAGACCAGTCCCCAACAAACTTCAACGGCCAATACCTGTTTGCCGGAGGGGTGGCCCCGCTCCTAGATGCCAAAGACCAGCCTGTGCTTGGCCCTGGTGGCGTGCCGCTGGCGACGGACATCTCTTCCATCGAACGGTACCGGCGTACTTTGCTGTTTCAGGCAATGGGCCTGCCGCCATCCGCAATACGCGGCCTTGGGGGAGGGGCCTCTCAGTTTATCGCTGCCGTTGGCAACCCGATCTCCAATTTCACACAGTTTGATTTCGGCGCATTTGTCCAGGACGATTGGAAAATCGGATCGCGTCTGACATTGAGTTCCGGGCTTCGTTGGGAAGGGCAAAGCACAATCAATCGCTGGTTAGACCTCGGTCCGCGCCTTGCAGTGGCATGGATGCCTGGCGGCCCGCATAGCGGAACCGTACTTCGCTTGGGTTCGGGCATCTTCTTCGAACGCTTTGCGCCGGATCTTTACGTCAACACATTGCATTACAATGGAACAGCTCAACAACGATTCGTCGTCGCCAACCCCGACTTCTATCCCACGCCACCCCCTCTATCCTCGTTAGCTGCTTTGGGTACACCTGAGAGCATTCAAACCATCTCCCCATCGCTGCGAACTCCTTATACGATCCAAACGTCACTTACGATGGAGCAAAGGCTTCCCCATGCAGTCGTATTCGCCCTCACCGGAACCAATACTCTGGGCCGCCACCTGCTCTACTCCTCAAATATTGTTCGCAATCCCACGGCCGGAAATAACTATCAGTACGAGGCGGAAGGAGCCTCGCATGAAACTCAAATCACGCTCTCGCTGAGCCGCAAATACCGGAATGGCTTTTCCATGTTCGGCCATTACACGTGGACTAAAGCACAAAGTAATACGGATGGGGCTGCCATGTTTCCGGTTTTTCAGAACAACATTGCCGCCGAGAGCGGGCGCGCGGGAACAGATATTCGGCACTACGCTGTCGTCAATGGAACGATGCCCGGTGTCTTGGGTACATTGTTGAGTCCCTACATCATTTTGCGCTCGGGCGCACCCTTCAATATCGTTACCGGACACGATAACAACGGAGATTCGATCTTCAATGACAGGCCCGGCTTAAGCCTCGATCCGAATCGTCCAGGTGTAATTAGAACGCGTTACGGCTTGCTAGATCCTTCGCCTGTTCGAGGAGAAACAATCATTCCCCGTAACTTCGGCCAGGGTCCGGGCTTTGCTGAAATAAACCTCCGCCTTAGCCGCACGTTTGGCTTTCATTTCAATGAGAAGAGTTCCATCGCGCCATCAGCTATCCTGGGCCGTGGGCTAATTTATGTTCCCAAGACGCCATCTGGTATCCGTCTACTCGCCAGCATGACGGCACGAAATCTACTCAATTCCGATAACCGAGGTTTGCCTGTGGGAAACCTAAGCTCTCCCCTGTTCGGAAAGTCCAACACACTGTCCTCGCCTACAGATCCCTCTTTGCCGGCGTACGGTAACAATCGGAGACTGCAATTCGAGCTGCGATTGAATTTCTGAAACTTAATCATAGTAACGCCGCATTCCGGCCGCGAATTGAGGATTAACATTCGGGCACTCACGAGTGTTTGTCGAACCCTTCAACACGGCCAGTATGGTAGGTTTCGGGCAAGGTTTGAAGGATCGCAAAAGCGGTCTCATGTCGAATGGCATCCGGAAAATTTTCAATAGGCCTCCCTAAAGATCGGGGCAGTTATTCATCGCGATAGCCGCAGCAAAGGAAGGCGCAAGCATTGACGACCCGGTGCTGTTTCTTGGGTTCCATCCAAATGCGGGTTGCCTGTGCGAAACTCAAAGGCCCGGCGGAATTGCTTCCGCCGGGCCATGTCGTCACCCCTTAGAAAACGAACTTGCCGCCAAGTTCGAATGTCCTCGGGTCAAAGGCGCCCGTGACTTCTCCAAAATTGCTGTTGGCGGCCCTGTTTTGCATGCTGTTGAATTGGGTATGGTTGAAGGTGTTGAAGCTCTCGGCGCGGAACTCGAAACTGGCGCGATCACCAAAATCGAAGGTCTTATAGAGCGACGTTATGAAATTTGTGCGGCCTGGACCGACAACGATGTCCCGGCCTGCATTGCCAAAGCCGAGATTTGGTCCTCCCAACCACGCTGGAGTCGGCGCTGAGAACACGGAATTGCTCACCCACTGATAGTTGCCATCGGCGTTCTTCTTCTTCGGGTAGAGAGGCTTTCCACTGGCGTTGGGGCGAATTGTGTACGTACCTCCAAGGCCAACGGTGTCGGGATAACCACCCGCAGGGCCGGGATTGGCTCCGCCGAACCAAGGCAGGCCCGACTCCAGGATCGCGGTTCCCGCCACCGTCCATCCTCCGAGTGCGGTGTGTACCATTTTGCCACCATCCTTGAAGAATGGCAGTTTGTAAACATAGTTGATGTTGAGCATGTGGCGCCGGTCGAGCGCACCGGAGCCCTTGTCGTACTTCAGGTCCCAGGGATTACTCACGCGGACCAGGTCGACACTCTGGATCTGACTGTCAATTTGATGCGAATAGGTATAGTCAACTTCGTAGCTGAGACCGAATTTGCTCTGCTGCCGCAGGCCAGTCTGAAGGCTGTTGTAGTTAGTCGTGGCGGGATTCGTTTGCACCTGGATATTCGCGAAACCCGGATAATTGGCCAGGCCGGCAGTGTATCCGGGAGAAAGCGGAGCAGCCCCTTCGTGCGCTGCGGCATAATTCTGTTGCTGTGCCGCATGCCAACGATCATCCAAAGAGGTGTTGAGGCTGTAGTTGTTGATTGGGACGATAACATTCTGATGCCACCCCAGATTGCCAACGTATTGCGTAACCCAGATGAGCGATGGCTTCAACTCGTGCTGAATTCCGAGGCTGAACTGTGCCACCGCAGGCGGAGGATAGTATGTTGCCAGGCGGGTGATGTTCTGGGGGAACGTTGGGGTGGTCGCGGTGCCACCTGTAACCCAGTTTTTACTGGGATTGCTGAATTCGACGTTGGTTGCAGCAGGGGTATTGGAGAAAGGTAAGTTGGGAGCAACGTTGTAAATGTCGTTACCCTGCATGCGCTCAAAGAAAGTACCAAATCCGCCACGGAGCACAGTCTTGCCGCCGCCGAAAAGGTCATAGGAGAATCCGACACGCGGCTGATAGGTATGATAATCATTCTTTACCAGACCGCGCGTTGTCCCTCCGTCTCCGGCGATAGCGACACCGTTCATGTAGAAGGGCGTTCCTTGCACAATTCGGAATCCTGGACTGCCAGGATCCAGCGAACCGTCAGAGTTTATTGAGGGCATGAGGGCTGCCTGATAGAGGGATGGATCGAAGTTAGAAATGCGGTTGTTACGTTCCCATGCATGGGGAAGTGCGTCGAATCGAAGCCCGAGTTGCAATGACAGGCGGGGATCGATGTGCCAGTTATCCTGTGCATACACGGATAGGGTCTGATTGACATAGTGCCGGATGTCCTGGTTTTGCATCTGCTGGTAGTTTGTGGCCAAGCCGAGTAGTAAATCGGCATACGAGTCCCCGGTGAGGCCGCCAGTGGGAACGCCGTTGGCATCGACAGAATCATTGAATTGATATTGCCCCTGCGAACGTCCGAAGAGTTGTTGGTTCTTTGTATAGCGGTTGTAGCCTCCGCCAACTTTTATGTTGTGCCTGCCGTGAGTGACGGAGATACTGAAGGTGGGATTGTAGTCCTCAGCAGCATTCTTCCATGGCCACGAGGAAGCATCGTACCATGTGTTCCAAGACCCCAGATTGACGACTGGCAGGCGGTTATTAGCATTCTGGTCCTTGAAGTACGTACCAGCACTCCATCCCGTCGGCTGCTTGTAGATGCCCGTGTTGTCGATCTTGATCTTGTTGCCGTTATAGTTGAACGCCGTTTCGAGCAGGACGTTTGGTGTCAGGGCGCCGGTCAATTTAATGACAGAGCTGTAAGACGGGTTGCTGAATGTATTCCCCACGGTTGGATAACTGTTGTTGCCCCACATCGCCACTGCGTAGTCCTGGCTGACGGCGTCATGAATGAAATGCCCCATCAACTGCCATTTGTCATTCACGTTGTGATCGATGCGGAGTAACTCCTCACGCACATAAGTGGGTGCCGGCACTGATTGTGAGTATTGATCGCTGCTGGTATTAGCGACCGGGACAGCTCCTGCCTTGGCAAACATCACTGCGTTGGGATCCAGAAGCGACGCCGGAATCTTGTTGCCCGGGAAGGGCTGCCCGGGTGTTAGGCCCGCATCAACCAGCTTTGCATTGAATGCTGCATCACCGACCACTGGAACATAAATCTGCGATTGTGCGGCCGGCTTGAATTTTGGCAGTGTGAACGTAAAATCCTGCCCTGCGGTAGGTAGATCGGTCGCCGGAATTGCGTTCTGGGGGTTAGGCGATGTGCCCTGGATGATTCTGCGCCATTCCTGGTTCCAAAAGAAAAAGGTCTTCTTCTTGTCCGCGTTATAGACCTTGGGGATGAATACCGGACCACCACCGTTATAGCCAAAGATGTTCATGCGCAGTTTCGGTTTCGCGCTCCTTTGCCCGTTATTGTTGTCGAAATAGTTATGAGCCTGAAGAATATCGTTCCGGCCAAACTCCCACAGTTCCCCATGGAACTGCTGCTTGCCGCTCTTAAGCGCCATACTGACAGTGCCGCCCGACGAGATTCCGTAGTCAGGCGGATAATTGCTGGCTAATACCTGGAACTCGGATAGGGCATCCTGAGAAGGCATCAGGGAGCTCTTGCCGCCACTGCCGCGATCGTAGGCTTCGCCGCCATCGATCAACCAGATGTTGTGAGCCTGATTTAGGCCGTTAAAGCTAATCTGGAATTGAGAACCTACGGAGGTGGGCATGTTCATATCGGGTAGATTGGCGCTGACGCCCAAACCCAGAGCTGCCAAAGCGACGATGTTGCGGCCATTCGTCGCAAGTTCCGTGATCTGCTGTTCGTTGATCAGGGTGCTCACAACGTTTGAGTCTGACTGAACGGCGAGCGCGTTTGCTTCAACGGTCACCGTCTGGGACTCGGCCCCAATAGTAAGTGCCACATCCACGCGAAGGGTGGACGATACATTTACGACGATACCTTTCTGCTCAAAGGTTTGAAAGCCTGCGGTAGACACGTTCATGTTGTAAGTGGATGGATTCAGGCCTGCTATCTCATACAGCCCCGTGGCGCTGCTCACAGTGGTCTTCTCTGCGCCGGTCGCGGTATCGGTGAGCGCAATTGTAGCCCCCGCAACAACCGCGCCCGTTTGATCAGTGATGATGCCAGTGATGTTTGAGTTCGCCTGTGCGAATGCCCCTATACACCCGAGAGCCAAAATCAACATCGATATCAGGATGACTCTGTAGTTCGCAGAATTCATGCGTCTGCTCATACGACCTTCCTTTCAAAGTGTCCAGTGCGCCACCGCGAATGAAGAACAACTGACGCACTCCTATGCTTGAAGACCTTCGTGCATGTAACAGACCAACCTCAACCAGAGCTGCGCAGCAGCGAAAGCGTTATATTGCAGGGCTTCGGCGGGTTTGCGCATTTTTAGTGCGCGACCAACTCGCCAGGAATCGGGACATTCGTCGAAGAGTTTTGACAGGATTGTCCAAAAATTAAGACGGGTTCGGCGATCGGTGGGTCGTTGCAGTCTAAATGCCCTTCAATCATGTGCCGGGATTGGCCTCCTGGATGCAGAGCTTTTTGTGATGACGGCATCCTCATATGCCGGGCTCACAGGAGAGTGATAATGATCCGACCAAAATTGGCTTTAGTTGGAATTTCGAAGGTGGCGGGTGTTCTGTTCGCTGTATCGGCTTTAACCATCGCGGCAGGCGCGGCAACCAAGACCCTGGACAACATGCAAACAGCGTTTAACGGAGAGAGCAATGCGCATGCCCGTTATCTTGCGTTCGCCAAACAGGCCGATGACGAAGGATACGGCGAGGTCGCAAGCCTCTTCCGTGCGGCTGCACGAGCTGAAGAGATTCACGCGGGAAATCATGCCGCGGTGATTAAGGAGATGGGCGCGGTTCCGCAGTCCAAGATCGAGACCCCTGACGTCAAGTCGACTAGAGAGAACCTGGAAGCGGCGATCAAAGGTGAGACGTATGAGCGCGACACGATGTATCCGGAGTTCCTGAAGCAAGCGCGCTCCGACGGCAATAAGGCCGCGGTCAAGAGCTTGAACTTTGCGAAGACAGCCGAAAAAGAGCATGCAAAGCTCTACACCGCGGCACTATCCGATCTGGCCCGTTTGAAGGGCAGCAAGACCGTGACATTCTTTGTCTGTCCCAAGTGCGGCTTCACGACCCGCGAAATAAACTTTTCAAAATGCCCTTCGTGCTTCACGCCCAAGGAAGAGTTCGAAAAAGTAGCCTGAGTTGAATCGGGGTTCGCCGGCACAACGTGGTGGCGAACCCGCATTGCCCGAACCGGAGGAACATCATGCTGGAATTCCCGACCATTCCAACCTGGGATGCGATGCATCCCCTTATCATCCACTTTCCAATCGTGCTTTTGCTCCTCAGCCCACTTTTCATCCTCATCAGCGCGCTCATGCCCATTGGCAAGGGCCGGCCCTACATGATCGTCGCGCTTGTGGTCCTGCTCCTCGGCACAGCCAGCCTCTTCTTTGCGGCATCGAGTGGAGAAGAAGCGGCAGATTTGGCCGACCGTGAAGGCGGAGTAAATGCCGTGCTCGCCATTCATCAAAGCTTGGCGACAAAATCAGAGTTTGCGTTTACGGTGCTGTCGTTACTCCTGGTCGGCCTTTTCGTATGGCCGAAGCTTTCGCGTAATGGCGAGACCAGGATCAATGCGAGCCTACTCCCATTGGGTTATCTGGCTCTGTACACGGTAGGTGTTCTGTTCGTGGTCAATACTGCACATGCCGGCGGCCGTCTGGTGCACGAATTTGGCGTGCATGCAATGCTCCCGAAGCAAGCTGATCATGCGGGCTCATCGCCGATCGCACAAGGCACAACCGAAACAGAAAAGACAGGCCAGGATTGACGAGTCGCGAGGAAAGTACAGCAAAGCGTACAATGGGTCCACGGGCGCTAAAATCCACATCAAAGATGATCAAGTCTCTTTCCATCGAACGACTCGAGACCCAATCGCGCAGAAGGCAACAGATCGCCTTCTGCGTACTTACGCAGGTGGTTCTCGCCGCGCTTCTCCTATTGCATACCTACTTTGCATCGCTACTTGGCGAACCCTCCCGAACAGTTATCGTGATCTTAGCTGTAGCGTTCGCTGCCAAAACCTTTGAGGCGACTTGGCTGTGGTTTCAAAAGGACGGAATCAGCGAGAAAACTGCACGTGTCGAAACGGTGTTATCAATTCCTGGAAACTTCGTGCTCGCTGGGGTTTTGGCGGTGCTGACCGATCGTGATGATGCACCATATTTTGTACTCCTTGCCATTCCAATTCTGCAGTGTGCGTTTCGTTTCGATTTATTGCCAACTTTAGCAACGATCATCGCATCGATCGGGATGATCTTTTCATGGGATCAACATTTTTTCGCGCTCCACCCTCCGCCGCGAGCGACAGAGTACCTTGATGCAGGCCTGATCTCCGGCATCTAT
>VFSW01005463.1_pt1 | contig 18777 bp, 13 predicted proteins | sample 5358111 | NCBI WGS metagenome assembly VFSW01 (sample SAMN11554181, study PRJNA540505) | mine drainage metagenome | isolation source: sediment from site ElyBrook_90M | place: USA: Ely Copper Mine, Vershire, VT | collected 2017 | reverse complement strand
CATGGCCCAAAACACTATATCTTGTGGTTGGTGGCGTCAAGTAAATACCCCTATCCATTAATTGTCGGTCGTGCCATTTTGTCACCGAGTTTCAGGGCGTGGCCAACGCCGGTAACCGCACATATGCGGACTTTACAACGCGCAGTCCAATGCCGCGCGTCATCGGCGGATTCGGCCATACTCCGCGCAATGCCATGCAAATGGTGGGATCGTTGCAGCCGCGTAACGGCCCGACTTTCCTGCACTTTGACGGCGAGTTTGTTACCCCTGAAGCACTGGTGGAGGCCACGCTGACCGGGCGCAATTTCGGCTGGGATCCAACGCAATATAGCCAGGCCGTGGCGCATATCGCACGTATTATTCGCGAGGATGACGGCTCCAGTCAGTTGGCGGCCGACCGGACAAACGGTCTTTCGTACGGAACATTGATGCTGGGCACTGACTTGCGCATCACCTCGGATCTCCAGCTACCGTCTTCGCAGCGGCTGGACGTAAAGACAGCGACTGACCAGCAGATTCTGGATGAGGTAGCAATGATGATCTCCACTTACATGCGCGACCTGCTTTTCTCGCAGGATGAGTTCGGCCGCTATATTGGCTCGCCGTACGACAATTTTCTGCGCGTGAACCACCTGTCTGTGCAGCCGCTGGCGGGCGAAACCAAGGCCCAATATAACCAGCGTCTCTACGCCGATGTGCAGGCGCTGCAAAATCCCATCTACATAACGGCCAGCGACGGCTCGTTCAAATATCACGCGCAGACTTATCAGTTTGGCCCGCAGGAGTTGGCCGGGTTGAAGATATTTCTTAAGGCTGGCACGGCCGGTGGCGATGATAACCAGCATGCAGGCAATTGCGCGGCTTGCCATCAGGCGCCGGACTTTACCGACTTCCTCTTCCACGCCACCGGTGTTTCACAGGACGAGTACGACAGCGTGCATGGCGCGGGAGCTTTTGCGCAGTTGCATGTGCCTTCACTGTCGGAGCGCAATGCCAGCTTCGACCAGTACATGCCGGCCAGTCCCAGCCACCCCAACGCCACGGAGTCCCTGCGCCATGCGGTCTCGGCATCCAACCCGGCATGGGCCGACCTGGGTGTATGGAATATCTATCTGAACCCCGACGACCCGGCGCCGCAGTCTGCTCTGCAAGCGGTTATCTGCGGTGGCAACAACAATTGCTCAGTTGATCAAGGGCTGGTCAGCACTATTGCCCAGTTCAAAACGCCCACGCTCCGCGACCTGGAGGATTCGGCGCCCTACTTCCATAACGGCAGCCGGGCTACCTTTGAGGATGTTGTTGCCTTGTACGTGTCCGCCTCGCAATTGGCTCATAAGGGCGCTCTGCGCAACGGCGCGCCAGAGTTTGCCAGGATGCACCTGACGCAAGATGACATCGCCGCGCTGGCCGCATTCCTCAAATCGTTGACGGAGGACTACGACGACGCATAAGAGGTAAAACGGGCCAACTGGAGTAGGGATGGACTCCTATTCCTGTTGGCCCGATCAGCCCGCGCTCGACTTACGGTCTATGCATAGATGCCGCGCTGCTTGATGGTGAAGGCCACGCGGTCGATTGCCAGCATATAGGCCGCAATGCGGTTATTTACGTTGTGCGCCTCGGCATACCGGATCACATCGTCAAAGCTGTCGCGCAGAATCGTCTCTAGCTGTTCATTGACGATGGCTTCTTTCCAGAAGTAGCCCTGCCGGTCCTGCACCCACTCGAAGTAACTGGCGGTAACGCCGCCTGCATTGGCCAGGATGTCGGGCACAATGAAGATCCGCTTGTCGGCCAGTATTTGATCGGCCACGGCGGTAGTTGGGCCGTTGGCTCCCTCGACGACGATGCGCGCCTTGATCTTGTCCGCATTGCGGCTGGTAATCACATTTTCCGTGGCCGCTGGGATGAGGATTTCGCATTCGGCTGACAGCAGCTCGTCTTCCGGCGTGGCCTCGGCTCCGCGGAACCCCAGGGTTGTCCCGTTGCGGTATTTGTACTCGATTAACTGGTGAATGTCGATGCCGTTAGAGTTTGACAGCCCGCCATCCTTCTCGGCAATGCCCACAATCTTGTAGCCGCGCTCCATCATCAGGCGGGCGGCATTCGAGCCCACGTTGCCAAATCCCTGAATCACTACCCGGCAGCCCTCCACGGGCATATTCAGGTAGCGGAGGCTTTCGTCGCACACCACCAGAACGCCGCGCCCTGTGGCCTCCAACCGCCCGCGCGAACCGCCGATATTCAAGGGCTTGCCGGTCACCACGCTGGTCACAGTGTGCCCCATGTGCATCGAGTAGGTGTCCATGATCCATGCCATGGTCTGTTCGTTGGTGTTCACATCGGGTGCGGGAACATCTTTCTCTGGCCCGATAAAATCAATGATCTCAGAGGTGTAGCGGCGGGTCATGCGCTCAAGCTCGCTGCGGCTCATCTGCTTGGGATCGCAGATAACCCCGCCCTTGGCTCCGCCAAAGGGGATATTAACTACCGCGCACTTCCAGGTCATCCAACTGGCCAGTGCTCGCACTTCGTCCAGAGTTACATTCGGCGAATATCTGATGCCGCCCTTGCCCGGGCCTCGGGCAATGGAGTGCTGAACCCGGAAACCGGTGAACATCTCGATCCGGCCGTCATCCATGGAGACGGGAAAATGCACAATAATTTCGCGCGCGGGAGAACGCAGAACCTTCCACAAGCCTTCATCCAGGTTCAGCTTGCGGGCTGCAAAGTCAAATCGAGCTGCCTGGGCTTCCCAGGGGTTGATTTCCTGTTCGAGGGATACGGTTGCCATACATCTCTCCAATTCCGATTGCCTGTCGCTACGTGGGATGAAGTCGGGAACGATTCCGTCTGAAAATCCCATATACTTCGATGCGAAGGGTTTCCTCCGGTCGCCCGGAGCACTTCAGCGTTTGGATCGTGCCAACTACCGCACAAGCCCAAACCCTGTGAGTCTAGGCCAGCCAGCACGCCTCGTCAAGCCTTGCGGAACCAGTCTGACTAACACATTCCGGAACGGCCTTTCTTTTCTAGTATCGGGCCTGAAGCGGGAATTTACAGCTAGAATCGCGTTGCCCCTTCCTCACTGGGGCAGGTGAGTGGCTCCTGAACGGGCAAGGGAGGCAATTCTTGACTGTTTACTGCGCCTTTCGGTGAACATCCCAATCGTTGCCGGGAAACGGCAGGTTCTTGTGTTCCTCCCTCTGTGAAATTGAGCAAAATGAATCAGACTTCTCCGGCGCCATTGTGGTCTTGTGGGTGTGTACATGTGTCCACAGGCGACTTACCTTCCAGGAAACATAGTAAAGAAGCATGAATTCAGGCCTTGAATTCCAGGCTGTGACCATGAAAACAACTCGATAACAGTACCAATCGAGAATCAAGTGAAACCGTTCTTGAACCGTAAGGTGCGGCTGGCATTCGGATTTGCCATGTTGACCCTTTTACTTATGGGGACGCTCTCTTATCGCTGGATGGTTCTCTCCGATAAAAGCAGCCAGTGGGTTCGACATACCCATCTGGTCATCGAGAATATCCAGGATTTATGCCTGTCGATGGAGAAGATCGAATCAATCAGCCGCGGATATGTGTTGACCGGCGACGAATCTGATCTCGATCCCTATCATGTCAGCATCTTGCGGGCAGGGAAGGATCAGGCGACCATTCGCGCCCTGACGGTGGATAACTCCGAGCAGCAGATGTATTTCCCCACCCTTGAAGCTTTGGCCGCCGAGAGAATCGAGCACGCGGATTTGATCGTCGCTTTGCGCCGCAACCAGGGACTGGAGGCTGCGTTAGATTCCCTGGGCGACAGACAGGAGCAGCAGGTCAAGGATGAGTTTCAAGACGTTGTAGACAAAATGTTGGGCGAAGAACGCCGATTGCTTGCACTGCGTATTGCGGCAACAAGCCGCGATCTAAGCCAGACCAAGGTGATTCTGCTGGGCGGCACGCTGCTGGGCATATTAATTGCCGGCATCGCGGCTTGGGCCGCTGTGCGCGACAGTTCAAAAAGCGCGGCTGCCGAGGATGCGCTGCAGCAAAGCGAAGAAAGATACCGGATGCTTCTCGATGGTGTGCAGGATTATGCCATCTTCATGCTCGACCCGCGGGGCCAGGTTCTCAGTTGGAGCGCCGGTGCGGAACACATCAAGGGGTATACCTCCGAGGAGATTATCGGACACAATTTTTCCCGTTTTTTTGTCCGGGAAGATATCAAGCATGGCCGCCCGGAAGAGGTGCTTCGGCTGGCTGCTATCAGTGGCCGTCATGAGGAATATGGTATGCGCGTTCGTAAAGACGGAACGGAATTTCTGGCCAGTGCCACCTATATCGCATTGCGCGATCCGGCAGGGAATCTGCATGGTTTTTCTGAGATCTGCCGCGACCTGACCGAGCACAAGGAGTCTGAAGCGAAGTACCGTGGGCTGCTGGAGGCTGCTCCAGATGGAATGGTTGTAGTCGATCATGATGGAGAGATCGTCCTGCTGAATGCCCAGGCCGAGAAGCAATTCGGTTACCGTCGCGATGAATTGCTAGGCCAGAAAGTGACCAACATCATCCCCAAGGGCTTTGCGGAGCGGCTCATTGCGGATGGAACGCGGACTGCGGCCGAGGCGCTGGCCCAGCAGATCGGCACCGGTATTGAGCTGATCGGCCTGCGCAAAGATGGAAGCGAATTTCCCATCGAGATTATGCTCAGCCCGTTGGAAAGCACCGAGGGAATTCTAGTGACGGCGGCAATCCGCGATATTACCGTCCGCAAGGATGCCGACAAGCATTTGGTGCAGATGGAGGCCCGCTACCGTGGGCTTCTTGAAGCGGCTCCAGATGGAATGGTGGTAGTGAACAAAGATGGGGAGATCGTTCTGCTGAATGCCCAGGCCGAGAAACGGTTCGGTTACCGTCGCGATGAATTGCTAGGCCAGAAAGTGACCAACATTATCCCCAAGGGCTTTGCGGAGCGGCTGATTGCAGATGAAACCAGGACCGCGGCCGAGGCGCTGGCCCAGCAGATAGGGACAGGTATTGAGCTGATCGGTCAGCGCAAAGATGGAAGCGAATTTCCCATCGAGATCATGCTCAGCCCGTTGGAAAGCACCGAGGGCATTCTGGTGACGGCAGCGCTTCGCGATATTACCGTCCGCAAGGATGCCGACATACATTTGGTGCAGATGGAGGCCCGCTACCGCGGGCTTCTTGAGGCGGCTCCAGATGGAATGGTTGTGGTCAACCAAGGGGGAGAGATCGTCCTGCTGAATGCCCAGGCCGAGAACCAATTCGGCTACCGCCGAGATGAACTGCTGGGCCAGAAGGTGACCAACATCATCCCCAAGGGCTTTGCGGAGCGGCTCATTGCGGATGGAACGCGGACTGCGGCCGAGGCGCTGGCCCAGCAGATCGGCACCGGTATTGAGCTGATCGGCCTGCGCAAAAATGGAAGCGAGTTCCCTATAGAAATCATGCTCAGCCCGCTGGAAAGCACCGAGGGCATTCTGGTGACGGCTGCCATTCGCGACATCAGCGAGAGAAAGCAATTAGCGCGGCAGTTACACCAAAGCCAGAAGATGGAAGCCATTGGCCAGTTGACTGGAGGCATCGCTCACGATTTCAACAACCTGCTCGGTGTCATCATTGGAAACCTCGATCTGCTCGACCGTCTCGTCGCGGATAACCCCGCCGCCATCAAGCGAGTGCAGACTGCGCAGAAGGCCGCGACGCGCGGCGCGGACATCACGCGGCGCCTGCTGGTTTTCTCCAGCAACGAGGAGTTGAAACCGTCGGTGGTGTTGCTGGGCGATTCGATTCATAACACCATCGAATTGGCTGCGCGTGCGCTCGGTGCGGAAATCAAAATCACCACACATTTGGATGAATCCGTGCCTCCTCTGTTCGTGGATCCCGCCGGCCTTGAAAGCGCGTTGCTCAACCTGGTGGTCAACGCGCGGGATGCGATGCCCAAGGGCGGCTCCATCATCATCTCGTCAAAGCTACAGGATCTCGACGATAGCCATCCCGCGGTGCATACAGGCGACCTTAAGGTCGGCCGTTACATTTGCGTGTCGATAACCGACACGGGCTCCGGCATGTCGAAAGAAACCCAAGAGCGAGCATTTGAGCCCTTCTTTACCACCAAGCCGCGCAATAAGGGCACGGGTCTGGGCCTTGCCATGGTCTACGGTTTCGTCAAGCAGTCGGGCGGCACAGTGCGCGTTTACAGTGAGGTCGGGCATGGAACCACGGTCTCGCTTTATCTGCCCATTGTAGAGAATCTCTCGCATCCAGTTCCGGCAGATGCGCCGCAGCCACTCAACGAAAGGCTGGGAGGTACGGTGCTGGTGGTGGACGACGAAGTGGACCTCTTGGATATCGCCCTGGCGTATCTGGCAGACATGGGCTTTACAGCCTTCAAGGCCATCGACGGAGCCAGCGCGCTGGAGGTACTTGCACAACAGAGCGAAATCGACTTGATGGTGACGGACATCGTGATGTCGGGCGGAATGAACGGCGTGGAGCTGGTGCAAAGGGCCCGTGACCTGCGCCACGATCTCAAAATCATTTACTCCTCAGGATTTCCAGCAGAGGCGTTGGCGGAAAAAAGCATGCCGCTGGTCGACGGTCCCCTGCTGCGCAAGCCATATCAACGCGCGGAGTTCGTCGCAATTGTTAGCCGCACCATGGCAAGCGATTATACCAAGATGGCGAAATGAGATCACTCCACAACCGGCCGGAGTTGGCCATCCTGTCAGATGGCGCCATACGGAGGAACTGTGACGGATAAGCCGGAGATTCTGGTAATCGACGATGAAATTGATGTTGGCGAGTTCGTCTCTGAGGTTGCGCAGACGATGGGGCTTCACTGCGTCGCGACCACAGATGCTTCGGCATTTCTTGGTGCGCTCACCTCCGATACAACTTTGATTCTGCTCGATCTTTTGATGCCGAAGATGGATGGCGTTGAGCTGCTGAGGCTGCTTGGCGAGCAGAAATGCAAAGCTGGTATCGTCCTGATGAGCGGTGTTGGCAAGCGCACCATTGAGTCAGCCGGACAATTGGCCCAGGTGCTCGGCCTTTCCATCGTCGGCAACCTGCAAAAGCCCTTCAGACTGACAGAACTAGAGGAGGTACTGCGAAGGCATGCGGAGCCTCAACCACAGCCAATCGTCGAACACGTCCCCCAGCTCGTCATCGAAAAAGTGGAGCTGCTGCGCGCCATCAAGCGGCATGAGTTTGTACTGCACTATCAGCCACAGATCGACGTTGACACCACCAGAGTAGTTGGCGTGGAGGCGCTGGTTCGCTGGCAGCATCCTGCGCGGGGGATCATTTTCCCTGACAGGTTTATTGGCCGCATGGAGGAACTGGGGCTCATCGACGAGCTTGGCTGGATTGTTGTGAATCGCGGAATGAGCGAAGTGGGGAAGTTTAACAACGGAGACGGAAAAGCTCTCATGCTTTCGTTAAACGAGTCGGTGTATTCCCTGCACGATCTCAAGTTCCCCGACCGCCTTGTAGCTGCCGCCGAGAAACATGGCATATTGCCCACCGATGTCACTATTGAAGTTACTGAGACAGGCTTAATCGAAGAGCTTCCGAAAACATTGGACATCCTCACCAGGCTGCGGATGAAACAGGTGAAGCTCTCGATAGACGATTTCGGCACCGGATATGCCATGATGCAACAACTTAAAAACATACCGGCCACAGAGCTGAAGATAGACAAATCCTTCGTCCAGGATATGCAGGTCAACGATAGAGACCGCATCATGGTGGAGAAAACTATCGAGATGGGCCATGAACTTGGTATGCAGGTGGTTGCGGAAGGCGTCGAGACTTCTGAACAACTGGCTTTCTTGCGCTTGAAGGGTTGTGATGTCGCGCAAGGTTACTTCTTCAGCCGCCCCATTCCGCCGGCAGAGATGGTGAAATGGCTTCAAAACTACCGCTCTCTGCATGTGCAATGCGTCTGACGGCGAGAGCCGCGCAAACTGAGAGCGGAGAAGATTCACGACGAGCTGCCTAAACGCGTCTGCGGCCAACCATCCGCAGCAATTACACTAATCGCAATGAAGGCCACTGCCGATCTCATCCAGCCCCGCCGCAAAGAGTTCCTGGCGCTTGCCAGGGAGCACACCCTGGTTCCCGTTTGCCGCAGGTTGACTGCCGACCTGGAGACGCCGGTCTCGGCATTCTTGCGCGCGGCTTGGCCGGAGCGCGAATGCTTCATGCTGGAGTCGGTGGAGAACGGCGAGCAGGTGGGCCGTTACACCTTTATCGGCCTCACGCCGTTCAAGCGGATTGTTGCGCGCGGGCGCGAAATCACCATCACTGAAGGTCGAAAAGTTGTCCAGATGGATGGCGATATCTTCGAGGTGCTGCGCCGTGCGCTGGGCGGGCACAAGCCGGCACGGCTGCCCGGGCTGCCGCCGTTTACTGCAGGAGCTGTGGGTTTTCTGTCCTACGATGCGGTGCGCCAGGTGGAGCGGTTGCCGGAACTGGCCGCTGACGAACTGGGTGTCCCTGATGCCTGCCTACTCTTCTTCGATGAGGTGCTGGCATTCGATCATGTGCGCAAGGAGATTTGGCTGGTTGTAACAGCGGATGTCACGCGCGGCAAACCAGCGAACGCCTACGATCAGGCCGTGACGCGGCTGGCCAAGCTGGAAAAGCGGCTAGCCCTGCCGCTGCCCCGGATGCTGGAGCGGAAGGCGCGAAACCTGGGCAAACTCAAGGTTAAGCACCGCACCGCAAAGAAGGACTTTCTGGCCGCAGTGAACCGCACCAAAGAGTACATCGCCGCAGGGGATATTTTTCAGGCAGTGCTCTCGCAACGCTTTGACGTGGAACCTGAGGCCGACAGCTTCCAGGTCTATCGCTCACTGCGAACTGTGAACCCCAGTCCCTATATGTATTTTCTGCGCTTTGCTCCGGAAGGCCCGCTGGGTGGTGCGCCAGACAAGTCGAAGCACTCGTCCAAAAAGTTAAAGACACCCACGGTTGTGGAACTGGCAGGTTCCTCACCGGAGCTGCTGGTGCGCGTCCACCAGGGCAAGGTGGAGTACCGGCCCATTGCAGGAACCCGGCCGCGCGGGGCCAGCGAAGAGGAAGACCTGGCGCTGGCCGAGGAGATGATCCACGACGAGAAGGAGCGCGCCGAGCACGTCATGCTGGTCGACCTGGGACGCAATGATGTGGGCCGGGTCAGCGAGTTCGGTTCGGTCAGGGTAGACCGTCTGATGTACGTCGAGCGCTACTCGCATGTAATGCACATTGTGAGCACCATCGAGGGCCGGCTCAAACCGGAGCTGACCGCCGTGGATGCCCTGCGCGCCTGCTTTCCGGCTGGCACGCTTAGCGGTGCGCCCAAGGTGCGGGCCATGGAGATTATTGAGGAACTGGAGCCAGCGCGGCGCGGAACCTATGGCGGGGCTGTACTTTATGCCGATTTCTCGGGCAATCTCGACTCGTGCATTGCCATTCGCTCCATGCTGGCCACCGGTGGCAGGGGATACATCCAGTCTGGCGCCGGCATTGTGGCAGATTCGGTGCCCGAGCTCGAACATCAGGAGTCCCTCAACAAGGCCCAGGCCGTGATTCGAGCCATCGAGCGTGCCCGGGAGATGTAATGTTCCTGGCAGATTCCTTAGAATATGACGGTTATTTCTTGCCTTTGGCGCTGCCATGGCTGCTCAGCAGACCTTCCAGCTCTTCTTTGAACTCGCGCACGTCCTTGAAGTCCCGATAGACCGATGCGAAGCGGATATAGGCCACCGTATCCAGCCCCTTCAGATGCTCCATAATCAGTTCGCCGATTTCGCGGGTGGTGCGCTCGCGCTCCGGAGCATCCATCAGGTAGCTCTCCGTTGCGTCCACGATCGCCTCCAGGTTACTGGAGGGCACAGGCCGCTTCTCGCAGGCGCGCAGCAGCCCGCTGAGCACTTTTTGCCGATCGAAGCGTTCTCGACGGCCGTCTTTCTTCACCACCATGTAGGGAATCTCGTCTATGCGCTCGTAGGTAGTAAAGCGGCGGTTGCAGCTCTCGCACTCCCGTCGGCGGCGGATGGCGTCGGCCTCTTTGCTCTCCCGCGAGTCCACAACCCGGTCTTGACCGAAACCACAATATGGGCACTTCATGGTAAGGCGATTTTACGGCATGGAGCTGGCTTATGAGGCAAAGAACAGGAGGATGACATGGTGTGGGAGATTGTTCAGGTCTATCTTCCCAGGTTGCGCTGCGAAGTGGAGGAAATGCTTGCAGGGCCGGAGATCCAAAGTTGAGTGCCTTGAACGGTCTGAGGCGTAACTGAAAGCTCTGCTCTGGTGCGAGCGGCCGTCGATGTCCGATTCCATATGCTGTGCCAGCAGTTATAGAATGGCCCCTTGGTGGTTTCTGCATCTTCCGCATACGGCCACTTTCCGCGGCGATGCACGCGGCCCTCAGTCATTTTCAGGAGATGCTCTTTTGAAGAAGCTCGATCTCTTCTGTTCAGCCTTGATTGTTTTCGTGTCTTCCGGTGTTTTGGCGGTTGCTCCCGCGCTTTGCGCCCAGGAAAACGATTCGCTTCCGTTGATGCCCTTGCCCGCTCAGATGGTCCTGGGCCAAGGTCAATTCCTCATCGATGGAAGCTTCAGCATAGGCCTGGAAGGCTACACGGATTCCCGCCTGGTCCTGGGCAGACAGCGCTTTCTGGATACCCTCACGCGTGAAACCGGTATCCCGCTTTCCGCCGAGGCGCAGGCCACACCGCCGACCTTCATCGTCAAAACCGCCGCGGCCAGCGATGCGGTGCAGCAGTTGGGCGAGAACGAGTCCTATCGACTCGATATCACGGCTACCCATGTGCAATTGACGGCGCCCAATCCGCTGGGGGCGCTGCACGGCTTGCAGACCTTTCTGCAACTGGTGAGAGTGACGCCGCAGGGCTTCAGCGTCCCAGCAGTTACCATCGACGACAAGCCGCGTTTTCCATGGCGCGGGCTGATGATCGACTCCGGGCGGCACTTTATTCCGGTTCCGGTGATTGAGCGCAATCTGGATGGAATGGAGGCTGTGAAGCTGAATGTCTTCCATTGGCATCTCTCCGACGACCAGGGCTTTCGCGTGGAAAGCAAGCGCTTTCCTCTGTTGCAGGAGAAAGGCTCGGGCGGACTTTTCTATACGCAAAAGCAGATCGGCGAAGTGATCCAATATGCGCGGGAACGCGGCATCCGCGTAGTTCCCGAGTTCGACATGCCCTGCCATACGAACTCCTGGTTGGTAGGCTATCCCCAGTTGGGCAGCGCGGCGGGTCCGTACAAGCCTGCAACCAAGTGGGGCATTCTGGATGCTGCGCTGGATCCAACCCAGGAGAGTACATATCGGTTCATTGACAGTTTTCTGGGTGAGATGACGGCTCTTTTTCCCGATGCCTACTTCCACGTCGGCGGCGACGAGTGCAATGGAAAGGAGTGGGACGCCAATCCGAAGATACAGGCTTATATGCATGAGCACGGCCTAAATGACGATGCGGCTTTGCAGTCCTACTTCTCGGGCAGAGTTCAAAAGCTGGTGGCGGCCCACCATAAGATCATGGAGGGTTGGGACGAGGTGTTGCAGCCCGATACGCCGCGCGATGTTGTGATCCAGTCCTGGCGCGGGCAGGCATCCCTGGCGGCAGCAGCTCGGCAAGGTAATCGCGCGCTGCTCTCCACCGGTTACTACATTGACCTGAACCAGCCCGCATCCCAGCATTATCTTGTCGATCCATTGGGAGGGGATGCCGCCTCGCTTACTCCAGAGCAATCGGCGCGGATTCTTGGCGGCGAAGCGACCATGTGGAGCGAGTTTGTGGATGGCGAGAACATCGCCAGCCGCATCTGGCCCCGCACGGCGGCTATCGCGGAGCGACTCTGGTCGCCGCAGCAGGACAGGGATGTGCCTTCGATGTACAGCCGGCTCGCCGTAGTATCGCAGAAGCTGGAGTACTACGAGTTACATTTACAATCCAATCCTCTCCTTATGTTGCAGCGCATGAGCGGCGAGTCCGATCCACGCTATCTGGAAGTTCTGGCGGCGGTTGTTCAGCCGCCCGAGGGCTATGTACGGGGAGGGTTGAAACAGTACGGTCCCTCCACTCCGCTCAACCTGCTTGTGGATGCTGTCCCCCCAGAAAGCGAGACTGCGCGCAGGTTCAACGATCTGGCTAGGCTGATTGCCGCCGGCAAAGCCACTGCCCAGCAGCTTCAAGAGGCTCGCGATTGGCTTGTGCTTTGGCGTGACAATGACGCGAAGCTGCAACCCCTGCTGGGACAGTCGGAGCTGACCCAGGAACTGATCCCTCTCTCTCATAGCTTGTCACAGGTGGCTGCCATCGGCTTGCAGGCACTCGACGATCTTGAAAACCATCGCGCGACCAGCGCAGGCTCAGTGCAAGAGAATACGCAATTGCTGGAGGATGCGGCTAAGCCCCAGGCGGTGCTGCTGGACATGGTTGCGCCGTCTGTCGAACTGCTGGTGCAGGCTGCGGGCGCTCACTAACTCAGGAACTCGGCAATAGCCGCTACCACTGTCTGTTGCTCATCTTCCCGCAGCTCGGGGAAGATGGGCAGGGCCAGTACTTCGCGGGCGGCGCGCTCGGCCTCAGGGAAGCTGCCTTCGGCATAGCCCAGGCACTTGAGAGCGTCCTGCTGGTGCAGCGGTACGGGGTAGTAAATCTCCGATCCGATTTTGCGCGCTGCGAGAAACTCGCGCAACTGCTCCCGGCGCGCGGTGCGGATTACATACTGGTGCCAGACGTGATGGCTTCCTGGAACCTCGTGCGGCAATACGATTCCATGTGCGGGATACGGACCGGCCTCGGCCAGTCCTGTGGCGTGAAATAGGCCGCTGTAGCGCTTGGCCACCGTGCGGCGAGCCTGGTTCCAGCCGTCAACGTACTTCAGCTTGATGCCGAGAATGGCGCCCTGGAAGCCATCCATGCGAGTGTTCCAGCCAATCTCGTCGTGGTAGTAGCGGCGGCGCATTCCATGCTGGCGCAGCATTCTGGCCCGTTCGGCCAACTCGTCAGAATTGGTAGTTACCATGCCTGCATCGCCCGCCGCGCTCAGGTTTTTGGTGGGGTAAAAACTGAATGCTGCGGTATCGCCCAGACCGCCGGCCTTTACACCCTGCCACTCCGCACCCCAGGCCTGGGCGGCGTCTTCAATCAGCTTCAGCCCGCGTTCTTTTCCCAGACGGGCAAATGAGGTCCAATCGGCGCATTGGCCGTAGAGATGCACCGGCAGAACGGCGCAGACGTCTGCGCCATGCTGGCCATTGAGAACGGCCTCCACGGCGGCTGGATTCAGATTGAAGGTGGCGGGGTCAATGTCGGCAAGCACCGCAGTGGCCCCGGCGCGGAGAATCGCGCTGACCGAGGCAAAGAAGCTGAAGGGGGTGGTAATTACGGCCATTCCGGGCCCTACGCCGACCGCAGCCAGTGCCAGCCACAGCGCGTCGGTACCCGAGGAGCAGCCGACGGCGTGAGCCACGCCCAACCGGTCCGCCGCAGCCCGCTCAAAGGCGGCCACGGGCTCCCCTAGAATGAACTGCTGTGTCTCCAGCACATTCCCAACAGCTTCAAGCAGTTCCCGGTGGAGCGGGCGGTATTGGCGTTTCAGGTCCAGCATGGGTACGGACTGGGAAGTTTGGGCGGCACTCTCAGCGGGAGCGGCAGTGTTTTTCACCTCACTATGTTACCAGCCGGAAAGACCGCTGCATCTCATGGCGGAAAAACACAAACTGACCTTGGTGTCGGGCTATTTCAGAGTTATGGTTGAAAAGGTTGGTAAACCTATATATTGTTGTCACATTGCGGGATTGAGCGGGTTTGGGGTTTCCTGAGCCGCGCCCGATAATTTGTTTTCTTCCAGCAAGTGCAATTAGGGTCTGTTCGCACTACTGGGGCCATCCCCCCAATAGTGTAAACAGACCCTAGGTAGCATCCAAACCTTTAAGAGGAAAGTAGGAGATCGGCATATGGAGAACAAGCCGGCACAAAATATTCAGGACACGTTCCTGAACACGGTCCGCAAGGACAAGACCCCCATTACGATTTATCTAGTCAGCGGCGTCAAGCTGACCGGTAAAATTCGCTCCTTTGACAAGTATTCCGTGCTGCTTGAGAACAACAGCCAAGAGCAGTTGATCTTCAAGCACGCCATTTCAACGGTAGTCAGCAACCGGGGTGTGGTGCATACAGAACACCGTCCGGTAGGCGTGCAGACTGGAATCGGTCCCACACCTGTTGCCGTTTCGGCTGTATCGCAGATCGACGCGGAGGAGCGATAACCCGCCGCGAGCAGTCTCGATTGACAGTTCAGCAAGGTAAGGGTTCTGAGCGAGCGGTTCTGGTGGGTGTAGACCTTGGAACCCGCTCACGCGGCATCCGTGCAGGCGTCTCGGACGCACGGCTTGTTGCGGAGTATCCAGAGACTGCATCTGCCAACTCTGACTGGCTGGATGAAGCCGCCCCAGATTCTGAGCCGATCAGGCTGGCAGGTTCCACCGTCCCGGCAGCTCAGCCGTTGGGTGGAACAGGCCTGGACGCAGACGAATCCCTAGCCGAGTTTCGCGAGCTGGTTTCAAGCGCAGGCGGCGAAGTAGTTGCCGAGGTGATGCAGCGCCGTGGGCGCCCCGATCCAGCGACTCTGATCGGCTCAGGCAAGGTGGAGGAGATTGCAGGTGTTGCCGCTTCCACTGAGGCTGGCCTGGTTCTCTTCGACCACGACCTGACCCCTACTCAACTGCGCAATCTTGAGGCCGCGCTGCCTTGTCGCGTTCTGGACCGTACGCAGTTGATTCTGGATATTTTTGCGCGCCACGCCCGTACCCGCGAGGGGCAGTTGCAGGTGGAGTTGGCGCAGCTTGAATATATGCTGCCCCGGCTCACCGGGCGGGGCAAGTCGATGTCCCAGCTTGGCGGTGGCATTGGCACCCGCGGGCCCGGCGAAACCAAGCTGGAAACCGATCGCCGCCAGATCAAGCGCCGCATTGACCAGTTAAAGCTCGATCTGGACTCGGTGCGCAGGGTCCGCCATCAGCAGCGCCAGCGCCGCGAGTCGGCGCCGGTACCCACCGTAGCCCTGGTGGGCTATACCAACGCCGGCAAGAGCACCCTTTTCAACTGCCTTACTGGCGCTCAGGTACTGGAATCGTCGCGGATGTTTGCAACATTGGACCCAAAACTTCGCGCCATCGAGCTGCCCAGCCGCCGCAAGATACTGCTCTCCGACACGGTGGGATTCATCCGCAACCTGCCGCACACCCTGGTCACTAGCTTCCGCGCCACGCTGGAAGAGGTGGCGCAGGCTGAAGTGTTGCTCCACGTCCGTGACGCTTCCTCATCCTATGGCCAGGAGCAGCGGGAGCAGGTGGAAAAGGTTCTTGGCGAACTTGAAGTGCTGGACAAGCCGCGCATCGAGGTACTCAACAAGATCGATCTGTTGGATGAAACGGAGCGCCAGGTGTTGCAAAGCAGGTCTCAGGCCGGGGGGGAAGTGGCCGTTTCAGCGCGAACGGGGCAGGGAATGAGCGTACTGCTGGCGGCTATCGACACGGCGCTTCACTCCGATCCGGTTCTCTCCGCAGAGTTGCGGGTTCCGCAGCAGGAGGGTGCGGTGCTTGCGGCCATTGAGGCGGGCATGGTCATACATTCCAGGGAGTACCAGGGCAACGTAGTGCTGCTCACCGTAAGCGGACCGGTCTCGCTTTTTGGGCGACTACGCCCTTACCGGCTGCGTGACGAGCCGAAAACAACCCCTGGAGAATAGAACTTCGCCTCTCTGACACAACCGGAATATCGGACCAGTTTTTAGGCGAACTGGTCCAGGCTGAATCCGAGCTGGTAGGTCTCGCCGTGGGCAATAAGCTCTTCCCAGGTAACTTCTCGCCGCTGGTAGCCCGCCATGCGGCCCAACATGCAGCTCAATGCGGTCTCGACACCAGCAGCGATCTGGTTGTGCGTCTGCCCGGAGACAATGCTGTCGATGAAGGTGCGTTCCTTATCACGGTCTGCAAAGGCCAGATTGTCACTGAAGCTGCCATTGGCCGCAAACTTGCCGGAGCTGGAAGCGGCCTTGTCCGTATCTTGCCATGTCCAGGCGTGCGTGCCAATGATCTGCATGGGACCGGAGTACGGCACAGTTGCAGAACCATCGGCGCCGAAGAGCTTCAGCCCGGCATCGAAGGTGTCATCTTTGCTGAATTGCGTGGAGGAAAAGGAGAGGTGAATATCTTCGGGATAGGTGAAGTCCACCTGATAGTTATCCCAGCAGTCACCGGCGTGGGTGAGGATATTGCGGCCTCCAGTGGCGGTGGCCTTCAGCGGGCGCGCGCCGAGAATCCAGTTGCAGAGATCGATGATGTGGATATTCTGCTCGACTAGAATATCGCCGGAGAGCGCGCGGTCCCAGAGCCAGTTGCGCAGTCGGTACTCGTCGGCCTGAGCGCCGGGCCGTGTCTTCTCAGTGGAGGCTGGAGCATTGTAGTTGCCGACGACAGCGGCAATCTTGCCCAGCGCCCCGGCTTTGATCTTCTCCTGGATGGCGGCGATGGGCGGCGCGCAGCGGCACTGGAAGCCGACATCGACGCTCTGACCCGGCTTGACGTGCTTGGCAATCTCCAGCGCATGGTGGGCCTGATGGATATCAATGCCGACCGGTTTTTCGCAGTAGACATGCTTGCCGGAGGCGACTGTAGCCTCAAGATGCTGAACATGAAAAAACGGCGGCGTGGATATCTGAATCAGATCGATATCGGACGCGGCGAGCTGCTCATAGGCGTGAGGACCGCGAAAGAGCAACTTGCTATCAATGGCAGAGCGGCTAAGGCTGGCGTTGAGTTGGTCAAAATGCGCGTGGCCAGCGGCGAGCTGATCGGCGAAGAGGTCGGCCAGCGCCACAACCTGTGCGGCAGTGCTATTGGAAAAAGAGGTGGCCACCTCAGTGCCGCGGTTTCCGCAACCCAGCAGGCCGAGCCGTACGGCGGAGTTGGCCTGGTAGCCGAAGGCCGCGCGAGGCTTGAGCAAAAGCATTCCGGCTGCGGCGCCCGCCCCAGCTTGCATAAAAACTCTGCGATTCATGGTTTCCCCGTTTCCTTGCGGTTGCTTTCTGTCATGCCAGGACTTCGCGCAGAATACGCTCCAGGTAAAGCTTCTCCTGACGGACATCCTCGATCTGCTGCGGGCCGGAGGTTTCGCGCTCAATGGTAATGGCGCCTGCATAACCCAACCCGTGGAGCTTGGTAAAGACCTTCTGGAAATCGACCAGTCCCTTGCCGATCAGTACTTCTTCACCCAGTTGGCTGGGGTTAGTTGGCCAGCGGCCGTCTTTGGCATGGACGCTGCGGATGTGCGGCCCAAGGATGTCCACGGCGTCAACCGGATTGGCCTTGCCATAGAGAATGAGGTTAGCCGTGTCGAGGCCGACGCCAAGATTGGGCAGCGCGACGTCGCGGATCATGCGCGACATGGTAGTCGGAGTCTCCTGGCCGGTCTCCATGAGGAAATCTTGCCCATTGCCCTGGCAATGCAGAGCCACCGCGCGGATGGCTTCGACGGCTCCGGGGTAGAGCGGGTCAGCGGGGTCTTCGGGAATGAAGCCGCAGTGGGTCTGCACCTGAAGCACGCCCAGCAGTTTGGCAAAGTCTGAAACCTGGCAAAGAGCGTCACAGCGGGCCGCGCGCGTTTTGGGAGGCACCAGGCCTATGGTGGAAGGCCCTTGCAGGAAGTTCCATTCCAGTTGACCGGGGCCAACCACTTCAACAGCGGTAGCAGTCAGATCGTATTTAGCAAGCAAAGTTCGAAATTGCGCGGCCAGCTCAGGCGTAAAAGCGCCGAGGTAGCCGTCGAGAGAGAGAAAACAGTTGGAGAAGCCGAGATCGTGAACCCGGCGGAAAGTTGCCTCAGGAGTGCCAAAGGGGCTGACGAGAAGGCCCAGCGCCATGGGCTTGAGCGGAGCGGGCGCAAGAGCGGCGAATGCCGCGGAGGGGCTGAGCCCCTCCGCAAGAATGGTGGCGGAGGCGATACCGAGAAAACTTCTGCGGTCCATTGACTGACCTTCCCTGGCCGAAATACATGCAGGAATTTCTTCCAACCTCGGACCGCAGAATTATACCGCGCCCACCATGACTCTCAGAGGGCTAGAACTTGACGTTGGGGACGGTCCGCGCCGCCTCGCTGGCATCAAAGAAGGCATTGTTCACTTTGTAACCGGCGATGCCGGCCCAGATGTTGTTCGGGAATTGAAGCACAAAAGTGTTGTACTCCTGGATTGCGTCGTTGTAGCGCTTGCGCGATACGCCGATGCGATTTTCGGTTCCGGCCAGCTCGTCCTGCAGGCGCATGAACTGGTCACTGGAGCGCAGTTGTGGATAGTTTTCAGTGAGCAACAGCAAGCGACCGATTGCCGAGTCGAGCTTGCCGTTGGCCGCCATTTTGGCCTGCGGGCCCTGCGCGTTCAACATGCCGGCGCGCGCGTTTGCAATGTCGCCAAAGACCGTGCTTTCTTCCTTGGTAAAACCCTTCACGGTCTCAACCAGGTTGGGAATCAGGTCGGCGCGCCGCTGCATCTGCACGTCCACTTCAGACCACGCGGCCTTCACATTCTGATCCAGGGCCACCATCTGGTTTCTGGCGCTCACATAGCTGCCAAAGACCATGAGAACAACCAAAACCAGAACGCCGATCACACCAAAAACAATCCAAAGTCCACGACTCATACTGTCTTCTTCTCCTCCGGCCCGCCCGAGGGCAAGCC
>VFSW01005462.1_pt1 | contig 18783 bp, 11 predicted proteins | sample 5358111 | NCBI WGS metagenome assembly VFSW01 (sample SAMN11554181, study PRJNA540505) | mine drainage metagenome | isolation source: sediment from site ElyBrook_90M | place: USA: Ely Copper Mine, Vershire, VT | collected 2017 | reverse complement strand
CCTGGCCTCGGCCTCGGCGGCCCCCGCCTCGGTGGCGTCGCTGCACGTCAAGCCCGCCCCTCAGGTTGCGCCGCGACCCCCACAGGTCGCGGAACCGGTCCCCACCCCGGCGGCGCCAGCTGCGACCAAGCCGGTGGCTGTGGCCAGCGCCGTGACGCCGCAGCCCAAGCCCGAGCGGAGCCCTGGAGCTGGTCGAGTTGGCGAAATGGGTGATCTTCGGGTGACCGGTGATTCGACCACGCAGGAGGTGGTCCTCGAGCTCCCCAAGGGAGTGCGGCTCACCTCGCCGAAGCAAGTCGATGGCAACGGCTACGAGCTGGCGCTCCCTGGCGTGGCCGTGCCTGAGCGACTCAAGCGGACGCTTGACGCCACGGCGTTCGCGGGCCCGGTCTCGACCGTCTCGTCGTTCAATCTCGCCCCGGGCGAGGGACGCGTGGTCGTTGCGGCTGCTCCGGGGACGAGGCAGGAGCTCAAGCAGGACGGCGCCACCGTCACCTGGCGTTTCTCGAAGCCGGCCCCCGCGCCCAGCGAGATCTCCATCGACGGCAGCAAGGTCGCCTCGGCCGAGACGGAGCAAGCGCAGGTCGCCGGGTTCACCACCGCGGCTGCCGAGGCTGGGAGTGACCTGCCCAAGCGGACGCACTACACCGGCCGGCGGATCTCGCTCGAGTTCAAGGACATCGACATCCAGAACCTGCTGCGGCTCTTCGCCGACATCAGCCACAAGAACATCGTGGTCGCCGACAACGTGAAGGGCAAGGTGACCATCGCGTTGCGCAATGTGCCCTGGGATCAGGCGTTCGACCTGATCCTCAAGACTCACGCGCTCGGACGTGAAGAGTCAGGCAACATCGTGCGGGTCGCCCTCGAGGATGAGCTCGAGAAGGAGCGCAAGGCCGCGCTGGAAGCGAAGAAGGCCCACGATCTCATGGAGCCGCTCCGCGTTCGCCTCATCCCCGTCAACTACGCGCTGGCCGGCGACGTGTCGGACAAGATCAAGGACGTGCTCTCGGAGCGCGGCGCGGTCACGGTCGACGGACGCACGAACGTGCTCATCGTCAAGGACGTGGCCGAGAACCTGGCCAAGGCCGAGGGGATGGTGCGAAATCTCGACACCCAGACCCCGCAGGTCCTGATCGAGGCCCGCATCGTCGAGGCCGCGACCCAGTTCAACCGGCAGGTCGGCATCCAGTGGGGTGGAGCGGGCGGGTTTGCCCCGACCACGGGGAACGCCACCGGTCTGGTCTTCCCCTCGACCGCGACCGTTGCGGGTGCGTCCGGCGGCTCTCCGAACGCCGGAACGGCCGCGACGCCGAACTACGCGGTCAACCTGCCGGCCGCGATCGGGCAGGGCTCCGGCGGCGGCTTGGGCTTCATCTTCGGGAGCGCAGGCGGGGCGGCCAACCTGGCGCTGCGGCTGTCGGCCCTCGAGCTCAACGGCATCGTGAAGACCGTCTCCGCGCCGAAAGTCGCGACGCTGGACAACCAGGACGCCACCATCAGCCAAGGCGTGTCGATTCCTTTTGCCCAGGTGTCGGCGGCGGGTGTGCAGACCGCGTTCATCGAGGCCCGGCTCGAGCTCAAGGTGACCCCCCACGTCACGTCCGACGGCAGCGTCCTCTTGAAGATCTCCGCCTCCAACAACCAGCCTGCCTCGGGCATCACCGGTGCCAACGGGCAGCCGGCGATCACCCGCAAGGAGGCCAAGACCCAGATGCTGGTGCGCGACGGGGACACGAGCGTGATCGGCGGCATCTACACCCGGAACACGGGCGTGACGGTGAATGAGGTGCCGCTCCTCGGGAAGATCCCGGTCCTGGGCTGGCTCTTCAAGAACCGAAGCGACACCGACGCCCGCAGCGAGCTTCTGGTCTTCATCACGCCGAGAATCTTGAACCGTCAGCAGATCGTCGCCAGCGGCAACTAACGAGGACGCCATGCGCAAACTGATCGTCACACTCTCGCTTCTGACCGCCTGCACCGACACCTCGAACACGTCGATTGAAATTCCATTCGCGCTCTTTGCCGGCGATGAGATCGGAGTGGCGACGCCCGGGATCTGCAGCATCCTGCCCGCGACCTCGGGGGCACTTCCGTTCAAGGAGTCGGGGCTCTTGGAGCTCAACCCCCAGGTGAACCCCGGGGCTCAGTATCTGCTGCCGCTTCAGGTCGAGAACTACCTGTCGCAGGTGCCCCTGCAGGACTCGCTCGGCAACACGCTGGTCGGAGCCAACGTCAACGACTTCCACGTGGAGAAGGCGGTCATCAAGTACATCGACATCCAGGGCAACCTGGGAGTCGGAGGCAATGCCCCGGCCGAGGAGACCGCGCTGGTCTCGGGCACGGTCCGGACCGGGGGGCTTCAGGCCGCCGCGGTCATCGAGGTGAACGCGGTCACTCCGTACGAGGTGGGGCCCTGGGCGGCCGCGCTGGTCGCCGGCGGGGTGCTCGGCGTGGCCGAGGACGTGGTGCTCGAGATCCAGCTCTTCGGCGTGCTCGGGTCCGGAGAACAGGCGGTCTCGGGGCTGTTCCATTTCCCGATCCAGGTCTGCTACAACTGCGGAGGTGCCACCTTCGTGGAGCTTGGCGCGGATGGCGGGACGCCCTACTGGTTGCCTTCCTGTCCCCCGAGTTCCACGGCCATCGTCACCGGCCACGGCCCCTGCTGCGCGTCGCAGGATTTCGAAGTGATCTGTGCGCCGGCGGGCGGCGCGACCGGTCAGCCCTGCGTGGGCGGGGTCGGCGGCACGTGCTCTTCCTCGGCGGGCACGAGCACTCCCTTGACCTGCAAGGGTGGGCCGCCGACCGGAGTGGAGATCTGCAACAGCATCCCGGCCAGCATCCAGCAGGTCGTCACCTGTCAGTGAGCCCCCGCGGTCGGCGCCCTCGCATTTCTTGACACCCATGGAAGGCCCACATACAACGCGACCCTTCCATGGGTTTCCGCGAGCATCTGGAGAAGATCTGTAGCGCCGTCGACGGCTCGGTCGCGGCCAGCGTCATGGGCTTCGATGGGATCGCCGTCGATACCCTGGAGCAGACCGGACCCGAAGGAGTCGATCTCGGAAATCTCCTCGTCGAGTATGCCAACATCCTCAGCCAGGTGCGCACCGCCGCGGGGATGCTCCAGACCGGCGGTGTCCAGGAGTTGATCGTCTCCACCGAGCGGCTCACGCTGGTTGCTCGGCCGCTGACCCCGGAGTACTTCCTCGTGCTCGCGCTCACGCCCGAAGCAAACCTCGGGAAGGCGCGCTATCTGCTGCGGGTGACCTCGCCCGACGTCGCCCGCGAATTCTGAGTTCCTCCAACCAGATCCACGCCAGGAGCGCTTCGATGGCTGAAACACTCGACACGACAGAGTTTCGCAAAGGCTTGAAGATCGAGATGGACGGCGTGCCCTTCGAGATCATCGAGTTCCAGCACGTCAAACCCGGCAAGGGCAGCGCGTTCGTGCGCACGCGCATCAAGAACCTGATCAACAACAACGTCCTGGATCGCACCTTCAAGTCGGGCGACAAGGTCGGCAAGCCCGACATCGAGGAGAAGGAGATGCAGTACCTCTATGCCCAGGGCGATGAGTACTACTTCATGGACAACCGGTCCTACGAGCAGACGTTCGTCACCGCGGCGATCCTGGCTGACGCCAAGAACTTCCTGAAGGAGAACATCAGCGCCTCCATTCTCTTCTTCAACGGGAAGGCGCTGGGGGTGTCCCTCCCCAATACCGTGGATCTCAAGGTCGTCACTTGTGATCCGGGGGTGCGCGGCGACACCGTGTCCGGTGCCCAGAAGCCGGCGACGCTGGAGACCGGCTACGTGATCAATGTGCCGCTGTTCATCAACGAAGGGGATGTCTTGCGCGTCGATACGCGCAATGGCGCCTACCTCACGCGCGTTGCCGCCTAAGGCGGGGAGGTCAACTTGGACGTCGAGCAACTGAAGGCCATCGTCGAGCTCCTGGAGGGCACCGACGTCAGCCGTTTCGAGTGGCAAGAGGGGACCCAGCGGCTCGTGATCCGGAGAGGCGCGTTCGGCGCGGGGCCCCAGGTCTCGGTCCACGCGCCCACGCCGCTGCACGCGCCCGCGGCCACCTTGGCCGCCGCGGCTGCGCCCGCCGTGGATTCGAATCTGATCACCGTGTCCTCGCCGCTGGTCGGGACCTTCTACCGCTCGCCGTCTCCCGACGATCCGGCCTTCGTCGAGGTCGGGCAGCGGGTCGAGAAGGGGCACGTGCTCTGCATCGTGGAGGCGATGAAGCTCATGAACCAGATCAAGGCCGAGGTGTCGGGCAAGCTCGTCGAGATCCTGGTGAAGAACGCCCAGCCCGTCGAGTTCGATCAGCCGCTCTTTCGCATCGACCCGAACGGTTAGGGCGCCCGCGTGTTTCGCAAGATTCTCGTCGCCAACCGCGGAGAGATCGCCCTCCGGATCATCCGGGCGGCCCGGGAGATGGGCATCGCCACCGTGGCGGTGCACTCCACGGCCGACAACCACGCGCTCCATGTGCGGTTCGCCGACGAAGCCATCTGCATCGGGCCCCCGCTGGCGCGCAAGAGCTACCTCAACGTTCCGGCGTTGATCTCGGCGGTCGAGATCACCGGCGCGGACGCCGTTCATCCCGGCTACGGCTTCCTCTCCGAAAATGCCGAGTTCGCGGAGGTCTGTGGCAAGAACGGGATTCACTTCATCGGTCCGCCCCCCGAGGCCATCCGCCTGATGGGCAACAAGATCCGGGCGCGTGAAGCGATGGCCAAGGCGGGCCTGCCGTTGCTGCCGGGCAGCAAGGGAGTCGTCAAGGACGCCGCGGAGGCCGAGAAGGTGGCGGAGGGCATTGGGTATCCGGTGATCCTCAAGGCCGCCGCTGGGGGCGGGGGGCGCGGGATGAAGATCGTCCGGAACCGGGCCGAGCTGCGCCAGTCGCTCGCGACCGGACAGGCCGAGGCCGCCGCGGCCTTCGGCAGCCCGGACATGTTTCTCGAGCGCTACGTCGAGGAGCCACGCCACATCGAGATCCAGATCGTCGCCGACAACCACGGGAACGTGATTCACCTCGGCGAGCGCGAGTGCTCGGTGCAGCGCCGGCACCAGAAGCTCATCGAGGAGAGCCCCGCGCCAGGGCTGGATCACGCGCGGCGGGCGAAGATCGGGAAGCAGGCGGTCGAGGCGCTTCGCAAGGTCGGCTACCAGAACGTCGGGACGCTCGAGTTTCTCATGGACGAGCGCGGCCACTTCTACTTCATGGAGATGAACACGCGTATCCAGGTCGAACATCCGGTCACGGAGCAGGTCACCGGCATCGATCTCCTGAAGGAGCAGATTCGACTCGCCGCCGGCGAGAAGCTGGGCCGGACGCAGAAGAGCATCCAGCTCAAGGGGCACGCCATCGAGTGCCGCATCAACGCGGAGGATCCGGTGACCTTCGCGCCCTCGCCCGGCCGGATCACCGGCTACCACGTCCCCGGGGGGTACGGGGTGCGGGTGGATTCCGGCGTCTACGAGCAGTACATCGTGCCCCCCTACTACGATTCGCTGCTCGCCAAGGTCATTGCGTTTGGCGATACCCGCGAGGTGGCGCTCAGTCGGATGCGGCGTGCGCTGGGTGAGTTCGTCGCCGAAGGCATCAAGACCAACATCCCGTTCCAGCGCCGCGTCCTGGACTCGGAGGCCTTCGTGCGCGGAAAGTACGATACGCGCCTGGTCGATCAGATCCTCGCCGAGCCCTCCGGCCGGCGACTGGCCGCGGTCTGACCGCCTCGTCGGCGAACTCCTCAAAAAGTCAGGCTTTCTTGACCCCTTTGGGGCTCGTCCAGTAACCTGCCTCGACGGACTCGAGAGACGTTAGGACCGGTCGGGGCGCGAACGCCTTCGGCGCGGGGAAGGGTTGGTTTCGCCCTCAGACGATTGGCCGATGGATAAGAATAAAATAACTCAGACGGCCACGAAGTTCGTTCAGAAGGGGCAATTCGACAAGGCCATCAAGGAGTATCAACGGATCCTCGACGAGGACCCGCGGGACATCCGTGTGCTCCTCAAGATAGGCGAGCTCTACCAGAAGCGCGGCGACAACAAAGAGGCTGCCGCCACGCTGCTGCGGGTCGCCGAGGCCTACTCAGCCGATGGCTTCTTCTTGAAGGCCGCCGCGGTCTTCAAGCAGGTCCTGAAGCTCAATCCGGCTCTGCTGGACGTCAATCTGAAGCTCGCCGAGCTCTATCAGCAGCTCGGGCTGATGAACGACGCGATGCAGCAGTACCAGCTCGTTGCCACCGGCTACGAGAAGGCCGGGAACACGCGGGCGTCCCTCACCCTGCTCAAGAAGCTCGTCGACCTCGAGCCCGACAACGTCGCTGGTCGCGTGCGCCTGGCGGAGGCGTACTCCAACGACGGGATGACCAAGGAGGCGGTCGAGGAGCTGGGGCAGGTCGCCCATCAGCTCAAGCAGGGCGGGCGCGACGAGGAGTTCATCAAGGTCGCCGAGCGCTTGCTCTTCCTCGATGCGTCGAATCTGACTCTCACCCGCGAGCTCGCCAACATCTACCTGGAACGGGGGGATACCCAGCGCGCGCTCGCGAAGCTCCAGATCTGCTTCAAGCACAACCCTCAGGACGTGGATACGCTGGTGCTGCTCGGTCAGGCGTTCCTCGATCTGGGGCAGCAGCCCAAGACTCTCTCGGTCTACAAGGAGCTCGCGAAGATCTACGCCGGTCAGGGGCGCCGCGAGGAGGAGCAGGCGACCTGGCAGCGGATCCTGTCGCTCGCGCCCAACGATGCCGACGCGTTGGCCGCAACCGGCCAGGGGGCCGAGGTCGATGAACCCCTGCTCGAAGCCGATGCCGAGGAAGTGCTCGAAGTGGATCCCGAGCCGGCGGCGCCCGCGCGTCCCGCGCCGAGAGCGGTCGCGTCCTCCCCGGGCTCTCGCCCACCGGCGCGCGGGGAGGGGCGCGCCGCGGATGTCCAGAAGCTTCTCACCGAGACCGACGTGTACCTGAAGTACGGGCTGCACCAGAAGGCAGCCGATCACCTGGCGCGCATTCTGGCCGTCGCTCCCGACAGCCTGGCGGCGCATCAGAAGTCCAAGGAGCTTCATCTCCAGACCGGGGACATGGCCGCTGCCGGTACGGATCTCGTCAACTGCGCGCGCATCTCGCTGGCCGAGGGGAACCGAGCTCAGGCGAAGATGTTTCTCGACCACCTCGCGGAGATCGCCCCACGGCATCCCGAGCTTCGGGGGCTCCAGGCGCTGGTCGGCGTCGTCACCGAATTGCCCGAGGTCGAGGAAGACGCCGCCATTCTCGTCGAAGCGGAGCTCGATGAAACGACCGCGGCGCTGCCGCCCGAGGACCAGGAGCTCATGGTCGATGAGCCCGCCCTGGTCGAGGACATCTCTGACGAAGCCTTGATCGCGCCGGACGACACCGACGAGGCGGCTCAGGCCCCCTCGGACGAAGCCATGCTCGCCGAGGAGCCCCAGGCCGATCTGGTGGATGAGCTGGCCGAGGAGCCGCGCGTCGAGGACTCGGGCGAGATGGACCGGGCGGCCCTCGTCGCCGCCGGGGTCGAAGAGGAGACGCGCTCGCCCTCGGGAGATGCGCTCGATGCATTCCTCGGTCCCGGCGCCTCGACGTCAGGTGCACGAGTCGTCGCGAGCCCGGCGTCACGCCCACCGGCCTCGCCGAGGTCGTCGTCGCCCCCGCCCAGGGCCCCCGTGGTCTCCGAGGACTTCGAGCGGACCGACGTGTTTCAGATTCCGCCCGAGCTTCGCGAGAGGCTCGCGGAGTCGCCCGCGCCCAAGGCCGTGCCCGCGACCATTCCCGTGGCCGCCCCGCGGACCCCTGCGCGGGCCCCAGAAGCCAAGTCTGCGACGGGGCCGGCCACCGAGCCCGGGATCAGGGCCGCGCCCATCACGAACACCGCGCGGGTCTCGGCGCTCGCCGCGCCGCCGCCGTCTCCCGTGGCCCGCGCGCCGTCGCTGGTCTCCGCGCCGGTCGCGCCAGCGTCCAAGAAGGCCGTGGCGCCGGTCGAGGACGAGCCCTCCGAGTTCGCCGAAGCCGAGTTCTTCCTCGATCAAGGGTTGGTCGACGAGGCGACCGAGGTCGTCTCCCATCTCCGGGACATGGTGGCCAAGCGCCCCGGGCTGCGCACCAAGGTCGAGCGGCTCGAGGCCCGCCTCGCCGCGGCGCTCGCGCCCCCCGAGTCGCCGGGGGCCGTCGCCGACGGCAGCTTCGATCTCGCCTCCGAGCTCGCCGAGGAGGTCGCCAAGGCGGGGACGCCTCCCGCCGAAGAGGACTTCCAGTACTCGGTCGAAGACGTCCTGTCGGATTTCAAGAAGCAGCTCGAGAAGGTGCTCAGCCCGGAGGACGTCGAAGCTCACTACGAGATGGGCATCGCCTACAAGGAGATGGGATTGGTCGATGAGGCGATCTCCGAGTTCGAGACCGCGCTGCGCGGAGCCGAAGGCAAGGCCAAGGAGTCGGACTGCCTCTCGATGATCGGCGTGTGTCGCGCGGCCAAGGGCGACTTTGCGAAGGCGCTGGGCGCGTTCGAGCGGGCCCTTCGCGCCCGTTTGCTGAAGCCCGAGGCGCGCTTGAACCTCCACTTCGAGATCGGCGCGACCAAGGAGGCGGCGGGCGACGCGGCGGGAGCGGTCGAGGCCTATGAGCGGGTGGCCAAGACCGATCCCGGCTATCGCGATGTCGGCTCGGCCCTCACGCGGGTTCGCACCAAGGGGCCCCGAGGCCCCGGTGGGGGGGGCGCGGACGTGGCCGGCAATGGCCACGCCGGCGAGGGCTTGCTCGACGAGTCAGCCGACGGATCAGAGGAGAACACGTTGCCCGGTCCCCCGCCGAGTCGCTCCAAGAAGATAGGCTACGTCTAGAGTCTTCCGCGCGCCATGAGCTACCTCGACTTCTTCGGGCTTCGCAGCGAGCCCTTCTCCAATGCGCCGGTCAGTCGGTTCTATTTCGACAGCGATCAGCACCGGCAGGCGCTGAAGAGGCTCACGCACATCGCGGAGCGGATGAAGGGGCTCGCGGTCCTCGTGGGGGACATCGGCGCAGGCAAGACCACGCTCGCCCGCCGCCTCCTCGACGAGCTCCCCGAGACCGAATACGAAGCGGCCTTGCTCGTGATCGTGCACTCGGGCATCACCCCGGCCTGGCTGTTGAACCGCATCGCCTTGCAGCTCGGAGTGGTCGAGCCGTCAGAGGAAAAGCTCACGCTGCTCGCGCAGCTCTACCAGCGGCTGGTCCAGATCTATCAAGAGGGGCGCAAGGCGGTCGTGCTCATCGATGAAGCGCAGATGCTCCAGACCCGCGAGCTCATGGAGGAGTTTCGCGGTCTGCTGAATCTCGAGGTGCCCGAGCGCAAGCTGCTCACGTTCGTGTTCTTCGGGCTGCCGGAGATCGAGGAGAACTTGAAGCTCGATCCACCGCTCCAGCAGCGGGTCGCCCTGCGCTTTCGCCTGCCGACCCTGACGCCCGCGGACACGGCCGCGTATGTCGACCACCGGCTCAAGCAGGCGGGGGGGACGCAGAACCCGTTCACCGAGGACGCGATCCATCGCTTGCACGCCGTCACGCAGGGGACGCCGCGGGCCATCAACACCGTCGCCGACAACGCGTTGCTCGAAGCTTACTTCGACTCCACGCTCACCCTCGATGGCTCTCTGATCGATCGCGTCGCCAAGAATCTGGGGCTCATGGTGGGCGACCGTGCGGCTGCCCGTGGTGCGCGGGGGCCCGACCCACGTCGGCCTGTCGACCTGGGCGAGATCGATCGCTACCTCGAGGGCCTTCGCCGCCGCTGAATTTGGCGCGCGCCGCGGCGGTCAGTTCGTTTCCTCGTCCCCTGGAACCCAGGTAACATCCAGGGCGCGAATCCCCGCGAATCGCGGCGGCGAGGTCTGTCACGGCATCCGAGAAGCGCGCCTTCCTGAGTCTGCGTAGCCACCTGCGGTGGATCTTGGTCGCGTGGTTGATCCTCGGTCTGGGGATCGCGCTGACGTTCGGCGTTCTGCGGCGGCCGGAGACCGCGCAGGCCATCTGCCGGTTCGCGGCCTCCGCGCTCGGCGAATCCCTGGGCATGTCCGTTCACTACACACAGTGTTCGCTGGAGGCGCTCACCGCCACCCTGACCCTGTCCGGGGTCAAAGGCACCTCGATCGACGGGCGGGGCCACGAGGTCAGCCTCGAGGGCGTCGAGGTGCGCCTGCGTCCGCTTCAGGCGCTCGCGGGGGGCCTGCAGATCGAGCGCCTGAGGCTCACCGGGCTCAGGATTCACTGGACCACGCCGGCGGATCTGGTCAAGGCGGTGTCGTCACCCAAGGGCTCCGGATGCTGGTCGCGTCCCCTCAAGCTCGTCCATGTGGAAGCGCTGGAGATTCAGGACGCGTCCGCGGAGATCGATGTGCCCGGTGGCCAGGTGGCTTTGCAGGACATCCAGATCGCGTCGAAGCTTTCGCGCGGGGTGTATCACCTCGACGTCTCCACGCGCGGAAACGTGACGTGGCCCCACCATGCGCCGGTCGAGGTGCGGACTCTCGCCGCCACCCTCGATCTCGACGTGCCGCGCGACCGGTTGCAGGTGGGCTCCTTCCTCGCGGCGGTCGGGGGGATCGAAGCCAAGGCCTCCGGGCACATCGACAACCTGTGCCGGCCCGAGCCGGACCTGCAGCTGACCGTGAGCGCGCCGCTGGCGGAGCTGGCGCAGCTGGGGGGACTCAAGGGTCCGCTGCCCACCGGCGACCTCGATCTCCACCCGAGCTATCGGCACACTCCGCTGGCCCTCTCCGGACAGGCCAGCGTCAAAGGCTTCGCGTATCAGGGCTTCAAGGCCCCCCCGCTGACCCTCAGGGTGTCCGGGGATGCCCAGCGGCTTCGCATCGAAGCGCTCCAGCTGGAGCTCGATTCGCAAGCGGTGGCGGACATCACCGGGACCGTGGAGTTCAAAGGACGGTACCCGATCGATCTCGAGGTGCAAGTGAAGAACGGCCCCTTCGCGCGCGTGCTCGACGACGCCGACATCGCCCACAGCTGGGTGGACTTCCGGGCCACGGTCGGCGGCCGGCTCCAGGGGCACCTGCTCGGCGGCTTCTTGCTCGCCGGCTCCGTCGCCGGGGACATCGTCAACTTCACCGTCGACAATCGCGGGTGGGACCTTCCCGGGCCACGCGAGCGGCTGCTCACGGTCTATCCCAAGGTCCACGTGCAGACTGACGTGCACATCGACAAGGACGCGCTTCACTTCGAGCACGCGCACCTTCGAACGACGCTCAGCGAGGCCGAGGCCGACGCCCAGCTGAGCTATGACAACCGACAGGGGCTCAAGCTGAGCGCGCGCCTGGTTCACCTCTAGCTGGCCGACCTCCAGCAGACCGCCGGCCGGGGGGGGGGCGGCCAGGGGGCGGTGGAGGCCACCATCGTGGGCCCCTACGCTTCGATGTTCATCGATGGCCACGTCAACCTCGCCAACTTTCGGCTGATGGACGTCGCCTACGGCACCGTCGTTGGACCGCTCACGGCGCTCGTGCCGGAGGAGGCGTTGGTCTTCCACGGGCTCACCGGCCAGAAGGGCCACACCACCTACCACGCCGACGGAAGATTGGATCTGAGTCACGAGCCCACCCTCGCGGTGAAGCTGGACGTGGAGCGGGGCGGGCGGCTGGAGGATCTCCTCGACGCGCTCGACGGCCTCCATCCAGCCGTCGCCAGCGTCCGCGAGAGTCTCAGGGGTGAAATCTACGGCGCCGCCGAGATCCACGGACCTGCCCGTCGACTGGCGGCGACGGCCCAGCTCCAGCTCCCGCGCTTCACGGTCTTCGAGCGCGCCTTCCGCAACGGTGCGCTCACCGGCCGGTTGGAGAACGGGCACGACTTCCACATCGACGCCTTTCGCGCAGAGGAGGCCGAGGGTGAGCTCAAGGCGCACGGCACGGTGACCCTGGACGGCGATCTCGCCATGGCCTACGAGGGGCGCGGGCTCGCGCTGGAGCGCCTCCTGTGGACCGAGGGCGAGCCCGAGGCCCGGGCCAGGGTCACGGTCAACGGCCGCGTCGACGGCCGGCTCGACGCGCCCCGGCCCAGCGGTGATCTGGTGCTGGAAGATCTCTCGGTCTTCGACGTCCCCCTGGGCACCGCGCGTGGCGCGGTGGTCACCCACGGGCGAGTCGTGCGGCTCGAGGGCACCGCCGGCGACGAGGTCCAGCTGCGCGCGAGCGCGGAGCTCGTCGGGCAGGGGCCCTACCAGGCCCACTTCGAGGGATCCACGCGCCACCTCGAGCGCTACCTCGCGAGCCGCTTCGACGAGCCGGTGTCCGGCGAGCTCACCGGAGTGCTGGACCTCGCTGGCCAACTGCTCGCGCCCGCGCAGTCCAAGGGCGCCTTCGCCATCTCCCGTCTCGTGGTCACCGAGCAGCGCCTGCGGCTCGAGAACAGCGCACCGTTCCAGCTGGGCTTCGACTCGGGGGCCCTCTCCCTCGATCCCGTGCTCCTCAGGACCAGCAGCGGCAGCGTCAGCCTGGGGGGCACGCTCTCCGGACAGGGGGTGTTGGACGCCACCCTCGCGGGAGAGCTCGACGCGCACGCCCTCGACGGCCTCATCCCCAGGTTCGATCGCCTCTCGGGGCGAGTCTCGTTTCAGGCGAGCGTCCATGGCCCCAGCGAGGCCCCGGGCATCGTGGGCAACCTCTCCCTCGCGCGCGGCGGCTTCAGCTGGATCGGCCTCCCGCTGAACTTCAGCCGTGTGGAAGGCTCCGCGGCCTTCAGCCAGCACACGGTCATCCTCTCGGAGCTCCACGGAGAGCTGAACGGCGGGGCGGTCGAAATCGGTGGCGACGTGCAGCTCCGTGGCTTCACCTTCGGCCACTACAACCTGAGCTCCACGCTCAAGGGCGTGAACCTCCGGATCCCCGAGAGCATCCCGTCGGTGGTCAACGGGACCCTCGCGCTCGCGGGGGATCCCGAGCGCGACCTGCGTCTGACCGGGACGCTGGACGTGCTCTCCGCTCACTACACGCGCGACTTCAACCTCGAGACGCTCATCGACAGCTTCGGGGAGGCGAAGGCCGAGGCCGCGCAGGCAGAGGACGACAGCGGGGCCCCCTTGCAGTTCGACGTCCTCTTGCGCGGCGGGAACGACCTCCGCGTCGACAACGACCTGGCCCACTTGAAGCTCGAAGGCGACCTGCGGCTCCGCGGCACCAGCGCCGCTCTCGGGTTGATGGGGACCGTGACCTCCACCAACGGTCTGGTCGATTTTCGGGGTTACCGCTACCACGTGTCGCAGGCGTCGTTCACGTTCACCGAGCCCGACTCCATCGCCGCCACCTTCGACGTGAACGCCGACACCGACGCGCGGGAGCATCGAGTCTTCGTGCACGTCTACGGGACGCCGGCCTCCTACCGCCTGCAGCTCACCTCGCAGCCGTGGCTCAGCGAGGAGGACATCTTGAAGCTGCTCACCATCGGCGTGACCTCGCAAGACAACGTGGCGGGCACGAACGCCGTCGGCGCGGCGGGCTACGTCGGCGACGTGCTCTGGAACATCTCCGGCCTCCACGATCAGGTGGCCCGCTTGCTCCCGCGCAACAGCCTCCTGAGGTCGCTCGATGTCAGCCCCGGGAGCGCCTTCATCGAGGGGACGGGTCAGGTCGAGCCGGTCATGCGCATCGAAGCCCGGGTGCTCACCGACCAGCTCAAGCTCAGCGCCCAGCTCCCGCTCGCGGCGTCCACGGGCATCCGCATCGCCGCGGAGTATCAGCTCGACGAGCACCTGAGCCTGCAGGGCGCCTGGGACAACGACTACACCGACTACTACGTCGGCAACCCGGGGCTCGGCCTGCGCGCCAGATGGGACTTCGGTGATTAGGCTCCCCTGCCTCGCCGCGCTCGCCTGGCTCGTGTCGCTGCCTGCGCGGGCCACCGCTCCCACCGGGGCCGACCCGGTGGTGGTCAGCGTGCAGATCGTCGCGCCCCCCGGGACCGACCTGTCGGGGCTCAACGACCTCGTGGCCCAAGCGCCAGGGCAGCCGCTCTCGCGCGCGGCCGTCCGAAGGACGATCCAGCTGCTCGACGAGACCGGACGGTTCGAGAACGTCCTTGCCTACACGCAGCCCGTGGGCGACGGGGTGGTGCTGCTCGTGCAGCTGCTGCCGCGGCTGCGGCTCACCGGCATCGGGTTCCACGGGAACGTGGCTCTCTCCGACGATCAGCTCCGCGAGAAGAGCGGGCTCCGCGCGGGGGACGAGTTCATCCGCGAGCATGCCCAGGCCGCGGCGCAGGCGGTCACTGCGGCCTACCAGCGCGCGGGCTTCCCCAGCGCCCAGGTCACCTGGGACAGCACTCTGGGGACCACCCAGGCCCACCTCGAGTTCGAGGTGGAGGAAGGGGCGCCGCTGCGGGCGCGCCGGGTGGAGATCACCGGCCAGCCCGCGCTGGATCGCGATCTCCTGCTCACCACCCTCGGACTCTCCGAGGGGGCGATCGTCGATCAGGAGGCCCTCGAGGCCGGGGTGCGCCGCCTCGCCAAGCTCTACCGTGAGCGGTCGCGCTTCACCGCCAAGATCGAGGCGCCTCGCATCACGCGCGTCGACGGCGAGCACGCGGACATCGACGTGCCGGTCCAGGCGGGGCCGGTCTACCACTTCGCCTTCCGGGGCAATCGCTCCTTCACGGACAAGCAGCTCCGCGCGGTGATCGACTACCATGGTCAAGAGCTCCTCGACGACGCGGTGCTCGCGCGCCTCGGCGAGCGAGTCCTCGAGTTCTACCGGCACCAGGGGTTCGCCTTCGTGTCCGTCGTCCCCAAGACCTCCGCCCGCGCCGGCCAGGTCGAGGTGATCTTCGAGGTGGCGGAGGATCTGCCTTACCGCGTGAGCCACCTCGAATTCCGCGGCGTGGAGAGCCTCGAGGGGGCCACCTTCTGCCGCGAGCTCCGGGAGGCGGTGCGCGTGGTCCCCGAGGAGCCGTTCTTCGGCTTTCCAGACCAGGCCGAGATTGACGCCGCGGGGGTGAGCGGCGTGCCGACGGTGCTCGGCCGCGCCAGCTACAAGCCCGCCCCCAGCGTCTACGTGGCCGAGGTCTACGCCCAGGCCCTCGCGGGACTCGTCGAGCGCTATCGCGAGCAGGGGTTCCTCTCCGTCCGCGTCGCCGCTCCGGTGCTGGACGTCGACGTCGAGCACCGCACCCTCGCGATCACCATCGAGGTCGCGGAGGGACCCCAGACCCGCATCCAGCGCTTCGACTTCACTGGCAACGAGCAGCTGGCGCCCCAGGTGCTGGCCGATCTCACCGGCCTCAAGGTCGGCGATCCGCTGGGCAAGGGGGCGCTCGATCGCTCGCGCAAGGCGCTCCTCGTCGCCATCGCCAAGCAGGGCCGACCCTTCGCGCGCGTCGTCGCCACCCAGAGCATCGACGACGCCGGAGAGCTCGGGGTGTTGCGCTACGACATCCACGAGGGCCCGATCGTCAACCTCGGTCGGATCCTCTTTCGTGGGAACGTCCGAACCCAGGATGGCTTTCTGCGCAAGAACCTCGGCTTGACCCCGGGCGAGCGCTACGACCCCGACGCGCTGGCCACGGCGCAGATCCGACTCCAGCAGCTCGGCATCTTCGATCAGGTGCAGCTCTCGTTGCTCGAGGCCGAGGTGGCCGAGCCGGTGAAGGATCTCCTGGTGGTCGTGCACGAGCAGCACCCCGAGAGCCTGGTCCTCAGCGCCGGGTACTACTGGGTAGAGGGGCCGCGGCTCGGGATCGAGTACACCTTCCGCAACCTGTTCGGCGAGGCCGTGTCGCTGCAGCTGCAGCTCAAGGTGAACTACTTTCCCGCGAGCATCCTCGCCCAGCTCCAGAACCCCGGGTCGCTGGAGCTCCGCGGGTTGCCGTCGGCGGAGACCCTCACCGGGAGCGCCGACAACCTCTATGGCATCGGCGGCAGAGCCACGGCGGTCCTCACCGATCCCCGCTTCGTCCGCATCGGCGAGACCGCCGACGGGATCCTGCGCCTCGAGCTCCTCGGCGAGCAGATCGACCGCCCCTATTACGCCTTCACCCGGGGGGCGATCCTGCCCGGCCTCACCTTCGCCTTCGGTCGCCGCCTCACGGTGGCGTTGCAGGCGGACCTCGAGGTGGACCGCATCAGCACCTACGACGTGCCGCTCAACGAGATCGTGAGCGTGCTCTCGGTGGGCGACCTGCAGAATCTGCGCTTCCCACAGGGCTTGGGTTGGATGGGCGCGGTGGGGCCCAGCATCGGCTACGACGCCCGCGACAACCCCGCCAACCCCCGCCGGGGCTTCGCGGCCACGCTGAAGGGCAACTGGGTCGCGGGCTACTTCTATCCCCAGACCCAGAACCAGAAGTTCGCCACCGATCTCATCCTCACCGGCGGCGTCCCCGGCAACGGCGGCGGTCCGCTCCCCATCGATCTCTTCAGCGTCTCCGGGACCGCCTCGGGCTACCTGCCGGTGGGGCCGGTGGTGTTCGCCCTCCAGCTGCGCGGGGGCCGCATCTTCCCGTTCGGCGACAGCTTCGTGATTCCGACCCAGCGCTTCTTCCTGGGGGGGCCGGACTCGAACCGGGGCTTCCAGCTCGACCTCATGTTGCCCCAGGACTACCGGCAGGCGATCCACCACGACATCGCGCTCTGCAACCAGAGCGCCACCGGCGCGAGCTGCTCCGCCGCGGCGGCGATCGTGCGCGGCGGCAACCAGCTGCCCTCTCCGGGCGGGGATGTCTTCGAGGAGCTGCGGGCCGAGGCCCGGTTCCCCCTCTATGGCAAGGTGCTGGAGGGGACCCTCTTCTTCGACGCGGGCGCGCTGTGGTCCGACCCGGCCATGTTCGACCTTTTCAACGTCCGGCCCTCGGCCGGCCTCGGGGTGCGCCTGCCGTCCCCCGTGGGCTCGCTCGCGGTCGACGTGGGCTTCAACCTGACCCCGGACTGGGCCGTCAACGAGCAGATCGCCGAGCCGTTCCTGTCGATCGCCCTGTTCTGAATCCGCCGCCGATTTGCGCGGTCCCGGCGGCCGCGGCTATCTTCTGGGCGTGTCTCCTCGAGCTCGGTGGTTCGTTCTCGCCGTCGCGGCCGCGGCCCTCGCGTGCAGCAAGGGCAGCGTCGTGCCCCAGTGCACCGGGGCCTGTCCTTGCAACTCGAACGCCGACTGCGCCAGCGCCCAGACCTGCGTGGGCGGCCTCTGCTCCAGCGCCCAGACCTGCACCGTGGACGGGGACTGCGGCGACCCGAGCCTGTCGTGCCTCGCCGGCGTGTGCACGCCGAGCGCCAGGCCCGCCGCGGGGGACGGGGGCCACGCGATCCCGGATGGCGGGCACCTCGACGGCGGCCGGTCCGATGGAGGCTTCGACGCCGGGCTCGACGGAGGCCGCGACGGGGGCAGCGACGGCGGGAGCCTCGACGCGGGGCCAGACGCCGGTCCCGACGCGGGCTGCACCGCCGACAGCCAGTGCGCGCCGCCGGCGATGGTCTGCACCGCGGGGAGCTGCGTCACCGGCTGTCTGCCGGGCGGCTGCGGGCTCAACCAGTTCTGCGACACGTACGGCACCGGCCGCTGCGTCGCCGCCTCCGGTGCGGGCGGCCCCGGCTCGGTCTGCACGAGCGACTCGCAGTGCGCGCCCCAGGCGCTGAGCTCCTACGGCCTGTGCGTCACGCTCGGCGCCGACGCGGGCGCCGTCTGCTCCAGCCTCTGCGTGGCCACCTCCGAGTGCCCGGCGGGCGAGGTGTGCGCGCTGCTCGGGGCGATCGGGGTGTGCCTCTCGCCCGCGGCGGCCGGCTACGCGCCGGGCCAGGTCGGGACGGGCGCGATCGACAGCACGTGCACGAGCTACACGAGCTGCGACTCGATCGCCCCGGCCTCTTGCGCCGCCTTCGACACCGCCAAGAGCCCGACCACCGTCTGCACCGACACCTGCGCCGGCAAGGGGCTCGGCTGCCCCACCGGCTGGTCGTGCCTCACCATCGGCATCTTCTACGTCTCCGACGCGGGGCCGACGTGCACCAGCAACGCGGTTTGCGACTTCAACAGCGGGTGCTACACGACCGCCCTGGGCGGGGATGGCAAGTGCCACCAGGAGCAGTACTCTGACGAGTGCGTGAGCTTCGGTCAGCTCGCCGGGAGTGCCGCCGGCGCGACCTGCACCGTCGACAGCGACTGCGCTTACAACTGGTGCTTCAACGGCGTGTGCACCGCGCCCTGCTGCGTCTCCGCCGACTGCCAGAGCGGCCAGGCCTGCGGCCCCCTCGGGGGACCGAGCTACTCGCTCCAGAACGGCTGCGTCGCGGCCACCGGGACGCAGCCCCTGGGGGCGGCCTGCACCACCACCGCGGCGGCCAGCTGCCGCAGCGGGGTCTGCCTCGCCTCCGACCCCTACGTCGCGAGCTCCACCGCGGGCTACTGCTCCGACACCTGCTGCAGCGATGCCCAGTGCGGCGCGGGCTACACCTGCGGCCTCAGCCCGGTGGGGGGCGCGGACGGCGGGTTCGTGGGCTACGCCGGGCTCTGCTACAAGCTCTGAGCCCCCGCGCCGTCGCCGACGAGTCGCCCCGCAAATGAGAGCGTGGGGGGCTTGAGCCCGCGCGCGTCATCTCTTATATCCCGCTGGCACCCCTCCTGGAGGCGTCGCCCATGTTTCGAGTGACCAAGGACTGCACCGAAGCCGCCGCCGGCCGCTGGCCCGCCGAGGACCACAGCCAGCCTCGCCGCGCCGATCGCCCCAAGACCATCCGCGTGTTCGAGAACGGCTTCCTCGAGCTGATGGCCAAGGCCCACCCCATCACCCC
>VFSW01005461.1_pt1 | contig 18786 bp, 21 predicted proteins | sample 5358111 | NCBI WGS metagenome assembly VFSW01 (sample SAMN11554181, study PRJNA540505) | mine drainage metagenome | isolation source: sediment from site ElyBrook_90M | place: USA: Ely Copper Mine, Vershire, VT | collected 2017 | reverse complement strand
CTAGGATAGATGAAAAGATCAATAATAATAACTTTGGTAGTTATAAAGCAATGCATTTAACCCGAAGACAATCCGAACAGCTACCGTGGAAGCTTGTATAGATTTAATAAACATTAAATTCAAAATCGTAGTAGAATAGACAACTTATATTAAGGTGTTAATCATCTTACATATTATTCTTATGTTATAAAACATACTTGCAATGGCTAACATACTATGACATAACTTCGCTTGTAAAAACGTAGCAGGAGTTTCAGGTATGAAAAGCAAAGTTCAAACCAAGATAGTCGCACTGTTCGTAACCATCGGGTTCCCCTTTATTGCCAGTCAAACAGCATTTGCTGCCACAGCTAATGTAACCAGCGTAGATAATTTTATTAAATCACTAATTCAAGTTCTAGCAGGACTTGCCGGTCTCATAGCGACCGGCTTTTTTGTTATGGGCGGATTTAGTTATATAACAAGCTCAGGTAATCCTGAACACTTGGATAAAGCTAAACGTACGATATTGTACTCGGGAATAGGGCTGTCAATTACCATTGCTGCCTTTGTGCTCAGTAATATTGTGACAACCTTAGCATCTAACGCCTTCGGAAGTTAGGCGTTCACCATGAACGCCATCTCAGCCATGACATCGAGGCTCATGGCTGATACGGCTGTGCCAGGAAGCTTGATGCATGCTTATGTGCTTCCACTAGTACAGGGCATGGCTATCTTCGCCTCACTGGTCTGTGTCTTCTTCTTAGTTATTGGTGGTTTTCATTACATGACCAGCAATGGTCGACCCGAGAACCTTGAACACGCTAAGAAGATTATTAAAAACGCCCTGATCGGTTTAGTAATAGTTCTAGCAGCTGCAACTCTGACCGCAATATTAAGTCAGGCATATAACCACGGCTCTGCACCGTTGTCTAGCCCTTTACCGTCACTGAATGCTATCAAGCCTAATCCTGTCTCCAATGGCCTTGTAGCTGTCCTCATTAAAGCTATAACTGGGCTACTTAATAACATTGTCCAAACTATAGCTTCGCCGTTTCTTAAAGCTTTAACATTCTTTACTTCTGCTACACCTCTAATAGCTGCTAACTCAGGTGTTTTCAACCTTTGGTTAGCGGTTGTTGGAATGGCCGATGCACTGTTTGTACTAGTTATAGCGTTACTTGGCTTTCATGTTATGGGTTATGCAACCCTGGGACTTGATGAAATTGAGATAAAACATCTGCTACCACAAATAGCCTTAGTGTTCTTGCTCATTAATAGCTCAGTCTTTGTGATTGACGGTATTATCTCGCTGTCTAATGCCATGATCCATGCTCTAGAAGCAGGATTTGCTCCAACATCAGTCTGGGATGTGCTAACTAAAGTAACCCAGCAGGCCGGTGGTTTCAGTGTAGCCGCACTACTGATCATGATAACTTTTATAGTCTTCGCCTTTATCCTACTGATTTACTACGTAACTCGTATCGTTACTATCTACATCGGTGCTGTCTTAGCTCCATTGGTTTTACTCATCTGGTTAATACCTGGCTTTCGAGACTTTGCTGAGAGCGCAGGCAAAACCTATCTAGCAACTATATTTGTGCTATTTATCCATGTAGTTATTTTAGAACTAGCCGCTTCATTATTCCTGGGACTAGCCGATGGGCCTGGTCACGCCCCTGATCCGTTAATGGCGATGGTAGTCGGTATAGCGACGTTGTTTGCACTACTTAAAACCCAGAGTTTCATGATGCAGTTAAGTTATATAAGCACGGGGCCCAGGACGGCTCGTAAGCTTGGTAGTCAGTTTATGACTGGAGTTAGTTATCTAAGCACTAAAAGCAAATCTGTCAGCGCATCAGCAAGTAGTAGCCGTAAGGATAGTGGTAAGAAATCTGATGGTGATGGCAGCTCATCATCTAAGAAACCAATGACCGGTACTACCTACAAGGCACCAGATAATACTCAGAATAAGACCAACACTACATCGAATGTTGAGTCGACCACCAAAGCCAAGCCACGTACACCCACTGGTACCACTAATGAAGCACCTAAACCCGCAGAAGTTAAACCACATAAGAATATGGAGGAAGCAACATGAAAGTTACAGTAGTACCAGCCCAAGTTACTACAGTCGAGGATAGAATAGCTGGCAGGTTAGGTCTGTCTCAAATAATGCTATTAATTACACCAATATTTGTTGGTAGTGCGCTTTACGCAATCTTACCACCACTAATGAATAGTTCACCGTACAAGATAGTCATAATTGTTGCCTTGATGCTGACATGCAGTACGTTGGCGATCCGAATTAAAGGCAAGATACTGCTACTTTGGCTAATAGTTATCCTGCGTTACCGTTTGCGCCCTAGTTATTACGTCTTTAACAAGAACTCTATAGCTGGCCGAGAACAGTACAAGAATGTAGTTAAAGTCGAAGAAGACGAAAACGAAGAAAAGGCTGTTCGACCTAGGCTAGTAACGCCCTCACTTAGCCCATCCGAGCTAGTTGAAGTTCAATCGCTCATGAATAATCCAGCTGCCAACATTATGTACATCGCTACCAAGAAAGGAGGGCTAAATGTCCTTGTTACAGAAGTCAAAGAGTAAAGCTGATGCTAGATCTCAAATAGATATTAAAGGTGTCAGAGACAAAATATTAATTTTGCCAAATAATAACTACCGAGCAGTACTAGATGTATCTTCGGTTAATTTTGAGCTTAAAAGTGAGGATGAACAGGACATTTTAATCGATACCTTTGAAAGTTTTCTAAACTCTGTTGGTTGTCCACTTCAAATCCTTATTCGTACCCGAGAAATAGATATGGACAAGTACCTAGATGACCTGGGCGAAAGGTTAGCTACCGAGACTGAGGAGATATATAAATCTCAGCTCCAAAACTATGATGAGTTTATTAGAAGCCTGATTAAAACCAACAAGATACTGACTCGATCGTTTTATGTAGTAATTCCATACGATCCAAATACTAAGATGGAGTTTGAACTCGTTAAAGAACAGCTAAACTTAAAAGTAGATATCGTCAGTAAAGGCTTGGCTAGAATGGGTATGCATACTAAAGAATTATCCAGCCTAGAGATACTGGATCTGTTTTACAGCTTCTATAGCCCAGTACAAGCTAAGATTCAGCCACTAACTGATCAGGCTATTCACTTAGTCCATAGGTCTTTTGTTAAAAAGGAGGAAATGTCTAATGAATAACCCAGTATCACTAGTTAAAGATTGGCAGAAAGAACGAGCCGAACGACCAAAAGAAGTAGCTCTAACTTTTGGCGAACAAGACTCGGTAGACATGATGTCTTACTCAGGACTACAGGAGGAGGTAGATTATTTAGTTATTGATGGACAATATGTCAGAACCCTCTTTATCTCAGGCTATCCGTTTGTTGCCAGTTCTGGTTGGTTAGATAGTTTAATTAACTTCAATCGGGATATAGATATTAGCTATCACATTCATGAGGTTGATGCGCTGCAAGCTCTACCTAAACTGCATCGTAAGATAACCGAACTTGAATCGACAAAGAGAGCTATGTTACGTGCTGGTAAGATTGTTGGCTCTGAAATAACTGATCCTTTGGAATCGGCCATGGAACTTCGAGATAAAATTCAGCGTGGTCAGGAAAAACTGTTTCAAATGTCTATTTACGTAACTCTGAGAGCAAATAGCCTATCTGAACTAGATAAAGTCACTAAACTACTCGAAACAACACTATCAGCCCGTCTGTTTTACTCTAAAGTCGCTAGGTATCAGCAACTTGAAGCGTTGCAGTCAATTTTACCTCGTGGACAAGATCAATTGAATCAGAAGAGAAACTTAGATAGTAGCTCGGCAGCATTAGCTTTCCCGTTTATGAGTTCTGAACTAGTTCAAGAATCTGGAATACTCTACGGTGTTAACAAATCTAACAATTCTCTCGTTATCCTTGATCGTTTTAGTTTGCATAACGCTAACTCAATAGTTTTTGCGCAGTCAGGGTCAGGAAAAAGCTACGCCACTAAAGTAGAAATACTGCGCCAACTAATGCAAGGAACGAAGGTCATTGTGATTGATCCGGAACGTGAATATAAACTCTTAACTGAATCAGTTGGTGGAACTTACATTAAGCTATCTGCTAAGTCTAAGGAAAAGATTAATCCGTTTGATTTGGCTACTACTTTCCATAACATTAACGATCTATCTGAACACGCACAGGATTTAACGGAAGTCATTAGTTTAATGGCCGAAGGACTAAGCCCAAGAGAAAAAGCGGCTGTAGATAAAGCTATTCTTAAGATCTATAAATCAGCTAAAGGCAAACAACCACTTCTAGAGGATCTTTACGCTGAACTGCATAAGTTAGGTCAGTTGAAACTATGTGAGAGGTTAGAAAAGTATATCTCTGGCTCGTTAGCTGATGTCTTTAATGCTCAGACTAATATCAAGCTGGATAACCGTCTAGTTATCTTTGATATTAAAGACCTACCTGAGTCTCTGCGACAGATCATGATGCTAATTATCTCTAGCTTTGTCCAAAACCAAGTTAAAGCTAGGCCAGAAAAGAGGCTGCTAATTATTGACGAGGGCTGGATGCTACTCGAACACGAGGAAAGTGCTCGCTTTGTATCAGGACTAGTTAGGCGGGCTCGTAAATACTACCTAGGCGTCTCAATTATTACTCAGCAGGCCAATGACTTTCTTAAAAACGACTATGGTCGTGCAATTGCATCACAAAGTGCGCTTCGAATACTGATGCGCCAAGATAGTACGACAATTAAAAATGTTGTTAGTGAGTTTGCCTTAAGTGAATATGAACAGAGTTATCTACTTACCTGTGAGCGCGGTGATGCGCTGATTATTGCTGATCAAAACCACGTAGCAGTTAAAGTTGTCGCTTCGGCTAAAGAGCACCCTCTAATTACCACTAATCCTGCGGAGTTATATAGAAAATGACCCCAGTTCTGTTAATGAACGCTTTTAGGATTAATAAGAAGTATCTGCTTCTTATATTGGGTACTCTCACCATAATTGTGATGCTACCAGTTATGTCAGTGTTTGCTCTCGGTGGCAGCACCTTAGAATTTTTAGCTAACTCACTTAGTGGTTCAGATAGTACTACTGCCATCTCCGTCACTACTGTTGGGTTATATGAAGGCCCAGAAGTAGCTGGCGATACCTATGCTTGGGGAAACTGTACCTACTGGGTTTATGCACTCAGGCTTAAAGCTGGTGATCCGATACCAACTACCTGGGGCAACGCATCTACTTGGGCACCCAGAGCGCTACTTGATGGTTATGAAGTTAACGGTACACCTACTGTTGGTTCGATCATGCAAATATCTAATGTAGATAACAATCTCGGTCATGTGGCCTACGTAACAGCCGTAGACCCTACGACAGGTGCTTGGACAATATCTGAAATGAACGTCGAGGGTCTAGATATAGTCGACATTAAGACATTACCGGCAGTAGATGCCCTTCAATTTAGCTTTATACACGATAAGGAGCCATTATTATGAAACTAAACCACATAGAACCATACATTTGTTTGGAACTCATACCCCCTAGTTACGAGAACAAGACCCCCAAAGCTACCCAACAGTTATTTACTGTCTTACATGGTTTCGGTGAACAGAGTGTTATAGCTTTTAAAGTAGCTTCCACAAGAGCCGAGGGAATTCGCTATATAGTCAGAGTCAACAAGAATCAGGCTACTAGTTTTATTAGATCTATCGCTTCCTATTTGCCTGAGGTCAAAGTTCGGGAGATAGAAGATTATACGTTAACTAATGATCTAAGTGGGGCTAAGGTTATTGAATTTGAGCAGACTAAGCATTGGGCTTATCCCCTCAAATACCACGGTTTCTTAGATGAAAATGACCCAATGAGCTATATAACTGGTGTTATGACCAAGCTTACAGATAATGAACTGGTAGAATTTCAATTAACAATAAAACCAGTTAAGCCTAAAGAAGTAGCTTCAATTAGTCGAAAGATACTCACTAACGAGAACCTTGAAACTCATCTACATAAAAGTAAATCCAAAACCGCTCCAGTGATTATAAAAGGCTTAAATAAGCTATTCTTCTTTGTTACCGATACTGTAACTGAAGTTCATCATGGATCATCTGAACAAGGCTATGCGAGCTATCAAAGGGATGCAGCCGACCAGCATAAAATCCAAATGGGGCTTAAACCAGCTAGAGTGGTTACTAATTTTGAACAAGATCTAGTTAGCTCAGTCCGTGACAAATTAGCTCAACCACTATTTGAAGTCAGTATTCGTGTCTTAGTACTGAGTAGTAACGAGGATGAAATGCTAAGACGAATCGAGGACTTTAAGGCTGCTCTAGGCTCACTGTCTACTCCTGGCTATCAGAATCTTAAAGCCATGAAAAAGCCATCAGATTATCGTTCTGGCGATAATTTAGCACACTCTATGCGCTCTAAGCGCCCAAAAAACTCAAATCTGCTATCTGTATCTGAAATTGCTTCACTTTATCACTTTCCTGATGCCAGGAGTCATAATACTGAAAATATCGTAAAGTCATTAAGCCGAGACCTGCCAGCGCCAGTATCTCTTAAAAACGGTACTGAGCTAGATGTCTACTTAGGCGAGAATGATTATCATGGTGAAACTACACCAATTGGCTTAACTAGCTCTGAGCGTGAACGACACATCTACATTATTGGTGGTACAGGCAATGGTAAAACGACTATGCTGATGTACGGTATAGTACAAGACATTAAAAATGGTAAAGGTGTAGCTGTTATTGATCCGCATGGTGATTTAGCTGAGACAATACTGCGCTATATACCCGAGGAACGAGTTAAAGACGTAATTTATCTTAATCCTGATGATTTATCTCATCCAATTGGCGTTAATCTTCTAGAACTACCAGAAGGCGTAACAGGTGATGATTTACTCCGCGAGAAGGATCTAGTTACTGAGTCTACTATCTCAGTTATGCGTAAGATCTTCTCCGACGATGATAGCGGTGGTCATCGAATTGAATATGTACTTAGAAACACTATTCAAACAGCCCTAACCCTAGAAGGATCAACTCTCTTTACGGTCTTTAGGTTATTAAATGATACTAAGTATAGAAAAGACATTGTTAGAGAACTTAAAGACAAAGATCTAAAAATATTCTGGCAAAATGAAATGGGTAAGGCTGGAGATTTTCAACGAGTTAAAATGGCGGCTGGTATTACCGCTAAGATTGGTCGGTTTCTATTTTCCGCTAGTGCTAAGCGAGTACTAGAGCAAGAAAAGTCGACTATAGATTTCGATGATATCTTAAGCTCTGGCAAGATCTTAATATGTAATTTCTCTAAAGGCTTACTAGGAGAAGATACTTCAACTCTTTTTGGCACTACTATATTAGCTAAACTTCAAATGGCTTCACTAAGACGTGCAAGAGTACAGCAAACAGATCGTAGCCCATTTTATCTGTATGTAGACGAGTTCCAGAACTTTGCGACTATGAGTTTTGTACAAATGTTATCTGAAGCTAGAAAGTATAAATTATTCTTAACCATGGCTGAGCAGTCTACTTCCCAACAAGACCAGCAGAGGCTAGTAGATATCATTCTAGCCAACGTCGGTACGGTTATTTGCTTTAGATCAGGCAGTCCGGCAGACGAGAGATATGTTCTACCGTTATTTAGCCCTTACATTCAACAAGGTGAAATCGCTAACCTACCATCTTTTAACTTTTACATGCGCATTGCAGCGCTCAAAGCTCATGAGCCATTGTCTGGTACGACTGTTCTACTGGAGGATCCTGGTAGTGGGCAAGTTGCAGACACAGTAAAAGAAATTTCTCGTTTATTATATGCAAAGAAACTCAAAGTACAACAAACTAGGAAGAGGGTAGCTAAACCGAATGTAAGCGTTGCTATAAATCAAGGAGAAGAAACAGACACTATAAAACAAAGTATTCCACAGGCCAAAGACGCTGTTTTATTGGATTCAATCCCATAATGTTATATTATCGGCTTAGGAAGGACTTGTGTGTCTTGCGAGATAACATAAGTCTTTCTTTTATTTTTATTAGTAAGGCGATTAATCGATCAAACATATGTTGTTGGCTCATCTGCGAGTTTAGTTGTAACAAAAGGGCTCCGGCGATATTTGATGGCTTTAAGTAGTGATTTTCTCTAGTAAGCTCTATACTGTTGGCTATACATGAAAACAGTAAGCTCGAAAACCATAGTACACGCCCTATTCGCTTTAGTTACTTTACTGTTAATTCTCGCTAACACCAGCTTAGTCAAAAGCGTCGATGTCTTTGGCTCGCCTTTCTTTTTTGCTATTGGCCTACTTGTAGAACTGCTGTTACTGGTGGTGTTTGCCTACAGTCTTATTCGGGCTTTACACACACCACTCCATATTCTTGGCTCTATTCTGATATCGGCTTGGATCGGTATACAGACAAATCCATATGTAAAACGAGTTAGAAGAATCAAATCACCAATTTACAAATGGGTTACTGCTAGACTAAACCCCAAGAATCCTTATGGTCTTGTTTTAACTGTTGGCGTGGTCATAGCAGTAGTCTTCTTTATTGGCTTTAGTCGTATTTCGCAAGACGTCTGGTTCCACGAGCCCTTAACAAAGATTGACGCCCGAGTAGTTAATCTGATGCCGAGTATACGCACGCCGTTGCAAACCTCGTTCTTTCGCTTTGTAACGTTTACGGCAGAAATACTAAGTATTTTACTTCTAATCTTGCTATCCTGCATAATCTTATGGCGTAAGCAGCAAAAGCTAGCTATCGGGTTATTGCTTTTTGCGTTTGCGGCTGAAGAAGGCAGTGCATTTGTGTTAAAGCATCTGATTGGTCGGATACGTCCAGCGCAATCGCTAAGTCTTATTAAGGAAGATAGCTTTAGTTTTCCCAGTGGTCATGTTCTACGAGCTACGGTAATATTCGGGCTGCTATCATACCTCCTGTACCGTTCCTTTAAGTCCTCCGTCCTAAGGCTTGGCATTATTCTTGGCTACTTAGTTGGTGTCACATTAGTCGCCCTAAGCCGCGTATATCTTGGTGCGCACTATCCGAGTGATGTACTAGCCAGTATCTTATTTGGTGCTTCACTACTGACGTTGCTTATTACAGCTGTAGAAGTAGCCATTAGGTATAAGTTGTGGGGGCAAAGCCTGAAAAGCTTCGCCAACAAACTACTGGTTATAGTACCAGCGGTGGTAGTTTTATTTTCATTTATCGCCAGTCCAATACTCATAAAGCTAACGCCTGTTATGGCTAATCCTACATCTACTACTATTACAACAATCAACGAAACGACTGTCAAGAAGTTGCCATTGTATAGCGAAACTCTAACCGGTAAAACAATGGAACCGATTAACTTTATTTATGTTGGTTCGCTGCAGCAGATTGAACAGCTATTTTTGTCGCGTGGTTGGTATAAAGCTGATCCTTCAACTGTATCCAATACACTTAAAGCTTTGTCGGTTGGGTTTCAGGGACGTCAGTACACTAATGCACCCGTAACACCTTCTTATCTCAATGCCAAACCGGAAGACCTGGCCTTTCAGAAACCAACGTCATCTAATAAGCTCAAACAACGTCACCATACTCGCTTATGGCGAACTGACTTCAGGCTTCCTGATGGTAGAGAAGTATGGGTAGCTACTGCTAGTTTTGACGAAGGCATAGAGTTTGCTGGTCCAGCCAAGTTACCCACTCACCACATTGATCCTAACGTTGATGCGGAGCGTAGTTACATTGTCAGCTCGCTAGGATTAAAGGACGTAAGTTATTTGCAAGTTGTTAATCCACAAGCCGGTAAGAATGCTAGTGGCGACGTCTTTTTTACTGATGGCAGAACCGTTGTAGTGGAACTTTGATCACGAGGGTTCTGCACTTTTGTTAGACTTGATTTGTTCAACTGAGAACTTGGTGATTTCTAAGCTACATGCATTATATTCTTTGCAAAACGCTTCACATTGCTTAGCTATTTGCTCATCCTCATAATGCAGCCCACATTCAGGACATTGATAAAACTTTAAAGCTCGGTTTTTCGCTTTAATTATTTAGTCCTTTCATGATGAGGACAGTTTTTATTATGATTACCTTTTTCTTCACCCGTCAACTTGCCGTCTTCAATGGTAATGACACGTTTTGCCATATCTTTTAATCTTGGGTCGTGACTCACTATAATCACTGCTTTTCCTTCGACACAGGCAATATTGCAAAGTAAGGTCATTACTTCTTTACCTGTTTTAGAATCCAAGTTAGCAGTTGGTTCATCTGCAAGGATAACTTTGGGTTCATTGACTAGCGCCCTAGCTACAGCTACTCGTTGTTTCTCACCACCAGACAAACTGCTTGGAACATGCTGAAGTCTATGGCTCATGCCCAGCTGCCCTAATAGTTTATCGGCTCTCTTACGAGCTCTTGGTTTTGAAGTATTACCGGCAAGCAGCGGAATCATGACGTTCTGCTCAGCATTAAGCGCTGCAAGTAAGTTAAAACTCTGGAACACAAAGCCAAGCTTATGTAAGCGGAAATCCGCCAGCTTGGAGTTGCTAAGTTTAGTCACGTCCACGCCATCAATGGAAATTTCACCGGCAGTAGGAGTCATGAGTGTACCAATCATAGAGATTAACGTCGTCTTACCAGAGCCGGACGGTCCCATAATTAGCACAATATCGCCAGATTCAATCTTTAACGAAACATCTTGTATTGCCTTAACAGCTGCATGCCCATTGCCAAATGTTTTACTAAGACTATTTACATTAATGAGACTCATGATCGAAATACCTCCGCAGGATCAATCTTATTCAAACGTCGCATTGGAAGATAGGATGCCACAATGGCCATGAATAGTGTCACAGCAAAAATCCAAGACAAATCAATAACTCGTATATCGACTAGAAACTGGGGAACAGCATCGGCTATAAAGCCTTTTAGGCTATACGCCAACAGTGCACCGATCAAATACCCAAGCGTAGTAGCTATGATTGCTTGCTGCATAACAATTAAATAGAGCTGTCGATTCTTTAGACCCAAGGCTTTTAGAACCCCATATTCTCTAGCTTTTTCAATAGTCGAGGTAAAGATGGTCAGACCAATGATTGTCGTGCCAATGAGTGCTCCAAGAACAACTAGAGCACTGAATATTGGCTGCACAATGCTTTTTACAAGATCAACGTTAACCTGAATAAAGTGCGACTTGGTATGGGCGTATACACCCGGAATCTGGCGATTGATAGCTGATTGTACCTTAAGAACATCGGTATCAGGCCTTACCTTAACTAACCAGTAATTTGTTGTCGTTGGTAGGCTATATATAGTAGTCGCATCGGCCTTATTGATGAAGGCAAACGATGAGCTTAACAGGAAAGTTCCTTCTGAGAAGCCAACTACTTTAAGTTTTTTACCTGGGAATGGAATAGTATCGCCGAGTTTAATCTTGTTCGACTTTGCCATAATGCGATCTATGATAATTTCACCTTGGTTTGGTGTAGTACTTCCTTCACTAACGCTACCAGGTGCACCAGTACCATTTACAGAATCGTATGCTACAAGGTAAAAGGCCAGCCCTTTGCCGTTAATGTATGTTGTGGCATTTTGCATACCAAATGGCTTAGCATCAGCTACGCCAGGTATTGCAGTTAGTTTTTTACCAATATCTGGTTGCAAAAAGGAGGGATCCATTATGTTTCCGGTATTGGCGCTAGCTACCCACAAATCAGTATGAACGGTCTCAAAATACTGACCAAGCATGTTGCTAAAACCTATATTCAAACCCTGCAGCAAGATCATCAGAAGAACGCTAAAAGCAACCCCACCTACACTGATAAGTAAGCGAGTCTTTTCCTGAAAGAGGTTCTTGCGGGCTAGGAAAAACATTATCGTATCCAGCCTTGCACCTGCAAATGTTGATCAAAATATTCTTTATATTTCACTGGAGTGTTGATATCACGCAGTGTTAACTCCTGCTTTTTCCCAGTGCCGGCAAAGCTAAGTGTTATCGTACCAAAGTTAAACCGTCGACCTAGCCAACTCTGAAATACTATGACTGATTTTACTTGCGACAATTCATATGTCGTTTCTGTGATATTAACCAATCCAAGCCGTTCAATTAGGTGATGACCAGATAAATAGTAAGCTCGGCCAGCCCATTCAGAAAATAGCTTAATAACCATTACGCTTATGGCAATGTATTTCACCATGTCGACAAGCAAGAGAAAAACTATATAAGAGTTGTGCCATTCATGCGCATTATTCAAACCAAAGAAGCCTACAAGTAACAGTATGAAGACGGTGTCGAACATAAACAATACAGCAAGTACACGAAATGCAACAATTAAAACACTTGGCTGAAGATGTTCAACAGTCGTGGGTAGTGTAGATTTTGGTGGCTCCATGATCTAATTCTCTGTTTACTATTTAAGATCTTTCTTCAATTGCTCGAATTCTTCTTTGGTGACTTCACCATTAGCGTAGCGTCGCTTGGCAATTTCAAGCGAGTCATTACTTTTGCTACTTTCATTATGGCTGTGGTGGGAACTATGAACGATGAAAAACACGATTCCAACGATTATAACTACCCAAAACGTCATCATAAGCAGCCCCCAACCCCAGTCGCCCCCATCCATCATATTAGGGTAACCATTGTAGTACTGAGCTATGTATATCGGAATCATAACAATCTCCTTATTTTATTAATTACTATTTCCATGATTCATACCACCCATCATCAGAGACATCATTAACGTACATGCAACCGCAAAAATGAGAAATCTAGCGCCTATTACCCCAGTTACAACTAAAGCAATAGCAATAATCAGCATTGGTACGCAGCAAGCTATCATCATTAAACGATGACCTTTATGACTACCGTGCATGCTTGCATGCTCTTCCGGTGTCATCGAATGCATGTGTTCTTTGTCCATGATTATCTCCTTAGTGATTTAGGTACATGACCAAGCTTTTTATAAAGTGGGCAATGACCTGTAGCACCGGTTACAACCAGGTCAAGACCAGCCAGTATTAACAAAACTTCAAGAATGCCAGTCAGTAACGTTGGCGAAGCCGTTAACAGCAGTATGCCACCAATCGTACCAGCTATTCCGACGAGAATACGTCCAGCTCTCTCAAGGGGAGTTATGTTAACTTCCCACTTGTGCTTCACAAATGAACTTATCGTTGAAGTGGGTGTTACGTGTAGTGTGTTGTTCATGTCAATTCTCCTTTGGATTACCTAACTTCATCATATATGGGGTTGGTAATATAAACGGTAACAATAGTTACGAGTTTGACAACTTTTTAAGCTACATATCTTTCCGGATTATCCACAAAGTGTTGAAGACAGTTTTTATTACAAAAATAATAAGTAGCCCCTTTATACTCATAGTGAAACGGGGTGGTGCGCGGATCTACATCCATCCCGCACACTACATCTAGCTCCCATTGGGGCGCTTCATCAATATGCAAACCTAGGCTTTTTAAATCTTTATGTGTCATCTATCGTTCCTTGTTTACCATATTTAGCGTAATACCAAGTAGGTAAGCTAAACAGTAATAAGTGTTACGAAAAATAAGCTATTAGATCTTCTACTTATAGGCTGGTGCCGAGCCAAGGTTAAAGAACCTCTCGAGTGTGTCAGTATATGTGTTTTGCATCGCGACTGATAGAGTAGTGCCGACATAGCGAAGATGCCACGGTTCATACTCATAACCGGTAACACTCTCTCTACCCTGAGGATAGCGAATAATGAAGCCATATTTGAAGGCGTTTGTTGACAGCCAACGTCCTTCAGGTGTAGCTGCAAAACATTCTGAAATATTGCAGCTTGGGTTGCTTGCACCGCCAACATCGACCGCAAGTCCGGTTTGGTGTTCGCTATACCCAGGACGAGCACTTTGTAGATCAGCCATGGCCTGGCCCTGTTGCTTTACATAACCGTTATACAAAACTTTTTGAAAGTCATACGATCGGTAACCACTTTGTAAATTTATAGTAAGTCCATTAGCTTTAGCAGCAGCCACTAAGTTTTCAAGTGGCTTGTCAATGACACTACTTACTAGCTCTTCATCAACTGTAATGTTTAAGCGCAGTTGTATATCTGGTATGACAAGATGCTCAGGTGCATAAGTTATAGGGTTGATTGGGCGTTGTTTGTTAACGACCACCCAGATACTTGTCGGATCACTAAGTGAATAGGCGTACTTATTAAAATTATATAAGGATATAGTTGTACGATGTTGGCTGTTAGTAGGGGTTTTGTAATGATTTTGCATATACAAACCGACCGTAATCGTCAATATCAAAATAACGACTAATACGGCTTTCGATCTTGACCTTTTGTTAATATTCTTTGCTCCTTCTAGCTTACATTTGATTCAAGTCTCTTTACGTCAAGAATAATAAACTTACGTTGTCTTGATATGACAATACCATCTTCGGTAAGTTTCTCGATCTGATGGCTTACAGTCTCACGGACAGCCCCAACCCATGTGGCAATATCTTCGTGACTTAACTTTATATCAATTATTACAGAGCCATCATCTTGTGGTTTACCGAATTTCTGAGATAAGTATAGTAGCAAAGAACTGATCCTTTTTAGGGCATTTTGTGAAGATAGTTGCTCAATCCGTAGTAGTAACCCAGTAATCGCGTCGGCAAAACGGGTTGTTAGGTCGTATAGAATATCAGGGTTCAGTTTCAAAAATTCAACTACTTCTTCGGCGGGCGCTTTACGAGCAATCACCTCGTCGACTGCTTGAAAATAGTAATCTCCCTTGCGATGACTTAAGTAAAACATTATTGGGAAGAAAGAGGGGGCCTTAAAAAGATGCATCGTTATCTCATTGCCACTGTCATCTATTTGGTACATACGGATCATGCCGCGGCGTATCCAAAAAATGTCAGGGATTCCTTTTTCTGCTGCTAACAGAGCCTGTCCTTTGCGTATGCGTACTAAGGGATAGTCGTGAAAAAAGGCGTCAGTTTTGTCATATATAGTTTGATCCATAGACTAATCCTTATCTCTGCTGCGACCAGTTAGCTTATCCGACACGAATAACACAACTAGGCTTAGGACTACTACCAATATGAGAGCTTTTAATCCTAGTAGTATGCCGATAATAGTAACTATCGCTACACAAGTTATCATGATCATCCACATAACTTTAGGGCTCATACTTTTACAAGATCTTTCTCTGTTCGTTTGAGCATCACGGCATTTACAGCTACGAAGATTGACGACATTGACATAAGCAGAGCAGCAAATGCCGGACTGAGAGAAATTTTATATGCAGGATAAAGCACACCAGCAGCTATTGGAATTGCAGCTAGATTATATACACTAGCCCAGGCTAGATTCTGCTTCATTTTACGCACCGTAGCCTTGCTCAGGCGGATTGCTCGGAGTATATCTTCTGGATTTGACTGCATTAATACTACCTTAGCAGTACCGATAGCCACGTCCGTACCTGCACCAATGGCTATACCAATGTCAGCTTGTGCTAGAGCAGGTGCATCATTGACGCCATCGCCAACCATGGCCGTAAACTTATCTTCGCTCTGTAGCTTCTTAACATATTTTTCCTTGTCCTCTGGCAAAGCTTCAGCAAAAAATCGATCGATACCTAGCTGTTTTGCAACTGCTTGGGCTGTTTGTTTATTATCGCCGGTAATCATAACCACTTCTAGTCCGAGCTTTTTCATGGCACCGATTGTCTGTTTGGCAGAGGCTTTTACTGGGTCGGTCGCTGCAACCACACCTGCAGCCTTACCATCGACAGCCGCTATCATTAGAGTCTTACCTTCGTCAAGTAAACGGTTTATGTCAGCTTTAATTGGTTTCAAGTCAATCATAAAATCTTGCATAAGCTTGACTGTGCCGACGAGTACTTTTTTACCGTCTACAAACGCTTCTACACCAAGTCCGGCAATGTTATTGAAATTGCTAGGACTCGGAATTTTCAGCTTTTTTTCACTGGCTTTATCTAGTACGGCTTGAGCTAACGGATGACTAGAAGCCGACTCCGCCGCAGCTATATAGGCTATCAGAGTGCTTTCGTTCATGTCTTTCGCCACAACATCAGTTACCTTAGGCTTACCTTCGGTCAGTGTACCAGTTTTGTCCAAAACAATAGCTTGAATTTTTGAGACTTGTTCTAATGTTGCCGCATCCTTTATTAGAATGTTGTGCTTGGCTCCAAGGCCAGTACCAACCGCTACAGCCGTTGGTGTTGCTAAACCTAGTGCGTCAGGGCAAGCAATAACAACTGCCGAGATTGCGAAACTGAGTACTGTTAAAAATGGTTGATTTGTAAATAAAGACCATACACCAAACGTAATAAGGCCAGCTGACACAGCCAAAACCACTAAGTAGCCTGCGAATTTATCAGCCACACGTTGCCCTGGTGCTTTTGAGTTTTGGGCGGTTTCAACCATTTTGACAATTTGCGCTAACGCAGTGTCACTACCGACTTTTGTGGCTTTGAACTGTACTGTACCAGATTGATTAATTGAGCCACCAACGACTGAGTCGCCAATTTTTTTGTTTACAGGCAAAGACTCGCCGGTAACCAGGGCTTCGTCTATGGACGTTTCGCCTTTAATTACTTCACCATCTACCGAAACTTTGTCGCCAGGCTTGAGTACAACAACGTCACCAACCTGTATTTCGCTCGTTGGCACCATAACTTCTTTGCCGTTTTTAAGCAGTCGAGCCTGTGGAGGCACTAGGTTAAATAGTGCCTGTAGTGCATCAGTTGTGCCGCGTCGAGACTTCATTTCTACCCAGTGACCAAACAGTACAAAAGTAATTAACATAGCTGCAGCATCATAGTAGGTGTCTTTACTGCCAATAAAAGTAAGATAAACACTTGAGAAATAAGCGGCTGAAATACCGACGGCAATAAGTACTGACATATTAAGAACTCTATCCCTTAGTGCGAAGTACGAGGAGTATAGAAATAACCAGCCACCATAGAAAAAGACCAGCGTCGTCAGGATAAACAAAATCCAGTTTCCAGGAATTGGCTGTGGCATGTGAATGTTTAGAAAGCTTACGCCAAGCGGAGAGTACAAGATAATAGGGATAGTTAAAATCAGGGAGAAAATGAGCTTGTTGCGGATATCGATCTCCATCATTTTAGCCATCTCTCGCCCAGCTAAACCTGTATGGTCCATCCCCATTGTCATTGTCATGCTCATCTTAAATTTTTGTAATCGCGACATTTTGTTTGCTTGCATCATTGCGTGATGGTCGTGAACTTCAGTTTGTTGACTGCCCATAGTTGGTTCGTAATTCCCGTCATGCTGATGATGGCTATCTTTGCTTTCACTCATATCGACATATTTTTTCGGGTCTTTATCAAATGCAGTGGCGCATGTGTTGCAGCACAAATAATATGTTTTACCTTGATAAGTGCGCGTAAGCCCGTGCGCTGCCGCCTTCTCTTTATTGACGGCAACGTGCATCACAGGACATATCGCTAACTCTTCCGGTTTCCCGCTGGCTGAGTCGTGATTGTGGCTGTGTCCAGAATGATTATTCATGATGCTTACCCCCATGATTATGCCCGCCATGCCCATCTATATGCATCAGTACCATGGCTAGGATAAGGACGTAGGGTAGAACGTCTAAAACATGTGTTTTGTGATGTGTTAAAAGGTAGAATATGATGATCCCGACAACCGTACCAAGGGCAACCCAGGCGTTAGTTGTAAAAGATTTATAAAAAGGCTGATGTCGGTTGAGCTCATGATTGGCATGAGAGTCGCGGTTGTGATGAGTTGGATTATTCATAGTTGTCGCTCCTTTAATACTTCTTACTTTACATCATTGCTTTTAACGGATATTCGGCATCGCCTGAACGGTCAGATTAAAGTCAAAAGTCTTAACTTGGCTGTTAACTTGCGTCAGTAAGTATAATTTATATTGTCCGCTGACGGGGAATGTAGCACTAAATGAGATATTCCCAGTCTGTTTATTATTATTGATAACTTTTGAGTCGGCATCTATTAACTCAAGATTTGGTCCGAAGATAACTAGATGGCCTAACGAACCAAGGTAACTTTGTAAACCGGTGAATGCTTGCCCGTCTTTAGTGATCGAGATATTTAGGTCGCTTTGTTGCCCTGCATAGAATGTTTCATTGTTTGGGCCAGTAGTATTAGCCCCTGAGTGTACAAAGTTAGCAGTCATGCCGTTTACGGTACTAGAAAGTACATCCTGTCCAAGAGCTTCTGGAGTATATTTGCTGAGATTGCCAACTTGTATATCTTTATAGGGAGTTTCGGCTTCAGGTTGACCTGCCGGATCTTCTTTAGCGCCAAGGGGAGTAAAATCTGCAAACAAACGATATTGGCCGTCAGATGGAAAGGTTAAAGACCTAAGAGTAAACACACCATTTGTTTCATCAAGACTAGGATGAAAGTCTTGGAAACTCATACGATCCTTACGAATGACTATGAAGTGCATTTTTCCTTCCTGATAAGTAGCGAAGTTTTTTATTACATTGTTATTTTGGTCTCTTATATCAAACGATAGTTTAATAGGTTGGTTTATGGGGTATGTACTGTTTGCAGAAGGTGTAGTTATCAACTTCAGTTTATATGCTGATTGTTTTTGAGTAGTCAACTGGTTACTCGTGTTGGCTGTATTGTTTTTGTGTACTATAACATACACAAATAAACCAAATACCACTAGGGTACCGATTAGGATTAGTGTTATTTTTTTACTCATATGTTTCTACTTGCCTCGGATGTTATTCAATTCATATAGCTTTAATAGCTCCTCAGTAGCATCGGCCTGCAGGTTATT
>VFSW01005460.1_pt1 | contig 18788 bp, 19 predicted proteins | sample 5358111 | NCBI WGS metagenome assembly VFSW01 (sample SAMN11554181, study PRJNA540505) | mine drainage metagenome | isolation source: sediment from site ElyBrook_90M | place: USA: Ely Copper Mine, Vershire, VT | collected 2017 | reverse complement strand
CCGATCTCGAGTCCGTGAAACCCTCAGGCAACGCTATGCCAAGTGCGCCTTCCACGCGTGACTTCAGGGCGTCATCGCGCGATCTGAAGAGAGCGCTGGAACATGCTTCGTCGAGCCGGGGGACGGTGACGCCGATCGACCGGGCCCGGCGGGGGGTGGTCGAGTTGACTGCCATAGTTGTTCTGCTGGCGGTGGTCTCGTTGCTCATCCCGGCGGTGCGGGAGCGGGTGGGGGCGCTGCTTTCGCGCGGCGGAGGCGGCGGGGAGAAGCATATAGCGGTGCTGCCCTTCGACAATATCGGCAACAATCCCGACAACGAGGCGCTTTCCGAGGGCTTGATGGACAGCCTGACCAGCAAGTTGTCGAATCTGGAGGAGGGAGAACAATCCTTGTGGGTGGTGCCGGCCAGCGAGGTGCGGCGGCGCAAGGTCGTGGACCCAGAGGCGGCGCTGCGCGAGTTCGTGGCGACGCTGGTGGTGAAGGGCAGCATGCTGCGCGATGCCTCTGGAGTTCATCTCACGGTGAACCTGATTCGCACGAAGGATGTGCGGCAGGAGGGATCGCTGTCGTTGCAGGATCCAGCGGGAAATTTTGCGGAACTCCAGGACCAGGCAGTTTCGGGGCTGGCGCGGCTGATGCACGTGGAAGTCCCGGCAGCAGCATTGCACGGCGCCGACGCGGCCGCAGCGCCGGCGGCGTATGAGTCCTACGTGAAGGCGCTGGGATACATGCAGCGCTACGACAGGCCGGGAAATCTGGATCAGGCGATTACAGCACTATCGAGCGCCGTGAGCACGGATTCGCAATTCGCCCTCGGCTACGCTGGGTTGGGCCAAGCCTACCTGCTGAAGTATGAGTTGGATAAGAATCCGAAGTGGACTGATCTGGCGTTAGCTAATGGGACCAAAGCCACCGCGTTGAACAGCAATCTGCCATTGGCGTACGTGACGCTCGGCGGAATTCACAACGCCACGGGAAAAAATGACCTGGCGCTCGAAGAATTCCAGCGCGCTCTGCAACTGGACCCGCGCAGCGCCGATGCGATCAAGGGGCTGGCTCACTCCTACGAGAGTGCCGGGCGCCCCGCCGACGCGGAGGCTGCCTACAAGAAAGCGATCGCCCTGCGGCCGGACTATTGGGATGGATATAACAGTTTGGGCAATTTTTACGATAGACAAGGAAAGTACGACGATGCGGTAACGCAACTGAAGCACGTCATCGAACTGACTCCGGACAATGCGCAGGCCTACTCCAATCTGGGTGTGGTCTATGTCGATGTGGGAGATTACAAGAAATTTCCTGAAGCGGAGAAAGTCCTAAAGAGATCGATCGACCTCAGTCCCAGTTTTAGCGCCTATGCGAACTTAGGTTACTTATATGATATGGAGCAGCGATATGCAGAAGCAGCGGCGGCGACCGAGAAAGCCCTGAAGTTTAATGACAGGAGCTTTATCGTGTGGGCGAACGCTGCGATGGCATACGAAGGGATGCATGACCAAAGCAAACTCGAGGCAGCGCGTGACCGGGAGCTTCCGCTGCTACAGCAAGCGGCCCAGTCGAACTCACGCGACGCCGGAGTGCAGGCGCGACTGGCGCTCCTTTATGCGGAGGAGAAACTCCGCGATAGATCGCTGACGCAGGTTCAGACGGCACTGGCGCTGGCTCCGGACGATCCGGATGTGCTGGAGACGCTCGGCGAAACCTACGAGACGCTGGGGGATCGTGCGCGGGCGATCCAGGCAATCGAGAAAAGCTTGCAGAAAGGATACTCGCTGGAGTCATTGAAAAACACTCCGGCGCTGAAGAGTTTGTTGTCCGATCCGAGTTTTCGGCCCAAACACTAGGTAAGTCAAATTCACGAGGAGAGAGAATATGGCAACTGCAAGGCCTTTACCAGATGCCGCCCTGTGGACGGTCACGATCCAGGCGGGCGGAACTGTCCCACAATCCCAGGCGAACATGAAGATCGGTTCGCTCGACAGTGTCTCGTTTCACAACATGGCCGGGTTTCCAGTCAACATCATCTTCACCAACGAACTCTCGTCGATCACCGACCTGGCGCAGGGAGCGACCAGCGGCGCGCAAGGCGGTTCGACGCCGCTCATGGTGACGGTGAACTACACCATTTGGAATTACAATACCGGTCAGCAAGTGGCCGGGCCTTATTCCATTCAGTTCGGAATCGGCCCGTTGCCCATCTCCATTGCAGCGCTCACCACTTCCCCCGACCCGATCGCCATTCCCACGGGCGGACAGATCGCGTTCAGTTCGGACGCTAAATACACCATCGTCTGGAAAATGAACAACGTGGTGGCCAACGTTTGGTCGCCTCAGCCGGGAACGGTCTCGGCTGGGCAGAACAATCCACAAGTTGCCCTGGCCGGCGCCAACGGCAACACAGTGACGTACACCATCACGGCCGCGCAAGGGACCCGCGGCGGTGGCACGGTCCAGGTCGGCACCTAGCCCTGGCCTGCTTGTCCTGAATGCCCATCCTTTCGATGGTTTCGCGAAGGGATGGGCTTTCTGCCCGCGTGCTCGACGAGTTTCTGTTCGGATTTCGTAACGGCGAAACAAATTATGCGGGACGTTCCTGTTCTCCCTTAAAATCCGCCCCCAAGCTATGAAATCTGTGGCGATTCAACCCTAAGACTAGAATGAGAAATCCATGAAGGTGAAAAGACTGTCCTGCCTATCGGCTCTCGCGGTGTTGAGTGCGTTAATGGCGACGGCCCAACTATCCTCACAAACCTCCCTTGGCATCACCGCTCAGGGAACCGCATCGCAGGGCAACGTTGAAATTGCGAACACCGGCAGCGTTCGGTTCCAGAACAACGCGTCGTTTCCTGTGTCCATTACATTCACAACCAGCAGCGGCGCGGTGCTGTCAAATATCGCAACCATCGCGGCAGGGGCGGAGAGCGATTCACAGGCTCCGCAGCAGCTCAACGTCACCGTAGACTAGACTGTCAGCGACCTCAGCAGCGGCCAGGTTCGAGGCCCATACGGTATCGAGGTGGGAAGCGGGCCCATCCGCATCAACATCTCCAACGGACTGCCCGATCTCGACACAGTTTCTATTCCCGTGGGCGGGCAAATTCAGTTCAATTCGGACACCACATACGGGCTCACCTGGGTTCCTGAGAACGTCCTAAGTCCCGTCTTGACGTCGCTCCAGCCGGGTCTCAACCCCGTGCAAACATCGCCCTTTGGTCAGCCGGTTAGCTACACGATTACGTCGAAGACGGGAACGCGGGGCAAGGGCACCGTCAAAATCGGTACCTAGCAATGCGCCTCTGAATCCTCATCCTCCCGCGATTCGGCGGAAGGATGAGGATTCAGCCACGGTGTTCAGGCTGGCTCCTTTCGTGCAAGGCGGGAGATGCCTGCAGCAAAGGAATGGCTCGCCCGCGGCATCATGCTATAATTCTTTATTCTCAGTCGCTTAGAGTACGGAGGACAGTATCGATAAACGTTTTATCCGCATCAATGATCGGATCCGGGCGCGCGAAATTCGCGTCATCGGAGACGAAGGCGAACAAATCGGCGTCATGCCGCCCTTCGAGGCTATCAAGTTAGCTCGTCTGAAGAATCTGGACCTGGTTGAGATTTCGCCCACCGCGCAGCCTCCCGTCTGCCGCATCATGGACTACGGGAAGTATCTTTATCAGCAGGAAAAGAAAGAGCGCGAAGCCAAGAAGCACCAGAAGACGATCACCGTAAAAGAGGTCAAGTTCCGCATTAACGTGGACGACCACGATTACGAGACCAAGAAAAATCACGTGCTGCGTTTTCTGGATGAGGGCGACAAGGTCAAGGCTACGATTTTCTTTCGGGGACGCGAGATGACGCGCACCGGCCTGGGCCGCCAGATTCTGGAACGCCTGATTAAGGACGTGGAGCCGCACAGCATCGTGGAGTTTCGTCCAAGACAAGAGGGCAACACGCTGCACGCGATCCTGGCGCCGAAGAAGTCGGAAAAGGAACGCGAGAAAGAAAAAGAGAAGCAGGAGAAGCAGAAGGCTGCGGCACAAAGTGCGCCCGGCCCCAGCGTAGCGCCGGCGCAGGTAGCCAAGCCCGCGTCGTAAGGAAAACAGTTCCTGGCGCGTTCTGGCCGCTTCGCGGCTGCGAACGGCTTGGAGCGACAAGTTGAGCTTTGCAAGTACAAGTCTCGCCTGAGCGGTCATCTGACATTCTGCGAGAATGAACTGAAACTGACAGCTGACGGCTGTTTTTCGAGGACTTTTTATGCCGAAATTGAAAACGCACAAAGGCGCAGCCAAGCGCTTCAAGTTAACCGGGACGGGGAAGGTGAAGCGGGGGCGATCGCACCTGCGGCACATTCTGACGTCGAAGAGCAAGAAACGAAAACGGAATCTGGGATCCCCGGCGCTGGTCAGCGACGGCGACATCCGCAAAGTGAAGCGGATGATTCCCTATCAGTAGGTGGATTGAGCGATTTTGCGATTGAGTCATTGAAAGTCGCACAATGAACCGATCCCGCAATCGCACAATTGCCTCGGGCGCGTGAAGAGGTCAGAGATCCCCGCCAAGGCGATCATCCTTACCTCCAGCCGCCAGCATTGAAACTAAAAAGGAGAACATCCATGCCTCGTGTAAAACGTGGAACCAAACGCCGCGCCAAGCGCAAGAAGATATTAGAGCGCGCCAGCGGTTACTTCCTCACAAAATCGAAGCTCTACCGGTCGGCCAAGGAATCGGTGGAGCGCGCGCTGAAGTTTGCCTACTCCGGCCGCAAACAACGCAAGCGGCAGTACCGTTCGCTGTGGATCGTGCGCATCGGCGCCGCCGCCAAACTGAACGGAATGAGCTACAACCAGTTCATTCACGGCTTGAAGGTCGCGGGGGTCGAACTTGATCGCAAGATTCTGGCTGACCTGGCGGTGAAAGATCCGGCGGGATTTGCCAGTCTGGCGACCCAGGCCAAAGGCGCGATCGGCGGGGCAGCGTAGAATCGCCGGGAGTTTCCTTAGACTGTCGTGTTCCTTAAGACTGTCATCGCCCGGGCCTTTTTCCTAAGACTGTCATCCTGAGCGGAGCAAACCGATTCGCAAAGCGAGTCGGTTTGTGCAGTCGAAGGATCCCTATCAGTCCGACGTCATCACAACTCTCGCCGGGAATTCTCACTGCGGCGCAAGACTAAAAACGTGGCATACACCGTTCCTAAACTCACGGACTATTCGGCGGCGGCGCTGGAACAAGCTGCCGATGAGTGTATTGCCGCATGCCAATCCGAGGCCGCCAAGGTTCACAATGACGCCGAACTGAAGGCCTTTCGCGATCGCTGGATGGCGCGCAAAAACGGCATCCTGATCCAGATCAACGATCTGTGGCTGAAAGTCGCCCCGAAAGAGGCGAAGCGCGAAGCGGGAATGCGCGTCAACGAATTGAAGGCGCGGATCGCGGAATTGGTCGAGGGCGCGCAGATCTCGGCCGGCGGCTCCGATTCGCTTGCGACCGACTCCGTCGACATCTCCCTCCCCGGCGCGCGCCGCCCCATCGGCGCGGAGCATCCCGTCATCAAGACGCGGAACGAAATTGTTTCCGTCTTTCAGCGGCTCGGCTACTCCGTCGCCGAGGGGCCAGTGGTCGAGACGGATTACTATAACTTTGAGGCATTGAATTTTCCGCCCAACCATCCCGCGCGCGACACGCAGGACACGCTCTTCATCGCCGGCCAGCAGTCGAAGCCGCAGCGCGAGCGCCTGTTGCTGCGCACGCACACGTCTCCGGTACAGATTCGAACGATGGAGAAGATGCGCCCGCCGCTCCGAATTGTGATTCCCGGCACGGTGCATCGCAACGACCCTCCGGACGCCAGCCACTCGCCCATGTTCCATCAGATCGAGGGCCTCGCGGTCGATACAAATATTACGTTCGGCGATTTGAAAGGCACGCTCGATCACGCCATGAAGGCGCTGTTCGGCTCGAGCGTGAAGACCAGCTTTCGTCCGTCGTTCTTTCCCTTCACCGAGCCCAGCGCGGAAGTTTTCGTGAGCTGTTTCATCTGCGGCGGCAGCGGCAAGCGCGGTGTGGACCCGTGCCGCCCTTGCAAGCAGTCGGGGTGGATCGAAGTCCTCGGCTGCGGCATGGTCGATCCCAACGTGTTTGAGTTCGTGAAAGACAACGGCTACGACCCGAAAACAGTTTCCGGCTTTGCCTTCGGAATGGGTGTGGACCGCCTCGCGCTATTGAAGTATGGGGTGGATGACGTTCAGTTGTTCTTTCAGGGGGATGTCAGATTCTTGCAGCAGTTCGGGTAACGCGGCTCCCAAGCTCATGGCTCTTGGCTTTTAGCTAAGAGCCATGAGCTCATCGCCAAGAGTTGGGTTCAATGAAACTTTCTCCACAATGGATTCGCGACTTTGTCGATCTCACGGTTGACGACCGGCGGCTCGCCGAAGATTTGACCAACGTCGGAATTTCCGTCGAAGGCATCAGCGGGGCCGGCGCCGACGCCGTCTTTGAGATGGAGATCGGGACGAACCGTCCTGACGCGATGAATCATTACGGGGTGGCGCGCGAGGCGGCGGCGATTTATGATCTGCCGCTCAAGCCGCTTGCGCCCTACCTCCCCTCAGCGGCTAAAGCCGCCTCCGATGTCGTGGGCTCTAAGGCGGCCCTAAAGGGCCGCTCTTCCACGAATACGAAGGAAGACGTGCCATTTCCCATTGTCGTCGAGGAGCCTGCGTTGTGCCCTCGGTTCAGCGCCCGGGTCATTCGCGGCACGAAGATCGTGCCTTCACCTGCCAAGATCGCGCATCGGCTCCAACTGCTCGATCAGCGGCCGATCTCGAACGCCGTCGACGCCACCAATTACGTTCTGTGGGAGATCGGCAAGCCCACCCACGTGTTCGATATGGACCTGCTGGAGGGCGGGAAGATCGTCGTGCGCAAGGCGCGCGCGGGCGAAACCCTGAAAACTCTCGACGGTGTCGAGCGCAAACTAACGCCTGAAGACCTCGTCGTCTGCGACGCGAAGAAGCCCGTTGGCCTCGCCGGCGTGATGGGCGGCTACGACACGATGATTACCGAGAAGACGCGGAACGTTGTCATCGAATCCGCGTGGTGGGATCCCGGCATCGTGCGCAAGATGTCGCGGCGTCACGGACTGCATACCGATGCCTCGCACCGTTTCGAGCGCGGCGCGGATTTCGAATCGACCGTGCTGTCGTGCGATCTGGTGGCGCAGATGATTCTGGAATCGGGCGGCGGAGAACTGGCTGGCGACGTGGTTGACGTGGTGTCGAAGCCGATGTATCAGGCTCCCGTGGTACTGCATGTAGCCGAAGGGCGGCGGATTCTGGGCGGAAGTCTGGACTCGGGACAAATTTTCCGGCTCTTGAAGCGCCTGGGATTTACCCTCATTCCCGAGGGACAGGACGACGAGCGCTTCCGCGTGTACATCCCCAGTTGGCGTTTGGACGTGGAGCGCGAGATTGACGTGATCGAAGAAATCGCGCGGCTCCACGGCTACGACAAATTTGAAAATACTCTGCCGGCATTTAGCGGCGCGGTGGCCGAACTGCCGCACGCCGCGATGGATGCGACCTTGCGCCGGCGAGCGCTGGCCTTGGGGTACAACGAGGCGATCTCGCTGACCTTTATCTCGCATGCCGACGCGGAGCGGTTTGAGCCCGGGACGGCGGCGGAAGCTGCGAGTAATTTTGGCGATAGCGCGGCCGCGTTGGAAGCCGGACGGGGTCGAGACTCCGCGGCGCAGGTGCTCGAGTTGGAGAATCCGCTGAGCGAAGAGGCGTCCGTGATGCGCACGTCACTGGCTCCGGGTATGCTCGACATGCTGGCGTGGAATTTGAATCGCGATGTGGCCGACGCGCGGTTGTTCGAGATGGACAGCATATACCAGTTGCGTGCCGGCCAAGGAGTCGAGCCGAAGCGCGCGTGTTTGGGCGCGACATCGACGGCGCTGCGAAATTCGTTCCCGGCGGCAGGGCACTTCGATGTGAGCAAAGGCCAGCACGTCGCGGCTTCCGAGGCGTTTCGTGGATTTAAAGGTGACGTGGAGAGCTTGCTGGCCGCCTTTGCCGGCAGTGTCACGTTCGATCGCGAGGTGGCGGAGTATTTTCATCCCGGACGTTCGGCGCGAGCGCTCGTAAATGGCGCGGTGGTCGCGCAGTTTGGCCAGGTTCATCCGGAAGTGGCGGCCGCGCGCAGGCTGCGGCAGGATGTATTTCTGGCGGAGTTCGATCTGGAAGCGCTGCACAAGCATGGACTGCGCGCGGTGCGGTTCACACCGCTGGGGAAATATCCGGCGGTGCAACGGGATTTTTCGTTCGTGTTCTCCGACGAAGTTTCCTTTGAGCAGATGAGCAAGGCGGTGGGCGCGGCCGGAGTCGCGGAAGTCCGCGAACTTGTGCCTGTGGAAGTGTTTCGCGGTGGGTCGATTACCGCGGGAAAGTATTCCGTATTGCTGCGGGTTCGATTTCAGTCCGCCGAGAGAACGTTGCGCGAGGAGGAAGTGGCGCAATGGTCGGCGAGGATTGTGGCTGAGCTCACGGAATTAGGCGGAGTTCAGCGGGTATAGCCGGTCGGCACTCGATCGCATGTTTCGAACACCTCGGCCTTCCAGCATCTCGGCCTCCAGGTTGTTTCTTTCGAAAATCTCGCGCCTCAGACCGGCAAGGTAGGGCCGTCGGCAGCTTCGGCGCATTGTCGGGGAGGCAAAAAAAAACGCAGGCAGTCGTGTCCTCCTGTGCAAAACCGGACGTAACAGGGGGCTTGCGCGGTTGGACATGGGCGAGTAGGATGAAGTAGTTATCATGAATTAGGCCTCGTTCCCGCGCAGGCCTTCCGCGCCAGCCGTTCCGAGGCGGCGCCTACGGATCCGATAAAACGGCAAACCGAGACTGAGCAGAAGAGATTTTCATTCGCGAATAGCAGTTGGTTTCAGGAGTTGGGGTTCGTCCCAAGGTGTGTCCAGCCGCAACCCGTAACTGTGTAGATTCTGCGGCGCGCCCGGTGGAAGTCCAAGCGGGCGGTGCGAAGCGCTTTCCGGGCACCTCTGCGATCCGCGAAACTTTGCAGCGGCAAAAATGTGAAACAGTTTGAGAGGACTATGAACGCAGGACCAGGAAAACCCTCCGGTGGTGGAGGAGGCGGAAGAAGAAGGCGGCGCGGACGCCGTCCCAGCAATCAGCGTGGGCAGCGCCCCGGACCAGGGTTGAGCCGCGAGAACAAAGACGGTATCTACACTGCGCCCATGGATCACAGTTACCGGGCAGCCCTGAATGGCGGCAATAACGGGCATCGCGGCGGCCGCCAGCGCCCCGGCTTTGCCCCGCAATATGCGCAGCCCGAGCCCGAGCCTCTGCCGGCCAATGGGGACGCCAACTCTCGGATTTTTGCGTTCATTGAAGATCTATTCTTCATGGCCAAGATTCAGGAGACCGCGCGCAAGCTCAACGTGAAGGTCGAGTTCGTGAAGTCGGACAAAGATCTGATGGAGAAGATGGAGCAGAACGGCGAAGAGAAACCGTCACTCATCATCTTTGACCTGAACCTGGCGAGCGTAAAGCCTCTTACGCTGATTCCCAAACTGAAGAGCAAGCTGAAAAAGGGAACGTCGATCATCGGATTCCTTTCGCACGTGCAAGGGGACTTGAAACAGAAGGCGCACGAGGTGGGCTGCGACATGGTCCTGCCGCGGTCTGCGTTTTCGCAGAATCTGCCGCAGTTGCTGCGCCGGCACGGCGCCCCCGAAGAAGAAGAGGATCCAGCAGTACAGTAAAGCGGTTCAGTAAAACTAGAGCGCGTCTTCCGCCGCGGCGCCCAGCCGATGTCGACCACTCACAGGTCGGGACGCAGAGAAGACGCGCACTGTCTGCCAACAAACAACCGCTATTGGTTCGTCTTGTAGAAGAAGGTTTTCTTGCCGCCGTCGATCATCTTGTAGTCTGATGGCACCGTAAAGAGCGAAGCATCGGGTTCCCCGCGGACGATGTTGGTCAATTTGAACGTCTGCTCGCCCATCCGTGGATCATCTCGCTTGCTGGAAACGATCGTCTTCAACTCAGGTGACGTCCAGACTTCGGTCACGATGCTGATCGGACGTTCGTTGCCGATCTGACCGGCAGGAATCGTGCGGGTAGTGCGCACGCCATTCGCGACCACGCCTTCGATAGTCTGCGAGCCGAGAGATTCCGTGGTGGCCGGGGAATCGTCATCCCGTTCGACATGCTTCATCATCTCGATCGCTGGCGGAAGCGGCGGCATGTCGGGAGCGCCAGCCCCGTCCTTGGTGCGGACGATCACGGTGTTGGTCTCGATCTGTGCCCCGGGGCTTCCTGTGTCTATCGAAATCATCGGATTCTTCCACGCCGTCTTGTCGGTCAGATTCAGAGTGAAAGAAGTGCCTGCCACAGGATCACGGACGAATACAAGATGGGGCACGTTGGCGGCGGAAAGATTGCCGATGGCCGGCAGGGCCGTGTCCTGGCGCGTGCGTCCCTGGGAGTCGCGGGCCACCGACCCCGTCGTGGTCTGGGAGATGTGATTGCCGTCAGCGAGGGTTTGAGTAGATTCACTCGTGGTGGTGGCGGAATAGGGCGCGCCCTTCACGGGAGCGGGACCTTTCTCGAGCACCTCCACTCGGCCCATCGGTTCCACCGTTTTGAACATTACATTTCCGCTTTCCTGGGCGCAGGCGCCGAGTGAAGCGGCGAGAATGAAAATCACTGTACGTTTCATGGGTAATGCTCTCCTTTTCGACTTGAAAATAAAATTTCGGAAAATCACTGCAACAAGCGCAGGCCTTGAACCGACCCGTCGGATGCGACGCTCAGGTTCGCCCGGAAGATCGCGCCTTCGGGGGCGGCTCCGGGCGGAAACATGGCTTCGGCCGGAATGGAGATCTGAATATCGGGATCGGCAAAAGCCCAGCCTCCATTTGCATTTCTTTCAGCTGCGTGCTCGTGCCTCCGATGAACCGTTTTCGCCTTAGCGGTGACCGGCGCGGAGGGCGCTCCTACGACGAGCGCGGGATCGGGCTTGGCCGCCTGCGCGACGACTGGGACTTGCCGAACCGGCGCAGGGCGCAAGACGAACAGCAGAATAGCCGCGGCTGCCGCTGTGCCGGCCAGCGCAGGCACCCAGCGCTGCAGTTTGCGGCGCGGCTTCGCGCCGACCGCCGCATCGCAATGCGTCACAACGAGGCGGCTAACTTCGCCATAGGCTTTGAGGCGGCCCTGGCATTCTGAACAATCGCTCACGTGCCGCTCTACTGCTGAGGCTTCCTTGTCGGCGAGCTCGCCGTCCATCCAGGCAACCAATTTTTCGGATCCATTACACATTGCATTTCTCCGCAAGTTTCCTGATCGCACGATCCACCGTGTCGCCCACGGTGGAGGTTGAAATCTCAAGCACTTCCGCGATCTCCCGGTAGCGTAGGCCACCCGCGCGCAGAAGAACGCACTCTCGTTCGGAGTCGGTCAGGGAGCGCATCGCGTCTCCGAGCCGACGGAGCTTTTCTTTCTCCAACACCGTTTGTTCCGGCGTCGATTCACCTGAAACCGCGTCGAAATCAGAATCGAGTGCTTTGCCATAGCGCCGGTCATAACTGCGCTGGCGATTTCTGGCGTCATTGTGGACGACACGAAAAAGCCAGCCGCGAATATTTTCCTCTGATCCGCCGGCGGCCAGATGTTTGTGCAACCCGAGAAAGGCATCCTGCACGGAATCCTGCGCATCGTCCGCCGACAGCCCCAGGCACACCAGATATCGCAGGAGCGGTTTGCGCAGTTCGTGATACAGAGTGGTGGCCTCGCCGGAGTCGGCCGCAAACCCCGGGAATGGCAGCGGTAATGGGAGAGAATCGCCACTCATAAGGTCCTCGGCATCGCGCCTCTACTACATAGAACAATCGAGGCGCCCGTTTTTCCGACTCGCAGGAGATTTTGTGATCGTGGAGCGGATTTAGGTTAGACGAGCTATCCAGGCGGCCAGGCCAGCGGGCGTCCGCCAAGCAGGTGAACATGCAGATGAAAGACGGACTGTCCGGCGCCGGGGCCGACGTTCAGCACGGTGCGATATCCCTGCTCGATGTTGCGCTGGCGGGCAATCTGTGCGGCGGCGAGGTGGCAGCGGCCGATGAGTTCGGCGTCAGCAGCCTCGGCTTCCTTCAGTCCCGCGAAATGCTTTTTAGGTACGATGAGGACATGGGTGGGGGCCTGCGGGTTGATGTCTTCGAAGGCGAAGACATCGGCGTCTTCGTAGACTTTCCTGGCGGGAATCTCGCCGCGTGCGATGCGGCAGAAAAGACAGGTCGCGGTGGCATCGTTCATAAGAACGCTGGGTGGGCCCAGAAGCTTAGCCCAGCGGAGCAACGATAGCACTCTGGGCGGGCGGATGTCAGCAGCGGGCATTGCCAATTCCCAGGGCCGAGGGCTGTCGAGCCTCGCTCGACGCGGCAGCACGGCGCAGTTGTTGTCCCCACATTTCTGGGAGCTGTCAGCGGAGCCGAGCCGGACACTTTACATCCGACGCGCATTGCCTTGATCCTTCTCTTCTCTCAGGATGGCAATGCGGAACTTTGGCCACGATCTGCGGACGCATGAGATCTACTGCGTTACCGTCGCCTGGTAGCTCACCGCCTGCCAGTGGCCGCCGCGCCGCACCCAGACGCGAGTATAGCGGTAGGGACCGCTGAAATCCTCGCCCAACTGATGTCCCTTTACGTCGGCGCGGGCGGTCACCACGGCGGTGTCCCCGTAGAGCCGCACCACCATATCGCTGACGTTAATTGCCTCATAGCGAAGCTGCCCGCTCTTGCGCGCCGAGACCGTGTCCTGTTTGGTCGTGACCTGGCCCAGAGGCGTGATGGCGACATAATCTTCAGCCAGCGTGCGTTCGGAGAACTCCGGGTCGCGTTGCAAGCTGGCTTCGCGAGCCTGCCGCTCCATATCGACAATCTCGCGGATCGCGCTCTGCTGCGTGGGATCCACCGAAGGTCTGGGATGAACCGCCACGTGCTGAGCCGCGAACGCCGGCCAAATCATTGCCGGTGAAATCGCGAGGGCAACCGACAATAACACTGAACGTCTGTTTCTGATCACGATGAGACCTCCGCGGTTTGCGAGGGGACAGAGATCCGCCTGACCGAGCTACGTAACATTGGATGCAAGAGTTCCGTGAAAATTTTCCTGATTGTAAATGTTTCCGCGCATTTCTTCTTTTGCGCGGATTTCAACAGTGCTCCGAAAAACTGGCCTTCGGGTGGCGCAGCGCTTCCGGCGCTGCGATAAAAACTTTCCGTCTCTCGAACGAATTCTTCGGCAACCACTCCAAGCCGCCTCTTACCTCGTGCGAGACCCCATGCCATAGTAGACGCAACCTTCGAACCATCCTTACAGGTTCTCCCAGGTAAATTTTCCGCGCCCGTGCCCGGTCAAGCCCGGCATCACCCAAGCTGTCGCTTGGAAACGCTTGGAAACGTCCCGGCGGCCCCCTCCATCTAGTAGAATCAGAGTTTCCGGCATGGCTGACATTCGTCGTGGGCTCATCATCGTGAATACCGGGCCCGGCAAGGGCAAGACCACGGCCGCCATGGGAACGGCGTTGCGCGCCGTCGGCCAGGGGATGCGGGTGCTGATGCTGCAGTTTCTCAAGGGATCGTGGCATTACGGCGAACTGGACGCGGTGCAGGCCTTCGGCGACAAGTTCATCATGAAGCAGATGGGGCGCGGCTTCGTAAAGGTCGGCGCCGAGAAGCCTGACCCGGAAGACGTTCGCATGGTCGAGGAAGCCTGGGCCCAGGCCGAAAAGGCGATCCAATCGGGCGAATGGGACCTGGTGGTGCTGGACGAGATCAACTATGCCATCAGCTACGGCATGCTAGATCCGGCTAAGGTGGTCGAAAGCCTTAAGAAGAAGCCGGAGATGGTGCACGTCATCTTGACCGGACGCAACGCGCACCCCACAATTGTCGAGGCCGCCGATACCGTTACCGAGATGCGCCAGGTGAAGCACGCCTACGACAAGGGCGTCATGGCGCAGAGAGGAATCGAGTACTGATTTAGTAATCGAGTAATGTGGTAATTGAGTAATTTAAAACCCAGGGTTCTAAATTACAAAATTACCCAATTACCAAATTCTTCCTATGGCATGGTTTAAGCGCGAATCCGGCGATCTCGACAACTCGGGGGAGAAGCGCGTCAAGACCGAAGGCTTGTGGGTGAAATGCGAAGGTTGCCGCCAGATCATCTGGAAAAAAGATCTCGAAGACAATATGAACGTTTGCCCGAAGTGCGACAAGCACTTCCGCATCGACGCCCGCACCCGCCTGGCCCAATTGCTCGACGACAATCAGTACCAGATCTTCGACGGGGATATTGCTTCGACCGATCCCCTGAAGTTCGTGGATTTGAAGCCCTACGGGTCGCGGCTCAAGCAGGCGCAGGAGGATACCGGCCTGCGCGACGCCATCATCAACGCCCAGGGCAAACTGATGGGGCGCCCCGTGATCGCCAGCGTAATGGAGTATGCCTTTATCGGCGGCAGCATGGGCGCGGTGGTCGGCGAGACCATCACGCGCGCCGTGGAACGTTCCCTGGAGACGCGCATGCCCTTGATTATCGTGTCGGCCTCGGGGGGCGCCCGCATGATGGAGGGCGTGATCAGCCTGATGCAACTGGCCAAGATTTCCGCCGCGCTGGCCCGCCTCGACCGGGCCAAAGTCCCCTACATCTCGCTGCTGACCGATCCCACCACCGGAGGCGTGACCGCATCGTTCGCCATGCTGGGTGATTTGAATATCGCCGAACCGGGCGCGCTGATCGGCTTCGCCGGACCGCGCGTGATCGAGCAAACCATCCGTCAGAGGCTGCCCGCGGGCTTCCAGCGCAGCGAATTCCTGCTGCAGCACGGCATGCTCGACGCCGTCGTGCACCGCAAGGAACTGAAGCCCTACATTGCGCGGGCGCTCCAGTTTATGACGGCGTAGCTGGCAGCCATCAGCTTTCAGCCGTCAGCAACCGACGCCGCCCTCCGTCCGTCGGTCTGCCCTCCGCTTTTTACCCCGCTCCGAGGCTGATAATCTGAAGGACGCGAAAGCTGACGGCTGATAGCTGATAGCTGCTGTTATGTCCTACGAATCCGCAGTGGCGAGCATGTTTGCCCTGGGCCACGAACTGGCCCAGACGCCTTCGCACAAGTTCGACCTGGCGCACATGCGCGTGTTGCTCGCAGCCATGGATCGTCCCGAGCGGGCATTTCCCAGCGTGCTGATTGCCGGGACGAATGGGAAAGGCTCGACGGTAGCGACCTTGGCCTCGATTCTGCAGGCGTCCGGCCTGAAGACCGCCCTCTACACTTCGCCCCACCTTATCCGCATCAACGAACGCATCCGCGTCAACGGCGCAGAAATCACCGACCACGACTTTGCCGCGCTGCACGGCGAAGTGGATCGCATCGCCGAACGGCTGGTCGCGCAGGGAGAGTTGCCCTGGCATCCCAGCTTCTTCGAGATGATGACCGCGATCGCCTTCGCCCACTTCGCCCGCCAGAAAGTTGAGATTGCCGTGCTCGAGGTCGGTATGGGCGGCCGCCTGGATGCGACCAACGTAGTCGAGCCGCTGCTCAGCGTGATTACCGATATCTCGCTCGATCACCAGAAGTTTCTGGGTGACACGGTGACCGAGATCGCGCGCGAAAAGGTGGGAATCATCCGGCCCGGCGGCATAGTCGTCACCCTGCCTCAGCAACCGGAAGCCAACGACGTGATCGGCAACACCATCCTCGACCTGGGGGCGCGCGGGGTGAGCGCGGTGCAGTATGTGCCTCCGGTATCGCCGGGCAGCGCGAGCTACCTGGTTCAGGATGGCCAAAGCGAAAAGCTCTTAAGCGCGGAGAACGCCAGGAAAAGCACTGAGAACGCGGAGAAAAGCACCCCCATGTTCTTTTATCGATATCCATTACAAGTCATGGGGAAGGAGATTCTTGTGGAGACGCCCCTCGCGGGCCGCCATCAATTGCGGAACGTGGCGCTGGCCATCTCCGCTGCGGAAGAGTTGAGCAAACTCCATCAGCCCGAAGTGGAGCCCCGGACGCCCCCGTCCGGGCTTGGCTCCAGCATCACGCCGCGGTTTGCCGGCATCACGCCGCAATCGATCGAGCGCGGAATTCGCCAGACGCGCTGGCCGGGACGCTTCCAGGTGCTCGGCGCGCGCGACGGCTGGCCTGAGATTGTGCTCGATGTGGCCCACAATCCCGCCGGAGCCTGGGCCCTGCGCTCTGCCCTTTCGGAGCGCTATGGCGACCGTCCGCTGATTTTTGTTTTCGGAGCCATGCGCGACAAGGCAATCTCGGAGATGACGGAGATTCTTTTCCCGCTGGCCGACCGGGTGATCGCCACGCGGGCGGAGAATCCCCGGTCAGCTTCGCCGGAGGAGATTCAGCAGGCCGGAAGCCGCACCGGGACTGAGATTGAAACCGTCGCGGATGTCGGCGCAGCGCTGGAGCGGGCTCGCCGCCGCGTCGCATCTAAGACCGTCGTCGTGGTGACCGGATCGATTTACCTGGTTGGCGAAGCCATGCGCCTTCTCGGAGTGAAACTCTGAAGGCGTCGACCTTACAGCTTTCGCCTAGAATGGAAGTGTGCGGGAAGTGAACTCATCGGTGAGTCAAGTCGAGAGTGGCCAAATCGAGAGTGGACAGGTCGAGAACGGCAGCGCAGAAGCCGCCTCCGCGCCCGCGCTGCCCGCTGCATCGTCGATCGCTCCGCCCCGCCGAAGTCCCCATGAAGTCCGAGGACTCCGACACGGCTGGCTGCGCCGCTGGCGCTCCTTCTGCATCCTCGATCCGCTCATCTGGCTCTACACCCTGGTAATGGGTTTGCTGGCCTTGCCGGGCGGAATGTTCGACCGCGACGGACGGCGGCTGCACTGGTTTTCGCACGCCTGGTCGTGGCTGATCATGAAGTCGATTTTTTCCCCCGTCAAGATCACCGGGCTGGACAAGATCGACACTTCGAAGCCGCACGTCTATGCCGTCAACCACGCCTCGGCGCTCGATATCCCGGTGCTCTACACCTATCTCCCGTTTCAGTTCCGCATCGCATTCAAGAAGGAGTTGCTGTCCTACCCCGTCGTGGGCTGGCAGCTCAAGCGCTCCGGACAAGTCTGCATCGATCAGCAGAATCCGGCGCGCTCCATCGGCAGCATCCGCGCGGCGTTGAAGGGATTGAAGTCGGGCCTGCCTCTGGTGATCTATCCCGAAGGCGGCCGCACCCCGGATGGCGACATCAAACCGTTTCTTCCGGGGGCGTTCTTTCTAGCCATCAAGGCGCAGGTGGATATTGTTCCCGTCGCCCTGGTCGGCACCTACGAACTGCTGCCCATGGATACGTACCACATCAAATGCCGCCCCCTGGAGATGCGCGTAGGCGAACCCATCGCAACCGCCGGACTCACCTTGCGCGATATGGAAACGCTTTCCGCAAGAGTGCAGAAAGCGGTGGAAGAGCTCTATTACAAGCCTTGACCCGCTGAGCACAATCCCTAACGCCTGAAAGTCTCGGAACGAAATATCCCAGATAAACGGCGCAGCATTAGCCGCAGCGATCCAGCCGGGTGACGGCGATTAGGAGAGCCCGGCACGCACTGCCGGGTCGGACGAGAAAGATTCAACCCGTCCCGGAGCGACGGCACCAAGCCGCGGCCAGTCGGACGAGGGCGTCCGCGGCTCCACTTATCGAGCCGCAGCTTAGCCAGCCACGGCCAGCGGTTCTCGCACCACTTCTACTTCGGCGAACTCCTCGACCCTGCGGGTGCGCAGCTTGCTCAGCACATAACTGAGCAGCGGCCGGTCGCCGCGGCGGATCTCCTGAAATTCCACCCCCATGCCAAGATTGTCGACCAGATACTTCACCCGCGCCTTGAGGGTGACGTTGACGTCGAACACGTTCAGCATCAAGCGGAAGTCGGATCCGGGCCGGAGGAGTTCTTTGGCCGCGATGCGCGCGCCGTATTCGGAAATCTGCTGCAGTTCGCCGGCCACCTGCTGCACGCCGTCGGTCACCTCGGCTTGACCTTCCACATAAAACCGCGGGCGCCTGCGCCGGTTCGCCTCCGGACGACGTTTCGCGCCTGACCAGGCGGGATCAAGCACGATGGGCTGGTACTGCTCTTCATTCTGTATCTGCATCTGCCGCAACTCGTCGTCCCACGGCGTCCTGCTTTCGACGCACTGCACGGTGAACTGTCCGCGCAATGCCGAAGCAGGATCGGCTGCCCAGACCACCTGGCAGATCGCCTTGTTGCGTCCTCGCTCGACCATCACCATGTCGCCGATGTTGACCCCGCGCGCGCTCACCAGCCGCGCCCCCTGCGGGTGGATGTCATAGGTGCACGCTACCTCCGCGGGACCGCGGCCCTCGCCTCCCACCAGACTCCAGCGCACCGGAATCGCCAGATGCACGAGCTGCTTGGTAAGCCATCCATTTTCCGCCGACGGTTGGGTTGAATCGATGATGGTGTGGTCCACGTCTGCCTCGCGCGTCGAATTCCAGTGAGTTCACGTTACCAGTACATGTCCGACCGGACAATGTACGTTCGTAACCGGAGTAATGGTTACCCAGGCGTCGAGCAAGCTCGCATCAAGGATCTTCGTAGAGGCGTGGCCTGCGCCGGTTCCGTGCCTCGCCGGTGTTACCGGCGAAGACGTTGCAAGCAAGGTTGCTATGAACGAAGCCATGAATCTGCGCTTGCATCCAGTGCGCGCTCTCGACGAAGATGGTTAGCCATCTGCTATTCCAG
>VFSW01005459.1_pt1 | contig 18790 bp, 15 predicted proteins | sample 5358111 | NCBI WGS metagenome assembly VFSW01 (sample SAMN11554181, study PRJNA540505) | mine drainage metagenome | isolation source: sediment from site ElyBrook_90M | place: USA: Ely Copper Mine, Vershire, VT | collected 2017 | reverse complement strand
GGCCCGTCTTCATGACGGACCGTCAGAATTACACCACTTCAGGGGACGTCAACGAGGAGTTCGACCTACGGGTAGGTGCTGCCGCGACGGTGCGCCTGTGAGTCGACCCATCGCCTCGAGACGGAAAGTTCTTCGAATCGCGTACCGTCGTACCCGGCCGCGACAATCATTCAGTCGGGTGCCGTCCGCGCTGCGATAGCGGGTAGCGCCGTCGGGTTTTCTACGTGGCCCGCCTCCTCGGCGTCCTTCGGAATTGATGAGGGGAGGAAGGATTGGAACCGGTCGTTAGAATGGGTTGAGATGGACGAGCAGCCCTTCATCGAGCGGCAATTGGTGCGTCTTCACGTGGACTGGGCGCCGACCCGTGAACCCGCGTCACCCCTTCGTACTCTGCTCGTGTTTCTCGTCTCGCTCGGTGGCGCACTCGCGGCCAACGCGGCCCTCGTGAAAATCGCGACGACCGCGACGCCCTCACTACGGAGTTACCCACATTTTCGCTTCGTCGACTACGGCTCACTCACGGCACTGGGGATCGTGGGCGCCTGCGCGGCGTGGTACGTGGTGAGTCGAATCTCCTCGGCCCCGCGATGGTTCTTCTTCCGACTCGCGCTGGGAGTCACGGCTCTCTTCTTTCTCCCCGACGTCTGGTTACTCGCCGGGGGTCAACCGGTGCGCGGAGTACTCACTCTGGCGGGCATGCACGTGGTCATGGCGCTGTGGACCTACAACCTCCTGGTGCGGGGCGCCCCCCCAAGTGCGGACCCGGTCGCCGTCGCCGAAGTGACCACCACGACCCGCGGGGAGATTTCTCAGACCGGCGAGACGAACGAACCCGGGGAGAACCTGCGGCCCCGTTACGGGGCGCAGTTCGGGCGTCCCACGTGGCTCGCGATGATGGTCGGCGTCGCCCTCGAATTTGTCGCGGGGTTGGTGGAGTTAGTCTCCGTACCGTTTGATCGGCCGAACGGCTACCTGCCGAGTTCGGCCGTGGCGATCTCACTGGTGCACGCACTCGTCGGAGGACTCCTCGGTATCGGGGCGACCGCGATGGTGCTACTCGTTACTCGAGATGATCGAATGGCTCGGATGGGGGCGAGAGGTGGGTTTATCGGAGTGGTGCTGGGGGGGATTGGCGGCACCGCGTGCTACTACCACTCGCTGCGTCTGCCCGGTATCGGGCTGATGTTCGTCGGAGCATCGGTCGCCTTCTTCTCCTATTTGATCCCACTTCTCGGGAACTCGTTGCGCGAGCCGGACCTGAAGAGGCCCCGAGAGGCCGATCTGACCACGGGCGAGTGACCGGCGTTACGTTCGCGGAGCGCGACGAAGAGAGACTCTCTCCACCGTTTTGACCGGTGAGCCGGCGGACGAGTGGTGTGTCACCGGGTGACCAGACTCGGTGACGAGCGGACGACAACAACGGTCCCGCGTACGGAGGGACTCTGACCGTCGCGCACCCGGCTCTCTTCTCGTCGCGCGGTGACAGTCGGGACGATCATCTCGACGAGTGCGACCAGCCACTGAGCCGACTCCTCGCCGTGGGGGAGAGAGGTCTCGTCACCGGGTTCAGGGGTGGCGTGGTCGTGGGGATAGGTGACTCGAGATCGGAACCCTCACCTTCGAGCGTCGCGCGTTGGTGGGGTCGACGACGACGTCGTTAGGCCGAGGTTCTGACCTCGGCGTAGGTCGTCCAGCGTCCGGCGTCAAAATCGTAGAGTTTGCACGCTCGGGTGTTGGCGACGAAGTCGCGCCAGCGCAACTTCTTGTCGATGACGGTCCCGGGAAAGGCCGCCTCGATCGCGGCGGCGGCCTCTTCGAGGTGGTACATCGGTACTCTCATGTCGACGTGGTGCGGGACGTGGACCATGATCCAGTGCAGCAAGAAGTTGGCACCCTTGGGGGCGCGAAGAACCGTCGTACCCTCCACCTGGGCCTTGAACTTCGTCCACTCGGCCCGGCGCCACCAACGAATATCGGGACCGACGTGGTGAACGTGGACGGCCCAGCCGATGATCCAGGAGAATCCAATGAAGGGAAGGACGAGAACCCTCGCCACCAGCCAGAGCGCTCCGAGCACGCTGGCGCCCCGCCAGAGATCGACCCCGGCGAGAATTCCGGCGCTGAGGACGACGAAGCCGATAACGATGAGGCGGTCCCGATTGATGGCGCGCGCCCAGCGCGCGGGGAAGCGCGCGAAAATCATCTTCGCTCCCCAGACCCGGTGGAGGTAGTAGAGGCCGGTACCGGCCCAGGACCACTCGAGGTGGTGCAGTACGCGTCCCCATGTAGAGAGCGCCCGGTACTGCTCGGGGGTGAGGGGGTGCCAGACGAAGTCGTAGCCCTCGCGCACGGTAAAGGCGTGGTGAATGCGGTTGTGTCCGAGGACCCAGCCCTCGTAGACGTGCAGTGAGGGAAGAAAACTCGCTACTCCGACGAGGCGACTGAGGCGCCGACTCTTAAAGAGTGATCCGTGGGCCGCGTCGTGACCCACGATGAAGAGAGCGGCGATGAGCCAACTGGTCACCACGATGAGGAGGACGTCGAGGTACACGTTTCTGACGACGATGAGCCCGAAGACGGCCGCCGCGTAGAGAACGAGGTCCCGACTGAAGTAGGCGAGACCTCGCCACGTGGGATTGTCGTAGACCGAGTCGGGCAAGACGTCGAGGACGGGCTTGAGTGATCCGGTGTCTCGGTCTGACGCGGCGGTGGATGCCATCAGTGTCTCCGTTTCTGCGTGAGCCAACAGTGACACGCGATGGCCGAAGAATAGAGCCGTTCACGACGAGGGAGAACACCTTCGGCCGGGACTTAAGTCCCTTCCGTCTCGTCTCGACGAGACCCCCAGTCCTTGCTTAAAGTTTCCTATGACCTTCCCCGCGCCCCGTCTCGTCGATCCCTCCTCCGTGCCCGCCCTCAGGTGGGGAGTTATCGGTCCGGGGGGCATCGCCTCGGCGTGGGCGTCGACCGTCGTCAAGAACTCCACGCAAAGCATTGTCGCTGCGGCCTCCCAGACCCCGGGACGCGCGGAGGCCTTCGCCCGCCGGTTCGACGTTGCCACCTGGCAGGAGAGTTACGAGGATCTCGTCGCCCGCGACGACGTCGACGCGGTCTACGTGGCGAATCAACCGAACGATCACGCTCGAGCGGCCCTTCTCGCCCTGGAGTCGGGTAAGCACGTGCTCGTCGAGAAGCCCTTCACGAAGAACGTCGCCGAGGCCGCCGGAGTCTTCGCCCGGGCCCGCGAGCTCGGTCTCTTGGCCATGGAGGCGATGTGGACGCGCTACCTACCCCAGAGTGACGTCGCTCGCCAGCTACTCGACGACGGGGCGATTGGTGAGCCCCAACTCGTCCTCACGGGATTTTGTGAGGACAACCGCTCCATGGAGCGAATGTGGCGAAAGGCCCACGGGAGTCCCCTCTGGGACATGGGTATCTACCCCATCGCGCTCACCCAGATGGTCCTCGGTGAACCCACCCTGGTGAGCGCGAGCGGCCGGGTGCTCGACACGGGCGTGGACGCCGAGTCGACGACGCTGCTGCAGTACGCCAGTGGCGCGAGGGCCGTCTTTACGGTCTCTGGCGTCGTCGACTCACCCCTCCACGCGGTCGTCGCCGGGGAGTCGGGCGTGCTCGAGTTCGCCGCCCCCTTTATCTTCCCCTCGGCCCTCGGACGTGCGGGCAAGGGAATCGGGGCCCCGGTGGAGTGGTGGCGAGACGAGTCCGGGATCGAACGTCACGACGCCCTCGTCTACCAGGTGCTGGCCTTCGCCGACTACGTGTCGCGCGGACTTCTCGAGTCTCCTCTCCAGACTCACGAGGACTCGCTCGCGTGTCTGCGCACGGCGAGCGAGATCACCCGACGAATCGGTGCCGACCCCTACTAGATCTCTCGTGCACCCCGTTACTCGTCTCGCGAGCCTCCGTCGTCTCGACCGCCTCCGCGCGACGACGGCCTAGTTCCCGGTGACGTGAGCGATGAGCAGGCTGGACGCGGCGACGAGAATCCACAGGATGGCCCCGAGGGCGAGGGGCCTCCATCCCGCGGAGCGAATTTCGCGCGGGCGCACCGACAAACCCACTCCCGCGAGCGCGACGGCGATCAGGAGCTGGGCGAGCTGGCCGAGGGACGGAGTCCAGGAGTGGGGAACGACTCCCGCGGAGTCGAGACCCACCGCGGCGAGAAACCAGAGGATGAACCAGGGAAAGGCCCGCCGCGCGAGCACCGCGCGACTGACCGTCGCCTCGGCGCGCACCTGACGGGTCCGCCACAGGGAGAGCCCGAGCGCGATGGGTACGATCGCGAGGCTTCTTGCGAGTTTCACCACCACCGCGGTGGAACTCGCTCCGTGGCCGAAGGCGCTCGAGGCGGCGACGACGGAGGAGACGTCGTTCACCGCGGTCCCGGCCCAGACGCCGAAGGCGTGGGGGGAGAGGTGCAGGAGGTGACCGACGCTCGGGAAGGTCAGGACCGCCGCCACGTTGAACGTGAAGATCGTGGCCACGGCGTAGGCGACGTCGCTCTCGTGAGCGTCAATGACGGCGTCGGTGGCGGCGATGGCGCTCGCTCCGCAGATGGCCGTCCCGACCCCGATGAGGGTTCGTAGGTCTCCGCGGATCCCGACGAGACGTCCGACAACTCCGGCGCCGACGAGGGCCACTACGAGGGTTCCGAGGAGAACGGGGAGCGAACTCACCCCGGTCTGGAGCACCTCGTGCCAGGACAGCTCGAGGCCCAGCACGACGATCGAGGCCTGGAGGACTCGCTTGGCCGCGGCGTGCACCCCCGGGCGCAGGGCGGGAGAGACGGGACGCACGAGGGCGACGAGTACGCCGAGCACGATCGCGACCACGGGGGCACCGACGAGGGGAATGACGCGGGCGAGAGACCAGGCGAGCACTCCGATCACGCTCGCGAGGAGGACACCCGGGATGACTGAAGTGTTCGAGGTGGGGCGGGTTGTATCGGTGATGGACATGAGGTTCTCCTTCCCGTCTTCCAGTTCATCCCTACATACGGCCGATGATTACGGGATAGGGCGAGTAAGTCCATAGGCTGTGATTATGACCTTCTACCTCAATCCGGTCTCGTTGGACCTCGTCGTGGCGCTCGGGGAGGCCGGATCCATCTCGGGGGCGGCCCGTCGGGTGGGCATGAGTCAACCGGCGGCGAGTGTGCGACTGCGCGAGTTAGAAGAGCAGCTCGGGCTGGACCTCCTCCAACGCGTCACGAGCGGGGCGAGTCTGAATGAGGACGGACGGGTGGTCGCTCTCTCGGCGCGCCGGGCTCTCGAGGCCCTCGCCGAGGTGGTCAGTGTCGCGAGTCGGCGACGTGAGGAGCGGGGGGGTACTCTGCGCCTGGCCGCTTCGCTCACCGTGGCCGAGTACCTGCTCCCCACCTGGCTCGCCCCCCTCTACGGGGTCAGCCCCCCGATCACCGTGTCGCTACGGATGGCGAACTCCCGCGAGGTCGCCGCCCTCCTCGAGGCCGGAGAGGTCGACGTGGGTTTCATCGAGGGGTCGCGCCAACCCCCCGGGTTCGAGGGTCGCAGCGTGCACCTGGATGAACTGGTCATCATCGTCTCGCCCGAGCACCCCTGGGCCCGTCGGCGCCGACCCGTGCGTAGCGTCGACGTGGCCGGCGCCGCGTTGGTCGGTCGAGAGCCGGGCTCGGGGACCCGGGAGGTCCTCGAAGACGCCCTGGCCGAGCGGGGTCTGCGGGCCCACTACGCCGTCGAACTCGCCTCCACGACCGCCCTGAAGGAGTCGGTGGCGCAGGGAGTGGGACCAGCGGTGGTGAGTCGCCTCGTCGTCCTCTCCGACATCGCCCTCGGACGCCTGGTGGAGGTGCCGGTGCGAGACCTCGAACTCACCCGAGTGATCAGGGCCCTCTGGCGACAAGGGACGACGCTCAGCGACGCCGGTCGTCGTCTCCTCGGCGAGACGTCGTAGGGAGAACTCGTCGGGTCGCTCCGGCACCCTTCGACGACCCGCGAGAGCGCCTCCGCACTCGCGCGGTCGTCTCGCTCCCGGGGGCCACAGCGTGGACTCACCCACAATCACCGGATGGCGACGGTAGGTTGGAGTACGGGAGGGAGAGATACGGTGAGAGTGGACGCTGATCTCGGACGGGAACTCGACGGCGTCGTCGCGCGCGCGCAGTCTCTCGAACTCGACGGCTACGACGCGCTGTGGGCGAGCGAGACCGGACACGATCCCTTCACCGTGCTCGCCGCCGTCGCGCCGGCGACCTCTCGCGTCCAACTCGGGACGGGGATCGCCGTCGCCTTCGCTCGTTCACCCATGACCACGGCGACGGCCGCGAACGATCTGCACGTTCTCTCCGGGGGACGATTCCTGCTGGGACTCGGATCCCAGATTAAGCCCCACATTGAGCGGCGTTACTCGATGCCCTGGAGTCACCCGGTCGAGCGGATGCGCGAGTACGTCCTCGCGCTGCGGGCCATTTGGGCGGCCTGGCACAGCGGGGACCGGTTGTTCTTTCGTGGCGAGTACTACCGGCACACCCTGATGACGCCGTTCTTTAGCCCCGAGCCCTCACCCTTCGGCCCCCCGCCCGTCTTCTTGGCGGCGGTGGGCGAGCGAATGACTGCCGTGGTGGGAGAGGTGGGAGACGGACTCCTGGTGCACCCGTTCACCACGGAGACCTACCTACGAGAGGTGACTCACCCGGCCCTCGCGCGGGGTCGAGAACTTTCGGCCGATCCGGCGCGCCACTGCGAGATCTCCCTTTCCGCCTTCGTCGTGACCGGAACGAGCGACGAGGCCCTTCATCTCGCCGAGCGCCGGGTCCGTGAACAGATCGCCTTCTACGCCTCGACTCCGGCCTACAGAAAAGTCCTGGAGGTGCACGGCTGGGGCGCTCTGCACGAGCGGCTCCACGAACTCTCCTCTCGCGGGGCGTGGGAGGAGATGGGTACTCTCATCGACGACGAGGTCCTCTCCACCTTCGCCGTCGTGGGTGAACCGGCCGAGGTCGCCCCCCTGCTGCGAGAGCGCTTCGGAGGTCTCGTGACCCGACTCGGTCTCTACACCCCCTACGAGCTCGACTCCGCGTCCCGGCTCCTCGTCAGCCGCGAGCTACGGGACTAGGCCGTTCGTTCGATTGTTCGTCCGTCCTCGGCGGCGCTCAGCCCGTGACGGAGTCGCAACATGAGGAGGCCACCGACGAGTGCGGTGACCCCGGTACCGATGGGCCACCAGTTCCCGGCGTGAAAGACGTAGTAGAGGCCGGTGATCGCCGGGGCGAGCGTGTTGGAGACACCCCAGGCCGCTCCGGCGGCCGCGTTGTAGCGTCCGCGCAGGTGCTCGGGCGCGATGTGGTTGACAATCGCCGAGCCGGAGGGCTGCAGCATCGTTTCACCAATGGCGAAGACGACCTGGGCGGCGCACAGCACGATCACGATGGCGAACCCCGGAAGGGCGAGCGAGGACTCCAGGGCGGCCCAGAAGATGAACCAGAGCACGGCGACGAGGGCCATCATGCGGGTACGGCTGTGCCCCTGCATGCGGTTCAGTACCCAGAGTTGGGCGAGCACGATCGTGGCGGTGTTGAAGAAGAACGTGATCCCGATGACGTGGATCGAGACGTGGAGGTTGTTGACGATAAAGAGACTGAGACCGGCGTCCACCGATCCGTAGCCACCGAGAATGAGGACCAGGCTCGCGACGACGTAGAGGCGTAGACGCCGGTCGCGCAGGACGACTCTCCAGCCCTCGCGTGGTTGGCCCGCTTCGTGGGTCTCGTGAACGGGCTGGCCGTAGGGCAGAAGAGTCGCGAACAAGGAGGCGGCGACCATCGTCACCGCCGCGTCGAAGAGGTAGAGGTAGGTGAAGCTCACCGGGTGGCGCAGGCTCACGATGGCGGCCGAGACCAGCAGACCGGATCCAATACCGAGGTTGACCATCATGAAGTTGAGGCCGTAGGCCCGCTGGCGGTGATCCTCGGAGACGAGACGGGTCAGCATGACGAGCCCCGGGCCCCAGCCCGCTCCCTCGAACACGGTGATCACGAGGGCGGTGATGACGGCCTCTTCGTGGGTGCGCACGCGAGTCCAGGCCGCGAGTCCGAAGGCCGACAGAATCATGGTGGTGAGTCCGACCTTCGCCGGACCGATCCGGTCGATCAAGGTACCCCACACCGGGCCCATGGCGAGACCCACGACGGCCGTCGCCGTGAGCAGGAGGGTAGCGAAGGTCACTGAAAAGCCCCGGACGTTGTGCAGGTACACCACGAACATGGCGAAGGCCATGCCGTTACCGAAGGTGTTGATCAGGGTGACGAGGTAGAGACGGCGCAGGGGACCATGCACTTGGGCGCGAAAGTCGGCGGGGGCGAGGCGGTCGAGGAAGGGCACGGAATCTCCGAGTGGCGAGGTGAGAACGGGGCGCGGGAAAAAAACGGCGAAACAACCGGAGGTCTCCGCGGGGGATTCGAGGGCCCCGCACTCCGGTAAGGACTAGTCGCGCATCTCCCCACTCTACCTCCCCCGGGTATCTCGGGAGGGGGGGGTCGTCGACGACCTTGGCCTACACTGGACAATCGATGAGCGTACGGGAGGCAGACCGGGCGGCCGGCCGGCCCCGACACCTCGCTCCCTCTCGCGCGTCGAATGATCGGCCCCGCTGGCTCACTCCCGTTCTGATCTGGGTCGCCTGCACGCTCGTCGTGACCCTGGTCTGGTTGGTGACGGCCCACCTGAAGCACACGACGCTGCTGCACCTGATGAACAACTGGGACGCCGGGTGGTACCGCTCGATCGCGCGTTTCGGGTACTCGCCTTTGCCCCAGTTTCGTAAACAGGTCAACGACGGATTCTTTCCCCTGGTCCCTCTCCTCGAGGCCGGTCCCATTCATCTCGGACTGCCGTTGTTCTGGGTGCCGACGGTGGAGATGCACCTCGTCTCGCTCGGTTCCGCCGTCGCCCTCTGGTATCTCGTGAGCGCTCACTACGGGGACGCCGCGGCGACTCGGGCCACCTGGCTGGTGTTCGCCTCACCCGCCGGTTACGTGATGTCGATGGCCTACTCCGAGCCCCTCATCGTGCTCTTTGGTTCACTCTGTCTGCTCGCGCTCACTCGTCGACAATGGGTGTGGGCGGGCTTGGCGGGCGCCCTCGTGACGGCTTGTGATCCCGTGGGGGTGGTCGCCGTGGCCGCGTGCGCCTGGGCGGCGGCGGTGGCGATCAGGAAAGACCGGGACTGGCGAGCGTTGTGGGCGGTCGCTCTCGCCCCCCTCGGGGCCCTCGCCTTCTTCACCTACCTCGACGTGACGGTGGGGTCCTTCTTCGCCTACTACCACGCTCAGCGACTGGCCTTCCAGAACGCCGCCTACTTCTCGGGTATCCCTCACGTCATCGAGATCACCTGGCGGGAGGGTTTCACCAACCTGGTCGCGGCGACCAAGGTGCTCGGCATGGTGGCGGCGGTCGTGATGATTGTCGTCGCGAGACGCCTGCGTCCGGCCGCTCCCGGGGCGTGGTGGGCGTGGTCCCTCCTCGCTTTGTTCCTCGGGCTCTTCTCGCCGACGGTCGTGATCACGCCCCGGCTGCTCCTGCGGGCCTTCCCCCTCATCGCCATGGTGGGAGCGCAGCTTCGTGGTCGGGTCTTTCTCGCCGTTCTCGTCTCGAGCGCCCTCGCGATGGTGGTCCTCGCCTACGCCACGAGTTGGCGACACTACTTTCCCTGAGCCGCTCTACCGCCGTGCTCGAGACGTCGAGCCGGTTCGCTCAGACTCCGCTCGTACCGGGCACGATCAGTCGGGTGACGAGGTCGGGAAAAGCGGAGCACACCGTGAGGTGAGGGATGGGTAGGTACCCTCTGGCGAAACTTCCGAGAGTCACGTAGACCCCGGCCGCGGCCTTCGGTCGGCACTGGGAGGCCGTGTAGTTGTAGGGGTCCGAGACGGCGAAGGCCACCGAGACGCTCTGGTGGTGGGCCAATCGGTGCAGAGCGGGGAAGTACCCGATAGAGAGATTCCTCGCCCACGGACCCACGTACACCGTGGCGTGTTTGGCCCGAGGCTGTAGCCCGGCCCGGATGCTCGGCACGCCGAAGATGGTGCAGAGAGCGCCCTCATTGGTAAAGACGATGGGGTAGTAGAAGGTCCCGGCCGCGCCCTGGGGTCGACCGAGGGAGAGCCTCATGTGCGCCGGGGTGCACGAGTGGGGCAGGACGAGGGCGCCGACAGTGGCGCCGCCCAAGGGGGGCAGGAGGGAGGCCCCGGCGAGCGAGAGGATGACCCCGGTAGTTCTCAACAGTCTCACAGAGTCCTCCTCGTTTGACGTTCTATCCCCATTCTGTCGGGCCGACCCTCGTCCTTACAGTGATTCAGGCGAGCCCGGGTGAAGAGATTTCGCCAATATGACAATGAAATGACGTCCACCCAGGTCACGACGGCAAACCGATACTCTTGGTCGGTGGAGGAGTCCCTTACTCAGGTACAGACGCGTCAACGGACGCAAACCTGGTGGGCTCCGGTGGGCTGGTACCTCAGCTCGAGGTTGGTGGTTTTTGCGACCTTGGCCGCGGTTGCTCGCATGACTCGCCACTCACTGGAGTCACTGTTGACGACCTGGGACTCGCGGTGGTACCTCGAAATAGCCCAGCACGGCTACGCCACCCACATTCCCCATCTCGGAGTCCACCTCACGACCGTGAGCCGTCAGACCGACCTCGGATTCTTCCCCCTACTGCCCATCGTGATTCGCGTTGCCCACACCCTGACCGGACTGAGTTTCGTGGCCTCGGGCATCGCGGTCGCCTTTCTCACCGGCCTGAGTGCCAGCGTCGCCCTCTGGATCATGGTGCGGGACCGAATCGGAGCCGACGGAGCCTCCCGGGCGGTCGCCCTCATGGTCTTCTCACCGGCCGCCGTCGTGCTCTCCCTGGTCTACTCCGAGGGCCTCACGATTACCCTCGGGGCGCTGTGCGTCTGGGCCCTCGGCGAACACCGCTGGCGCTTGGCCGGGGTCCTCGCGGCCTTGGCGAGCGTGAGTGATCCGGTGAGTGCGGCGATTGTGGTGGTCTGCGTGGTCGTGGCCTACCGGGCGATGCGTCACGAACGGGACTACCAGGCGTGGGCCGCCGCCGCCATCGCCCCGTCGGGCCTCGTGCTGTTCTTCACCTACCTCTGGGTCCACGCCCACACCCCCTTCGCCTGGTTCGACGCCCAGCGGGCCGGCTGGCAGTCGGGACCGATGGGCACCGGCGTCCTCTACTCGATGTTCCGATTCGTCACCTCCGGTTTCTCCGACGTGAACTCGGCGGCCAAGGCGCTCACCACCCTCGTGATAGTGGCCCTCGGGGTGGAGTGGTGGCGCCGGCGCCGCGAGGTGCCGGCCGAGTGGACGACTCAGGCCCTCGCCGTACTGGCCTTCGGGGCACTGTCACCGATCGTGTCGATCTCACCGCGTCTCGTACTCCGGGGTTTCTCCTTGTTCGCCGGGGCCGCCGTGGTCGTGCCCCGGCGCCACTTCGAGCGGGTCCTGCTCGTCTCGGCCCTCGCGATGGTTCTGCTGACGATGTTGTCGACGACCCTCGCGTGGACTCCGTGAGGGTTGGCTACTCCTTCGTCGAATCCGCTCCCACTTCGTCTTCTCCGCTGACTCGTTCGGATCGAGCTCTCGCTCTCGGGGCCGCCCTGCTCCTCCTCGTCGGAAGTGTGGGGTGGATGATCCATCGTCGCCAGGTCGATCTCGAGGTCTACCGCACGGGCGCCCTCCACGCTTTTTCGGCGAGTCTCTACCACGTCAGTACCTCGGTCGGTTCGGGGGCCCCGCTGCCCTTCACCTACCCCCCCTTCGCCGCCCTCCTCCTCTGGCCCTTGCGTTTTGGTCGAAGTGGGCTGGTCCAGGTGCTCTGGGCCCTCCTCGGTGCGCTGTGCCTGTGGGTCAGCCTGCGGGTCGTCCTGGAGTGGACTCCTCCCACTCGGCGACCACGCTGGTGGTGGGCCCTCGTGCTCGCCGGCGCCGGCGTGCTCGTCAACCCGATCTTGCAGACCTTCGCCTTCGGACAGATCAACCTCCTCGTGATGGCGCTCGTGCTCGTCGATCTGGGCGGTGTGCTCACCTGGGGGAGTCGGAGCCTCCCGCGGGGGGTACTCATCGGGATCGCCGCGGCTGTCAAGCTCGTGCCCCTGATCTGGATCGCCTACTTCGTCGTCACCCGCCAGCGCCGCGGTGCCCTCGTCGCGAGCGCGAGCTTCGTCGGGTCGGTTCTCCTGTCGGGTCTCCTTAACTTTGGGGGGTCGAAGGAGTACTGGCTGCACGACGTCGTCGCCCAGTCCCGCATCGGGGTGGTGAGCTTCGTCTCCAACCAGAGCCTGCAGGGACTCCTCGACCGCGTGAGTCACCGGACCCTTTCGAGCCTCCTCGTGGACTCGATCTCCGGGGTCGTTCTCGTCGCGGGTCTCCTTCTCGCGCGCCGTCTCCACGAGCGCGCCGAGCGCACCGCGGCCCTCTGGACCATCGCCGCCACCGGACTCCTCGTCTCGCCCGTGAGTTGGGTGCACCACTACGTCTGGGCCTGGCCGGCTCTCGTGTGGGCGTTCGCGCAGGGTTCGACGCGCACCCGGGTCGGGGCGGGACTCCTCACGGGAATCTTTGTTGTCGCGCCGATGTGGTGGGTACCCCACGGGGCGCCCTTCGATCTGCGCGAGAGTCCCGTCACGGCGCTCGCCGCCAACTCCTTCGCCCTGGTGGCCCTGGGTGTTCTGGTGGTCGCGGCGTGGTCGACCTCGCCGCGAAGAGGTGGCGTGTCGACAATTCTCGACTAAATCACTAATATTTAGTGGAAAGGATGAGAATGAGGAGAGTGTCGTGTCCCTCGAGACTGTGGAGACGCCCGAAGAGGGCATCAAACTCGCCAGCCGGCTCCTGAGGGGCCACCTCGGAGAGGACCTCTCCGACGGGCGACGGGCGCTCAGCGATCCCGACTCCGAGCACCTCATCAAGTTCCACGGAATCTACGCCCAAGACGACCGGGACGAGCGACGAGCGCGGGCTCTCGCGAAGACCGAACTCGAGTACATCTTCATGGTGCGAGTCGTCGTCCCCGGGGGTCGGCTCACCAGTGAGCAGTGGATCGCGCTCGACGACGTGGCCGAGCGATTCGGTAACGGCACTCTTCGCTTGACGACCCGCCAGGCCGTGCAACTCCACGGAGTCTGGAAGGGGTCCCTTAAGGACCTGGCCCGCCGACTCCACGAGGCGACTCTCAGTTCCTTCGGGGGGTGCGGAGACGTGGTGCGCAATACCGTCCTGTGCCCCCGACTGGGCGAGGACCCGGCCTACGCCCGACTCGTCGAAGAGATCGCCCACCACTTTCGTCCCCGGACCCGGGCCTACCTCGAGGTCTTCGTCGAGGGTGAACTCGCCGTCAGCGTCGACGAGGAGGAGGAACACGACTTCTACGGGGTGACCTACCTGCCCCGAAAGTTCAAGATCGCGGTGGCCCACCCCGAGGAGAACTGCGTCGACGTCTACGCCCACGACGTGGGGGTCATCCCCGGAACTCACCCTGACGCGGGCCCCGGCGCTCACCTGGTGGTTGGGGGTGGCCTCGGGCGTAGTTACCAGCACCCGGGAACCTACGCGCGAATGGGTGAGCATCTCGGTTTCGTGCGAGAGGCCGACCTCATTCCCGCGATTCAGGCCCTGGTCGAGCTCTACCGCGACGAGGGGGGGCGAAGCGATCGTCGTCAGGCTCGGTTTAAGTACGTCGTCGCCGAACGCGGTCTCGACGCGGTGCGCTCCGAGGTCGAGGCGCGTAGCGGGATTCGGGTCTACTCGAGCGAGGTCCCGAACCTCGCGCCCGGTGACGACCACCTCGGTTGGCGCGAGGGCGCCGACGGACGCGCCTGGCTCGGACTGCCCATCCCGCGGGGTCGGGTGAACGACACGGAGCGGGCCCGTCTACGCGGCGCGCTGCGCGACGTCGCCTCGCGGGGCCTCGCGCAGTTCACCGTCACCTCGCGTCAGGACCTCCGCCTCGGGGTCGCCCCCGAGAACGTTGGCCTCCTCGACGAGGTGCTGAGCGAGCACCGGGTGACGAGGGTGGACTCGCTCAGTGCCGTCTCTCGTCGAGCGATCGCCTGCGTGGCGCTGCCCACGTGCTCTAAGGCACTCGCCGAATCCGAGCGCGTCCTTCCCGAGATCATCACCCTCGTCGACGCGGTGTTGAACGAGGTGAGTCGCCCCGGGGCCGGCCTCGACCTGCGCGTCTCGGGGTGCCCGAACGGGTGCTCGCGCGCCGCTCTCGCCGAGGTCGCTCTCGTCGGACGCACGAAGAGCACCTACGACCTCTACCTCGGGGGTAGTCCGCGCGGCGACCGGCTGGCCCGCCTGGTCGAAGAGAAAGTCTCCCTCGAGCGACTCTCCGAGGTGTTGCGTCCGTGGTTCGAACGCTGGGCGAACGAGTCCGAGCCCGACGAGGCCTTCGGCGACTTCGTGGTCCGAGTCGGAGAGTCGTGAGCGTCGCTCTCGTCGGCGCGGGTCCGGGGGCCGTTGACCTCTTAACCCTGAGGGCGCGCGACCGTCTCGTGCGCGCCGACGCCGTCGTCTACGACCGCTTGGTCTCTCCCGAGGTGCTCGCCCTCGCCCCGGCGAGCGCGGAACTCTACGACGTCGGTAAGGGTCACGGCGACTCCCACCGTCAGGCCGCGATTAACGATCTCCTCGTCGAACTCTCGAGTCGGCACTCCTCGGTGGTTCGACTGAAGGGTGGGGACCCCTTCATCTTCGGGCGCGGGGCCGAAGAGGTGGCCGCACTGCGCGAGCGGGGGGTCTCGGTCGAGGTGGTGCCCGGTCTCAGCTCTCTCTTGAGCGCTCCCGCCCTCGCCGGAATCGCGCTCACCACTCGGGGCGTGTCGCGCCGAGTCGGGTTAGCCAGTGCGGTCGGGGAGGGGGGCGAGCCGGTCGCCCTCGGGGACCTCGCCCGTCACGTCGACACCCTCGTGGTGGCGATGGGCTCGGCGCGCAGAGGTGAGATCGCCGAAGAGTTGCGCTCGGTGGGGGTCGACCCCGACACCCCGGTCGCCGTGATCGAGTGGGCGTCGTGGCCCGAAGAACGGGTCCGGCGGAGTCGGGTGGGAGACCTCGCCGACGTAGAGGGTCGAGCCCCCTCGGTGCTCGTCGTCGGGGAGGTCGCTCGGGGGATTGAGGGGCACCGCCCGTGTCACTGAGTGTGCACCCGGTCGCTCTACGGCTGGAGAATCGTGACGTTCTCGTCATTGGTTTCGGACGGGTCGGCGCGGCGAAGGCTCGCCAGGTCTACGAGGCGGGGGCCCGGGTGAGGGTCGTGACGACGGAGTGTCTCGTGAGCCCCCCGCAGTGGCTCCACTCCCTAGAGATTCGCCCCTACGAGGAGGGTGACCTCGAGCACGTGGACTGGGTGGTCTCGGCGACCGGGGACCCGGCGACGAACGACCGAGTGGTCGACGAGGCGCGCCGGCGCCGGCGCTGGATCACCGTGGTTGACGATCCCGGGCGTAGCGACGTCTACTTCTCGGCGCTGCACCGCGACGGAGACCTCGTGGTCGCGGTGTCGACGGCCGGGGCTTCTCCGGGTCTCGCCGGCTGGGTGCGCGACCGCATCAGAGAGGTGCTCCCACCCGGGCTCGGAGCGGTGGCCGAGCGACTACGACGAGAACGCGGGGAGTTTCACGCGCGCGGAGTCAGCACCGAGTTCGAGTGGCGTCCCCGAATCGAGGAGCTCGTAGCGAACTCAGGCCGACTCGAGGACCTCGAGAGCGTGAGCGTCGTGGTGGACGTAGCGCTCTCCGCGCACCCAACTCGCGCCGGCGGCGAGCAGGCTCGCCCCGATGGCGAAGTCGAGCGCCCAGCGGAGTCCGGTGTGAAAACTGTTCTCGATGAGGTGGGGAAAGAACGAGCGGCCGGTGAGGAGAGTGCGCTGGGCGACCGGTAGGGCCGCGAGGGCGTGGGGCCCGAGGAGGTGAGCGACGGGGTTCACTCCGAGGAAGGCCGCGAACAGGGTGGCGATGGGCGGAAGATGACTGGCCCGAGTGGCGTCGACGGGGGAGACCCCGTGAGCGAGAAGTCCGGCGTCCAACTGTCCCGAGAGACTGGCCGAGAGCCCGATGATCAACAGGGTGAAGAAGAGGCCGATGGAAAAGACCTGGGCGGAGTTCTGGAAGGTGGTGTACATCCCCGAGCCGACCCCGCGCTCTCGGGGCGGCAGGGCGTTCATGACCCCGGCTCGATTAGGTGATCCGAAGGCCGCCATGCAGAGCCCGGTGAAGAAGAGGATGACTCCGAATATCGGGTAGGAGAAGTCGACGGGGATGAGTTGCAAGAAGAGAAAGCAGACCGCCGTTCCGAGCATGCCGCCGGTCGCGAAGGGTCGGGCCCCGAAGCGATCGGAGAGGTACCCCGACAGCGGCCCCGAGATCAACATGCCGGCCGTTAAGGGGACCATCGCCACCCCGGCCCACAGGGGGGTGCGAGCGAAGTCGTAGCCGTGCTCGGGGAGCCAGATCCCCTGGAGCCAGATGACGAGCAGGAACATGAGCCCACCCCGCGAGAGGGCGGCGAGGAAGGACGCGGCGACACCGGAGGTGAAGGCCCGAATCTTGAGGAGGGGGAGTCGAAACATGGGCTCGGCGACTCGGCGTTCGATGAGAACGAAGAGCCCGAGGATGAGCGCCCCGCCGACGAGGCCGGTGCGCACGAGGGGGGAGGTCCAGCCCATGGAGTGGCCCCCGTAGGCCTGGATCCCGTAGGTGAGGCCCACCATCAACGAGACCAGCCCGACGGCGAAGGTCACGTTGCCGAGCCAGTCGATGGAGGCGCGGTGCGTCTCGCCCAGTTCGCGCAGGTGCCGGTACCCGAAGTAGGTCCCGGCGAGACCGACCGGCACCGAGACGAGGAAGATCAGGTGCCAGTCGAAGGGGGCGAGGAGCCCGCCCACGATCAGCCCGATAAAGGATCCGGAGAAGGCCGCCGCCTGGTTCGCCCCCATGGCGAGACCCCGCTGGCGAGAGGGGAAGGCGTCGGTCAGGATCGCCGAGGAGTTGGCCATCAGCATCGCCGCGCCGAGGGCCTGGAAGAGGCGCATGATGACGAGCCACCACCCGGCGGCGCGCCCGTGCATCCAGGTCACCGAGAGGGCGGCGGAGAAGAGGGTGAAGAGAGCGAAGCCGGCGTTGTAGATCCGCACCCGGCCGTACATGTCACCGAGGCGCCCGAGACTCACGACGAGGACCGAGGTCACGATGAGAAAGCCGAGCATCATCCAGAGCAGGTAGAAGGAGTTGCCTGGTTGGAGGGGGTCCATGCCGATGCCCCGAAAGATGGCGGGCATGGCGATGAGCACGATGGACGAGTCGATGGTGGCCATCAACATGCCCGTCGTCACGATCGCGAGGGCCACCCACTTGTACCGATCCGAACGGCCCTCCAACTCGGTCTGCGGGGCTCGAGTCAGGGGGGAGAAGGAACGAGTCAACACGAACAATAGGCTAGCGTTTAATTGCTTGCCGATAAGCAACTAGAAGGCAATTGTCGTCCCGAAAAACGGCGGTCGGGGAGTACGATGGCTACCTGAACCTTTCTAAGGATGACGGTGAAGTCCCACGACACTGCGGATCGCGAGATCCTCTTCGAGATCCGGTCCGATGTGGAGCGACTCTTTAATCGCCACATGGAGGCCCCCCGGCTCTGGTACCCCCACGAGCAGATCGCCTGGAGCGAGGGTGAAGACTTCCAGGAGAGCCCGTGGTCGCCCGAGCAGTACGTGACGAGCGATGGAGTGCGCTCCGCGATCTACGTGAACCTCCTGACCGAAGACAACCTGCCGTACTACACCAGCACCATCCTCGAATTCGCCCCGAAGGACCACCCCATTCGGGAGTGGAGTTTGCAGTGGACCGCCGAGGAGAATCGCCACGCGATGGTGATGCGCGACTGGGTGCACATCTCTCGGTGCATCGATCCGGTCCTGCTCGAAGACGGACGGCGCATCCAGATGACGAGCGGGGAGTACCCCGTCCCCGATTCGTTCTCCGACCTCATCTCCTACGTCGCCTTTCAGGAACGAGCGACCCAGGTGGCTCACCGCAACACCGCCTCGCACCTGCCGAAGGAGGACCGGGTGGGACGTAACGTGCTCGGACTCGTCGCGGGAGACGAGACGAAGCACTACATGTTCTACCGAGACCTGGTCGCCGCGGCTCTTCTGATTGACCCTTCGACGATCGTCCAGTCTCTGGAGCGTCAGATCGTTCGTTTCGCCATGCCGGGTACGGGGATTCCCCGGTTCACCCGCCACGCGGTGCGCATCGCCCGCGAGGGAATCTACGGGCTCCCGCAGTTCCTCCAAGACGTCGTCGAGCCCATACTGGAGAACTGGCGGGTGTCGACCTTGGAGGGCCTGAACGCCGAGGCCGAGGCCGCTCGCGAACGTCTCTTCGCCTCCCTCGACGTCCTGCGCGCGACCGTGGAGCGGGCGAGTCAGCGGGCGAGTGGAGTAACCGGCGCCCTGGCCTAGTCGGGCCGTCGGAGCCGAGCGAGGCGTTCTTCAATCTCCCCGACCTCCCCGAGCACGCGTAAGAGTTTCTGGCGTGAGTGAAGCCCGCTCTCGAGGGTCACGTCGCGGGGGCGAACCTCGAGGGCCGCGGCCAGCGCCTCGATCACCGCTCGGTTAGCGGCCCCCTCGACGGCGCGGGCTCGCACGCGCCCGCCGCGCCCTCCCGCACGCGCGCCCCCCCCCCACCGGGGTGGCGGTGGCGGTGGGGCCCCGCCCGCGCCCGGTG